>Ga0214923_10000616_pt1 | contig 52852 bp, 53 predicted proteins | sample LL1510_MetaG_FD_177993 | JGI IMG/M metagenome (GOLD analysis project Ga0214923, IMG submission 177993) | Freshwater microbial communities from Lake Lanier, Atlanta, Georgia, United States - LL-1510 | ecosystem: Environmental > Aquatic > Freshwater > Lake | place: USA: Georgia | collected...
AGTTCCTGACATATCTTCTGGATTCTTACTTTCTAGTCTGCGAATTGCGCAACAAATTTCTCATATAGGTGAAATGAAATTGGAGATGGGCGAGGCATCGCGCGCTATTGAGGCCCAAATTCGCGCCTCTGCACAACCTGTTTCGGTAGGCTGAGCCCATGTCTTCGATCAAGGTAACCGTTTCGGGTGTGGAACAGGCGATTGAAGCTGATCAGAAACCAACGCACCTCTTTGCCGATAATAAGGAGATAGTTGTCTGCAAGATTAATGGTCTCCTCCGTGATTTATGGACCGATCTACACGATGGCGATGTTATTGAGGGCGTAACAATTTCTTCACCTGAAGGCCTTGCGGTTTTGCGCCATTCAACTGCGCACGTCATGGCTCAAGCAGTGCAGCAATTATTTTCCCAGACCAGACTCGGAATCGGTCCACCGATTACCGATGGCTTCTATTACGATTTTGATCCGCCACAACCATTCACTCCCGAAGATCTGGAAAAGATCGAGAGTGCAATGCGGAAAATTGTTAAAGAAGGCCAGCGATTTAAACGACGCGTTACAACAGAGTCAGATGCCCTCACAGAGTTGGCGCACGAACCTTATAAGTGCGAACTCATTGGAATTAAAGGTGGAGGAAATGACGAAACCAGTGTAGAAGTTGGTGGAACTGAGTTAACAATCTATGACAACTTGGGTAGAGATGGACAACCAGTCTGGTCAGATCTCTGTCGCGGTCCGCACCTTCCGTCAACAAAACATATCCCTGCATTTAAGTTGATGCGAAGTGCTGGTGCTTATTGGAGAGGTTCTGAAAAGAATCCCATGTTGCAACGCATCTACGGAACTGCTTGGCCCTCCCAAGATGAACTCAATGCTTATTTAGAACTTCTTGCAGAAGCAGAGAAACGCGATCACAGGAGACTTGGCCAAGAATTGGATCTCTTCTCATTCCCCGAAGAGATTGGCTCAGGACTTGCGGTTTTTCATCCTAAGGGCGGAATTGTGAGACGCGCTATGGAAGATTATTCGCGAAAGCGCCATGAAGAAGAAAATTATGAATTTGTTTATTCACCACATCTGACTAAAGCAGCTCTATTCCAAAAGTCGGGCCACTTGGATTGGTACTCAGAGGGAATGTACCCACCGATGGTGATGGATGAAGAAGTGCATGCAGATGGAACTATTAAGCGCGCAGGTCAGCAGTACTACATGAAACCCATGAACTGCCCATTTCACAATTTAATCTTTCAATCACGTCAACGTTCGTATCGTGAGCTACCACTTAGACTTTTTGAATTTGGAACTGTGTATCGCTATGAAAAGTCAGGCGTGCTCCATGGAATCACGCGTGCGCGCGGCTTCACCCAAGATGATGCGCACATCTATTGCACAAAAGAACAGATGCCAGGGGAGTTGGATTCACTACTCACTTTTGTTCTTAATTTGCTCCGCGATTATGGACTTTCAGATTTCTACCTAGAACTTTCCACGCGCAATCCTGAAAAATCAGTTGGTTCGGATGCAGATTGGGCAGAGGCAACAGAATCTCTGCGCAAAGCTGCACTTGCTCAGAATTTAGAGTTAGTTCTCGATGAAGGCGGAGCTGCCTTTTATGGTCCAAAGATTTCGGTGCAAGCAAAGGATGCAATCGGTCGCACCTGGCAGATGTCAACCATTCAGGTTGATTTCCAACTTCCACAAAGATTTGAACTCGAATTTTCGGCATCCGATGGAAGTAAACAACGTCCAGTCATGATTCACCGTGCGCTCTTTGGATCCATCGAAAGATTTTTTGGAGTTCTCACCGAGCATTACTCCGGAGCATTTCCTCCTTGGTTGGCTCCCGTGCAAGTGGTGGGCATCCCTGTTGCAGATTCATTTGCCGGTTATCTGGGCGATGTCATTTCACAGATGAAGAAATCAGGAATTCGCGCTGAATTAGATTCATCTGATGATCGCATGCAGAAAAAGGTTCGCAATGCCCAAATGCAGAAAATTCCATTCATGATCATTGCTGGCGAAGAAGATATGAAGGCCAAAGCAGTGTCGTTTAGATATCGAAATGGCGATCAGAAAAATGGCGTTCCTATCGCAACAGCGATTGCGGAAATTACAGATGCGATTTCAACTCGAATCCAGGTGTAACGGTGACTGAAAATTTGAGCGGTGTAGGAATGCCCGATGGCTGGCAACGTTTATGGGCTCCGCATCGCCTTGATTATTTGCGCGGAGAAAATCGGCCTCTTGATGGTAACGATGTTCAATGCCCGTTCTGCCGAATTCCAACGCTAAGCGATGAAGAAGGGCTCATAGTTGCTCGTGGAAGTAGCGCCTATGTTGTCATGAATCTGTATCCGTATAACCCAGGACACTTATTGATCTGTGCCAATCGACATGTCGCTGATTTGACTGAACTGAGCGATGAGGAACGCCATGAGATTACTGACTTAAGTGCTCATGCCATGCAAGTAATCCGTAAAGTTTCAAAAGCCGATGGTTTCAATCTTGGAATGAATCAAGGCGCTATTTCAGGAGCTGGTGTTGCCGCGCACATTCACCAACACATCGTGCCAAGGTGGTCGGGAGATGCAAATTTCATGCCAATTATTGGAAAGACAAAAGTTTTGCCGCAACTATTAACTACAACGAGAGCCGAATTAGCTGCTGCTTGGTAGTTCAGCAATATATTTCTTAACAACATCAAGTCCGATTCCACGCGAAATATTCACGGGAATCGCTGGAAAGAGAATCCCAGCACCAAAAGCAGCTTCATCCATTTCTGAAATAGATTCGAAATATTCTTCTCTAAATTCTCTTACTAACTCTTCATGTTCGGGCTCGCTATGCCTCATGGTCGGTGGGTTAGTTGAGTAATCGATAATTTCAAGATCAGACAATCTGATGAGTGCGATGGGATGCCCATCCTCAGCGTGGAGTACTAAGTAGGGTGTAACCACTTGATCAAAAACTCGATTGATGAGCATCACGGCATCATCAAAATCAAGTTCCTGTCCATCAAGAACTGTTACAGCGATTAAACGGGGAATTTGAAATTCATCGAGGGATTGCCAGAGCGCAATAGTTTCAGGATTAATTCCAGCTGCTGGATTAACGACAAAGAGTGCAAGATCTGATTCCGCAATAACCTCGTGAGTTACTGTGCCACCAACTATCTCGGCCAGCGCTCCTGGGGTGGCGCTCACATGTCCATAAACGTGGATACGAGGTGGCAGCAATGTCACAGGCTCAAATTTGGAGTCAGACATGTGGGTAAGCCTACGATGGTGCCGATGATTAGCCGCGTTTTAAAACCAGGGGTTACTCGATTAATTAATCCAGTAGCTAAATGGGCAGTGAAAATTGGTATTACTCCCAATGCAATCACTATCGCTGGAGCATTTGGAGTGGTCGTTTCGGCATCGTATTTTTATCCTCAAGAGAAATTCTTCTGGGGAACGATCGCTATTTCATTTTTTGCTCTGAGCGATCTCTTTGATGGCGCCATCGCACGAATTTCACAAAAAGGCGCAAGCAAATGGGGCGGTTTTTTGGATTCCACAATTGATCGCGTCACAGATTCGGTGATTCTGATTGCCTTAGTTCTACCTTTTATTGAATCAAAGGATCCGATCTCTTATCTGGGAATTCTGACGCTGATAACCGGGATATTGATTCCTTATATTCGGGCAAAGGCTGAAAGTTTTGGAATCGAATGTTCAGTAGGTATTGCAGAACGAACTGAGCGGCTCATTATTATTTTGGTTGCCGCTGGTTTGCATGGTCTTGGCATTCCTTTTGTGATTGCGATTGGTTTCTGGTTACTAGCAAGCTTGGGAGTTATAACAGTTTTTCAACGCATTTTTGTTGTCTATAAGGGTTTACACAAGCCATGAAAGATCGAATTATCGCAAGCGCCTATTTTGCAGGTTGGGCACTTGTCAGAGCGCTTCCAGAGACATTGGCTTACCGACTCTTCAGCTCGATAGCTGATTTTGTCTATGCAAAGAATGGTAAAAGTATTCAAAGATTGCGAAACAATTTAGCGCGGGTTAAACCGAATCTGAGTACAAGCGAACTTGATGAGCTGACGCTGAAAGGAATCAAGTCATACCTACGCTATTGGTGTGACACATTCCGAATTCAAAATTGGAGCAGAGAGAAGATCCTGTCCTCGGTGACCACCACCAATGATCACCTCTTGGTAGATCGTATGAAGAAGAACGAGGGTGTGGTTGTTGCGCTTCCTCATTCGGGAAATTGGGATCACGCTGGCGCCTATTTTTGTTCTCTAGGAATTCCACTCGTGACAGTCGCTGAGAGATTGAAACCAGAAGCGCTTTTTCAGAAATTTTTAGCTCATCGAAGCCGCATGGGATTTGAAGTTCTTTCCATAGATAGTCGATCCTTCGTTACTTTGTTAAAGCGTGCCGCAGAAAAGAGATTAATTGCCTTAGTGGCCGATAGAGATTTATCAAAGTCTGGAATTGATGTTCAGTTTTTTGGATTTCCAGCCCGGATGCCTGCAGGACCAGCGCTGCTTGCAGTAAAAACTGGAATTCCTCTCATAGTTGCTCATGTTTCATACACTGCAGGTGGTATTCATATTGATTTCCACGATGTTCCGCTTGAAACCCAGGGAAGTGATGACGAGAAAGTTGCCAAATTGGTACAACGATGTGCCGAGCTCTTTGAAATTGGAATATCTGAGCACCCTGAAGATTGGCATATGTTGCAACGTATTTGGACTGATGGTGATTTTGTAGATGGCGAAAAGTTTGCGAAGGTTTAGTTGATGCCACTTTCTAAAAAAAGAATCGGCATTGTGTGTCCCTATGGTTGGGATACGCCCGGTGGCGTTCAAAGTCACGTTGGTGATTTAGCTGAGTATTTGATTTCTGCTGGCCATCATGTTTCTGTGTTGGCTCCGGCACTGTCAGAGACTGATTTGCCAGAGTATGTCGTCAATGCAGGGCGTCCAATACCGATTCCTTATAACGGAGCAGTTGCCCGCGTTCTATTTGGACCCATTGCTTTTGCACGAGTGCGACAATGGATAGCGCAAGGAAATTTCGACATATTGCATTTACACGAGCCAGCAATTCCATCCATCTCTTTGCTTGCATGTTGGGCAGCAGAAGGCCCGATGGTCGGTACTTTCCACGTTGCAGCAAAACGTCAGAAAGTGTCTTTTGCAATTGTTCCGTTTCTTGAACCTGTGATTGAAAAATTGACCGCACGTATCGCAGTCAGCGAAGCAGCCCGTGAAACTCTCACTGAACATTTGGAAACAGATGCGATTGTTGTGCCTAATGGAATTTATGCCGATAAGTTTAAGAATGGGCGCATCAACGAGAGATGGTCGGGGAATACTTTAGGTTTTATCGGGCGTTTTCAGGAGCCGCGGAAAGGATTAGCTGTATTGATTGACGCTCTTCCTGAAATCATTCGGGCTATTCCAGATCTAAAAGTTTTCGTAGCAGGGCCGGGAAATCCGCAAGACGCTCTTGATTTGATGAATCCAGAGCTCCGCTCGCGCTTTGAATTCTTAGGTCGGATTAGCGAGGCAGAGAAAGCTGACTTTCTCACTTCCGTCGGACTTTATGTAGCTCCCAACACGGGGGGTGAATCATTTGGAATTATTTTGGCAGAAGCGTTGGCGTGTGGTGCCAGCATTATTGCCAGTGATATTCCAGCATTTAACTCACTCTTGGGGCATGGGCAGTATGGAAGCACCTTTGAGTCAGAGAATTCGCAAGATCTGGCACGAAAAGTAATTTCGCTCTTGAAAGATTCCGAGATTCGCAAGGCGAAAGCTCAATTAGGAAAAGAGTACGCACAGAGCTTTGATTGGGATGTAGTTGCTGAAAAGATCTTTGATGTCTACGAAATGGCGATGGTCGGGGGAAGATCGGTGACTTTGTCTTCGGAAAATCGAGGGTGGAGTAAATTGATTGGTCGAGGTGAATAGTTTGTCTACGTCATTAATCCTCCTGCTCGTGATTGCATTTATCGCTTGGTACCTTTCTTATTCGGCGACACGACTTGATCGCCTACACCATCGCGTCGAAACTAGTTGGGCAAACCTGGATGCCTTACTGCAACGTCGTGCCGCGATTGCGCTAGAAATTGCTCGCTCAGAGGCGTCAGACCCGGCTGCTGCACTTTTGCTCACACATGCTGCGCATCAAGCGCGTGATGCGAGCGTGCGTGAAAGAAGCAGCGCAGAAACGGGGCTGACCGGAGCGTTAGGAATACTGCTCGCCGATGTTGATCATGTCACTGGCGATAACGAGAGAGCGCTGATTTCAGAACTTCGTGAATTAAGTGAAAAGATTAAGATGGCAATTGCAATTCATATTGATGCAGTGAACCGAACCCAATTAGTTCGAAAAAAGCCGTTAATTCGCCTCTTTCGCTTGGCAGGCACCGCTCCTGCACCGGTTATCTATGAATTTGAAAGTGATGCGATTTAGCGATGTCGCTTAAAAAGTCTTTCGTGGCAGCGCTCTCGCTGCTTGTTGTACTTGCCGGGATTTTTGTTCTGATGTTTCCAAATGGCTCCTCAATACGTTCTTCGATCTTTAATCAAACAGAGAAGAATGTTTTAAGCGGAGTACCCGGTAAGAATGGTCCAATTTTGGCGGTAAAGATTGACGATACAAATATGGCTCATCCTCAAGTCGGCCTTGAATCTGCCGACATTATTTATATAGAGCAGGTGGAAGGCGGATTAACTCGACTCGCTGCAATTTACTCTTCTCGAATTCCACAACTTATTGGCCCGATTCGATCGGCTCGAGTATCAGATCTTGAGTTACTCGCTCAATTTGGCAAGGTTGGTTTTGCGTATTCTGGGGCGCAATCAAAATTTCGTCCCGAAATCGAATCTGCCAATCTAGTTGATTTGGGAGCACAATCGAAACCGCCAACTATCTACACGACCGATCCAAACCGCATCCAGCCTTATGCCATGATTTTGCGCGCTGATTTGCTGATGGATTTTGTCTCTGAAAAAGAGATTGCGCTATCCACCCCAAAGGATCCTGGCTGGAGTTTTGGTCAAGATTTTGAAAAGGGAACATCTATTTCGAGCGCTCATGTTTCTTGGCCAGCAAGTTCATATGACGTTTCCTGGTCATCGCAGAATAAGAATTGGCAGCTTTCACATAATGGCAAACCAAATTTCTCTGCTTCTGGAAAAGTTCTCACTGCAGATACTTTTGTTATCCAGATCGTGACGATTTCTGACTCGATTTACCATGACAAAGTTGGTGGAGTAACACCATTGATTGCATCTGTTGGAACAGGTATTGGTTACATTTTGCGAGATGGAAAATACATTCAGGCGCGTTGGAATCGTCCATCGCCTGAAATGGGAACTCAATGGACTACTCCTGAAGGCGCAGAAATTCCCTTTAAAGCAGGTGCAATCTGGATAGCCCTTACCGATAGAGCGCCTAGATTTACCGAAAAAACTGAGGGTGCAGGAGATGTAGCGACAAAGTAGACTGCTCCTCTGCCTCACCATCACTACAAGGAGCGCTTCACAATGTCCCAGAGCACTGGATCTGAAACTACCGGCACAGCTCGCGTAAAACGCGGCATGGCGGAAATGCTTAAAGGTGGCGTCATCATGGATGTCGTCAACGTTGAACAAGCAAAGATTGCTGAAGATGCAGGCGCTTGCGCTGTGATGGCGCTAGAACGTGTGCCAGCTGATATTCGTGCACAAGGTGGAGTTGCTCGAATGTCTGACCCCGACATGATTCAACAAATTCAAGATTCAGTTTCCATCCCGGTGATGGCAAAGGTTCGCATTGGACATTTTGTAGAGGCACAAATCCTTGAAAGCCTCGGCGTTGACTACATTGATGAATCAGAGGTTCTTACTCCTGCGGATTACACCCACCATATTGATAAATGGAATTTCAAAGTTCCATTCGTCTGCGGAGCAACAAACCTTGGCGAAGCGTTACGTCGCATTAACGAAGGTGCAGCGATGATCCGTTCCAAAGGCGAAGCGGGAACTGGCGATGTATCAAACGCTATGACCCATATGCGCACAATTGGAGCAGAGATTCGACGTCTCACTGCAATGCGTGAAGACGAACTGTATGTTGCAGCAAAGGAATTGCAAGCACCTTACGCTTTGGTGAAAGAAGTAGCAGAAACTGGAAAATTACCAGTTGTGCTATTCACCGCAGGCGGAATTGCAACGCCTGCAGATGCAGCGTTAATGATGCAGATGGGCGCTGACGGCGTCTTTATCGGTTCAGGTATTTTCAAGTCTGGAAACCCAGCACATCGCGCTGCAGCGTGTGTCAAAGCGACAACTTATTACCAAGATGCAAAAATTCTTGCCGATGTGTCACGCGGACTGGGAGATGCAATGGTTGGTATTAATGTTGCAGATATCCCGGTTCCGCACCGACTTGCAGAACGCGGTTGGTAATTTCAGGAACACATGAATGTTGGTGTTTTAGCTCTTCAAGGTGATTTCAGAGAGCATATTGCTGCAGCACGTATTTGTGGCCATAACGCATATGAAATTCGCAAGGCTGAAGAGTTAAACGGAATCGAAGCGCTCATTCTTCCTGGGGGAGAATCAACAACGATTGTTCATTTAGCTCAACTTTTCAATCTCTATGAACCCATCAAGGAGAAAATTTCCAAAGGGTTTCCTGTGTACGGTTCATGTGCTGGAATGATTCTCTTGGCAGATCGAATCATTGATGGAAAAGTCGGCCAAAAAACTTTTGGTGGAATCAATATGACGGTGCGCCGTAATGCATTTGGACGCCAGGTGGATTCTTTTGAGTCTGACCTTACATTTAACGCGCAGACTTTTCATGCCGTCTTTATCCGCGCTCCTTGGGTGGAGGAAGTTGGTTTAGGAGTAGAAGTTTTAGCTACAGCCGCAGAACATCCGGTCGCTGTGCGCCAAGGAAAATTGCTGGCGACGAGTTTCCATCCTGAATTGACCAACAATCTCTTCGTACACCGATACTTTTTTGATGAGATTTGTAAAGCAAGTTAGACTTGATTCCTCACTATTGAGTTAATGAAGAGTGAATGAAGAAGAGGTGTAGTGATGTCCGGCCATTCCAAATGGGCAACGACAAAACATAAAAAGGCGGTTATTGATAGCCGTCGCGCTAAAAATTTCGCTAAGTTGATTAAGGCGATTGAAGTTGCAGCGCGTAATGGTGGCCCTGATGTAGACGGCAACCCAACTCTCTTTGATGCAATTGCAAAGGCAAAGAAAAATTCGATGCCCGCCGACAATATTGATCGCGCTGTCAAACGCGGTGCAGGTCTTGAATCTGGTGGAGCAAACTGGGAAACGATTATGTATGAGGGGTATGGTCCAAATGGCGTCGCCATCATGATCGAATGTTTATCTGATAATCGAAATAGAGCAGCATCAGAAGTTCGAGTAGCAGTAACTCGTAATGGTGGATCTATGGCAGACCCAGGTTCGGTGTCATATCTTTTTAATCGCAAAGGCGTCATCATCGTCAATAAGGCATTTGGTGCAACAGAGGATTCAATCCTCGAAGCTGCACTTGATGCAGGGGTCGAAGAAGTGAACGATCTGGGTGAATCATTCGAAGTTGTCTGCGAAGCAAGTGATTTAGTGGCGGCTCGTACTGCGCTTCAAGGCGCTGGAATCGACTACGAATCCGCCGAATCATCGTTCCTCCCATCCATGCAAATTCCACTTGATGCAGAAGGTGCAACTAAAGTTTTCGAACTGATTGATGCGATTGAAGAACTCGATGATGTGCAGAATGTGTACTCAAACTTCGATGTCTCTGATGAGGTTATGGCGAGCCTTTCCTAGCAACAACGCCTTTGCGTTCTAGGCTTAGAAGTTATGAGCCAACCCAAAAAGCGCGTACTCGGGGTTGATCCTGGCCTGACGCGATGTGGAATAGGAATAGTTGAAGGTTCGCTCGGCGGACCCGTTTCGCTCGTTGCAGTGGGTGTGATTCGCACTGATTCAGATGCTCCACTTGAACAAAGATTGTTAGCGCTTGAAATTGAATTAACTACCTGGGTCAATAACCATCAGCCAGATGTGATTGCAGTTGAAAGAGTATTTTCTCAGCACAATGTTCGCACCGTGATGGGAACGGCACAAGCTGCCGGTGTTGCGCTACTTGTTGCAGCACGCGCCCACATTCCTGTCGTCATGCACACTCCATCAGAAGTAAAGGCCGCAGTTACTGGTTCTGGGCGCGCCAATAAAGTACAGGTTGCTGAAATGGTGAAAAGACTTTTGCAATTGCGTGAGGTTCCTAAACCGGTAGATAGCACCGATGCGCTGGCCCTGGCTATTTGTCATCTGTGGAGAGGCGCGGGCAACTCTCGAATTTCCGACGCTGTCAAAGTTGAGAAAGCCCGTATTGGAAAGTTGGCTCAACGATGATCGCACATTTAGCCGGCACAGTCCGACATGTTGCCTTGGATAAAGTGATCGTTGAAGTTGGGGGAGTTGGTCTTGCGGTGTCAGTTGCTGCGAATACCAGTTCGCAGATAAACATTGGTGCACCGATACAACTTTTTACTTCGCTTGTGGTGAGAGAAGATTCATTAACGCTCTTTGGATTTTTAGATGAAGAAAGCCGCACAACTTTTGAGCTCCTTCAAACCGTTTCTGGTATTGGTCCGAAAGTTGCCCTGGCCATCTTGGGCGCGCACTCTCCTCAATCGCTGGCTGGAGCAATTGCGCGAGAAGACGTCGGTGCAATCGAAAAGGTTCCGGGAATAGGTAAGAAAGGTGCGCAAAGACTTATTCTTGAACTCAAAGGCAAGATTTCAGATTTTGGTTCTTCGCACACTAGGTCTTCGCAGCAACCTGCCTGGCGCGAGCAATTGTTGGCGGCACTTACCTCACTTGGTTTTTCAGCAAAGGATGCCGATGCAGCTATTTCAGAGGTTTTGCTCAATCGTGACAGTAAGAGTTCGGATTTATCGGAGTCTGATCTGCCTGAACTACTGAAACTAGCGCTTCAAAAGGGTCGTAGCTCATGACAAACAATGATCGCGTGGTCGATCCTGCTGAACGTGGTGATGAATTGTCTGCAGAAAATGCACTTCGCCCTAAGAATCTCAATGAATTCATTGGACAACATCGGGTTCGCCAACAAGTTGATGTTTTATTGACCGCAGCGCGCAAACGTGGCGTTGCTGCAGATCACATACTTTTATCTGGCCCGCCCGGGTTAGGGAAGACAACCCTGGCCATGATTTTGGCTGCAGAAATGCAAGCGCCAATTCGAATAACTAGTGGGCCTGCAATTACACATGCTGGCGATTTAGCAGCGATCCTCTCATCCTTAGTTGAAGGAGAAATTCTCTTTCTCGATGAGATTCATCGCTTAGCAAGACCTGCCGAAGAGTTGCTCTATTTAGCGATGGAGGATTTTCGTGTGGATGTAGTTGTTGGGAAAGGACCTGGTGCAACTGCCATTCCACTTCAACTTCCTCGTTTTACGTTAGTTGGTGCAACAACGCGGGCCGGATTACTTCCGTCTCCACTTCGCGATCGCTTTGGATTTACCGCTCATTTAGATTTTTACGAAGAAAATGAACTTCGTGAAGTCCTCAAGCGCAGCGCTTCACTTCTTGGAATTTCCATTGATACAGATGCTGTTTCAGAAATTGCTGGCCGTTCACGTGGAACCCCTCGCATCGCAAACCGATTATTAAGACGGGTTCGCGATTTTGCTCAAGTGAACGGCTCTGATTCGCTGTCTCATTCGGATGCACTCGCTGCTCTTGAGATGTATGAAGTAGATGAACAAGGACTTGATCGCTTAGATCGCGCCGTCTTACTTGCACTCATCGAGCGCTTCAATGGCGGCCCAGTTGGAGTATCAACGCTAGCGATTGCAGTTGGTGAAGAAGTTGAGACAGTCGAATCGGTAGCGGAACCATTTTTAGTGCGGAATGGATTTATGGCGCGCACTCCTCGAGGAAGAGTTGCAACGGTGCAAGGTTTCCAGCATGTGGGACGTACGCCACCTCCGAGCCTTGCGACTCTTTTCGACACACCCGCCTCGTAGCACCTAGACTCTGCCCTCATGTCCTCACCAATCAATAGTGCAAAGACCCCTGTGAAAACGTCAGGAAAACCGCTGCGAGCGCTAGCAATCATGGCGATCATCGTCGTCGGATTACTTGGAACTGCAATTATCCAAGGAGCATCGTCGGTACGTTTAGGTCTTGATCTTCGAGGTGGCACCAGTGTGACGCTGCAACCACGCGCTTCCAACGATGCAAACAAGGTGACCTCAGAAGCTATTGATCAGGCAGTGTCAATTATTCGTCAGCGCGTTAACTCACTCGGTGTGGCCGAATCTGAAGTAACAGCACAAGGCAGCGGAGCAAATCGTCAGATTGTTATTTCAGTTCCTGGCGAATCTGGTCGACGCGTTGTTGATCTTGTCGGTCAAACTGCAGAACTTCGCTTCCGCCAAGTTCTTGCTGAAAGTTCAGCGCTCGGAGGATCTGCTCAAGGTCAAGCAACTCCAGCAGCTGGAGTCTCTGCAGATATCAATGCACGTTTTGCCGCACTCGATTGCACCAAACCAGCCAACTTGCAAGGAACTGGCGCAGATTCACCTGCGGACACCATCGTTGCTTGTGCGCGTTCTGGAACAAGCAAATATATTTTGGGACCTGCTGAAGTATTGGGTCGTCAAGTCTCTAAAGCTTCTGCTGGAATTGATCAACAAGGTGCAAGCGCCTGGTATGTCTTGCTTACTTTTGATGGAGATGGAACAAAAGCTTTCGCAGCTCAAACCGCGCGAGTAACTTCGCTCCCATCTCCACAGAATCAAGTTGCTATTGTGTTGGATGGACTTGTTGTTTCTGCACCTTCCATTCGTGAAGCAATTCCATCAGGAAATGCACAAATCACTGGTTCTTTCTCGCAATTAGAAGCGCAAGATTTGGCAAATGTTTTGAAGTACGGTGCGCTACCTCTTGCTTTTGATCGTGGTGAAGTTCAACAAGTTTCTCCAACACTCGGAGCAGATCAACTCAATGCAGGTTTGCTCGCTGGTGCGCTTGGACTTGGCTTAGTGGTCATCTTCTCCATGCTGTATTACCGCGGTCTTGGAATCGTCACCGTCGGCTCGCTCGCTATTGCTACTGCGATCTTGTATCTGCTCTTCCTAGTTCTTGGAAAATCCATTGGATTTACGCTGACATTGGCCGGTATCGCAGGTGCAATCGTTGCAATTGGTGTTACGGCAGACTCATTTATCGTCTACTTCGAACGTATCCGCGATGAATTGCGTGAAGGTCGCACACTTCGCGTTGCGGTCGAGACAGGATGGTCAAGAGCTCGACACACCATCATCGTGGCTGACATGGTTTCGTTGATTGCAGCCTTACTGCTCTATTTCTTTGCAGTCGGCGGTGTCCGTGGATTCGCCTTCACATTGGGGCTCACTACTGTGATCGATCTTCTCGTGGTCTTCCTCTTTACTAAACCTCTTGTTACGCAATTAGCAAAGATCAAGTTCTATAACTCTGGTCACCCACTCTCTGGATTATCGCCAAAGAGCGTTGGAGCTAAACCTCGTAACCCACTCGCACCTACAGCATCACCCCAAAACGCTTCAGTATTGGAGGCATAAGAAATGGCACAACTGACAGGTCTTGGTGGTCGCCTCTATTCAGGCGAAACTTCTTTCAACATCGTTGAAAACCGTAAGCGTTGGTACGTTGTGTCAGCGCTCTTTATTGTGGTTTCAATCTTTGCATTGGCAGTACAGGGATTGCACCTTGGAATTGAATTTAAAGGTGGGGCTTCATATACAGTCAACAAACCTGCAGCAACAGTTCAACAGGCGCGTGCTGCAGTTGAGTCAGTCGGAATTCCTGGAGAAATCATTGTTCAAAAGATTGGTGATTCTAAGGTGCGCGTTCAAACTGGCGCAGTTGACTCTGCACAATCTAAAGCGATTGAAAGCGCTCTCACTAGTGCCTTTGGAGTTACCGCAGAATCTATTGACACTCAGTTAGTTGGTCCGTCATGGGGTAAAGAAATTACCAAGAAAGCGCTGTATGGACTCTTCGCATTCCTATTGGCTGTCATGATCTTTCTCGCCATGGCTTTCGAGCCAAAGATGGCGATAGCTGCGATTGTGGCTGTTGTTCACGACGTCTTTATTACTGTAGGAATTTATGCGTTGGTGGGATTTGACGTCACACCGGCAACAATCATTGGCTTCCTTACAATTTTAGGTTATTCGCTTTATGACACGGTGGTGGTCTTCGATAAAGTGCGAGAGAACACTAAATCAGTCGCTGCCAATAGCAAGATGACGTACTCACAAGCTGCAAATCTTGCAGTGAATCAGACCATCGTTCGTTCGATCAACACGTCAGTAATTGCGCTGCTTCCGGTTGGTTCAATTCTCTTTGTTGGAGCAGGATTACTTGGCGCTGGAACTCTGAAAGATTTATCGCTTGCGCTCTTCATCGGCCTTGCAGTTGGTACCTACTCTTCTATCTTTATTGCACCGCCATTTTTGGCGCAACTACGCGAGAAAGAACCAGCGATGCAGGCGCTAGCAAAGCGCGTGAATTCGCGTGGAGATGTAAAGGCGCCCGCACCAACAGCGCCTGTTTCGCGTAAACAACCAAGGCGTAAAGGTCGCAAATAACCTTTTTGAGATATGAAGACTGACTCTTTGTTGGCGCCCGTCCTGGGTGCCCTCAAGGAGCATCATCCAAAAGCAAATCTAAAAAATATCGAACGCGCCTATGTCGTCGCTGAAACTGCGCACGCAGGACAGTTCCGTAAGTCAGGCGAGGATTACATCACCCATCCTGTTGCAGTTACTCAAATTTTGGCAGAGTTGGGCTTGAACGAAACTGCCCTCATCGCTTCGTTATTGCACGACACCGTTGAAGATACACCATACTCATTGAGCCAACTTCGCCTCGATTTTGGAGATGAGATCGCCAATTTAGTTGATGGTGTCACCAAACTCGATAAGTTGACCTACGGACCTACTGCTGAAGCTGAGACCGTTCGCAAAATGGTGATTGCGATGTCTCGCGACATCAGAGTGTTACTTATCAAGTTGGCAGATCGTTTGCATAACGCACGTACTTGGGCGCATGTTGCTCCCGATACTGCACAACGCAAAGCTCGCGAAACTCTCGATATCTACGCCCCACTTGCTCATAGATTAGGTATGAACGCTATTAAGTGGGAGCTAGAAGATCTCTCATTCGCTGTCCTTGAACCCAAGAAGTTTGAAGAGATTTCTCGGCTAGTGGCAGAGCGGTCTCCGTCACGTGATGCTCTCACCGCAGAAGTGATTGCAACAGTTGAATCAGATTTGAAGGATGACAAAATTAAAGCAACGGTAACTGGACGCAAAAAGCATTTTTATAGTGTCTACCAAAAGATGGTTGTGCGTGGGCGCGAATTCAATGAAATCTACGATCTGGTGGGTATTCGTGTACTAGTAAATGATGTTCGCGATTGTTATGCAGTCCTAGGTTCTATCCACGCACGTTGGAGTCCGGTCCCGGGCCGCTTTAAGGATTACATCGCTATGCCAAAATTCAATCTCTATCAATCACTTCATACAACCGTGATTGGTCCTAATGGAAAAGCGATCGAGATTCAGATTCGAACCTTTGATATGCACTCACGCGCAGAATTTGGTATTGCAGCGCACTGGAAATACAAGCAAGGAGCCGAAGGAGATAAGAACTCGCCTGAAATGTTGTGGTTACGCCAGTTACACGAATGGCAGAAAGAAACCGAAGACCCATCTGAATTTCTCGAAGCATTGCGATTTGATTTAGGGTCTCCGGAAGTATTCGTTTTCACTCCCAAAGGTTCAGTGATTGCGCTGCCTGGAGGGTCTACTCCTGTTGATTTCGCATTCTCTGTCCATACCGATGTGGGTCTGAAATGTGCCGGCGCCAAAGTGAATGGACGGTTAGTTCCGCTTGAATCAAAGCTCTCAAATGGTGATGTCGTTGAGATCGTAACTAATAAAGGGGAGCACGCCGGGCCGAGTCGTGACTGGCTCAATTTCGTCAAGAGTCCGCGTGCTCGCTCAAAGATTAAAGCTTGGTTTAGCAAAGAACGTCGCGAAGAAGCGATAGACGCAGGTCGTGAATCTATTGCGCGGCAGATGAGAAAAGCCGGTCTTCCATTGCAAAAAATCTTTGCCGGACATTCCTTACTCGAGTTGGCGCATGAATTGCGTTATGCCGATATTGATGCGCTCTATAACGCAGTCGGTGATGGGCATGTCTCAGCTGCATCCATAGTCGAAAAACTAGCGGCTACGTTGACCGCTGATGATTCACATCCTGAACCAACGTTAGAAAATATTCCAAAAGGCGTTCCCACCACCAAGCGAACTTCAAGTGCTGTTGAAGTCGAGGGTACCAATGATGTGTTGGTGAAATTGGCGCGGTGTTGCACGCCAGTTCCAGGCGATTCAATTATGGGGTTTATTACCAAGGGTTCGGGAGTATCGGTTCATCGAGATGATTGCATTAACGCCTCTGATTTACGTACCAACCAAGCAGAACGCATTGTGAAAGTGAAATGGTTGCCGGGTGCGGGCAATCTATTTTTGGTGAACATTCAAGTTGAGGCGTTGGACCGCGCTAGGTTATTGGCCGATGTAACCCGTGCACTCTCTGAGCAACAAGTCAATATTCTCAATGCTGCAGTCAGTACATCAAAAGATAGAGTTGCGATTTCTCGATTTACCTTTGAAATGGCAGATGCCACTCATTTAGATTCAGTGTTAGCTGCAGTACGCGCCGTAGAAGGTGTGTACGACGTCTATCGAACCTGATTTTCCTTACTGAAATTCAGCGAGATGGCGTTCTGCTTCGACCAACCACACCTTACGTGCATCAGCAGATTCGCGTGCTTCCTGAGCCTTTTTAGAATTCCCAGCAGCTTCTGCCTTTGCAGCAGCTTTGGTGTAATTCTCAATTGATTCAGTTAACTGCGCGACTACTTCAGCAGCACGAGCTTTGGCTCCTGGATCAGTCTTTCGCGCCATATCTGCATCAGCAGCCTTAATCGCTTCTTCAACGACCGAGATACGAGCTTCAAGTGCAGCTCGCTTTTCGCGTTGGGTGATTCCAATCTTGTCCCATGTGCGCATGAGTTCGCGGAATGATGATTTGGCAGCCTTCACATCAGTAAAGGGGATAAGCGCTTCAATTTTGGTAATTAATTCCTCGCGCTTTGCAAGATTAGCCACCATGGAAACTTCGCGCTTTTCCAAGTCTGCATTCTTTGCTGCAAAGAAATGATCCTGCGCTGCTTTAAAGCGAGCCCATAACTTGGCATCTTCATTCTTTTTTCCGCGACCGGCGGCTTTCCACTGGTCCATCAGAGTCTTGTAACGACGGGCCGTGGCTAACCATTCAGTGGATGTTGCCAATTTTTCCGCTTCCAGAACGAGTGCGCCCTTTGCGTCAGCGACCTTACTTGCCGTTGCTTCAAGTTGTGCAAAGTGGGTGCGCCGTCTCTTATCAAACTTATTGCGAGATGCTGAAAATCTCTTCCAAAATGCCGCATCAGTCTTTTTATCAAGACGGGGTGCAGCTTTCCATTCCTCAAGTAGCGCCTTGAGTCGATCGCCAGTTGCCTTCCAATTTTCAGAAAGGGCTAGTGATTCCGCTTCTGCAACAATTTTCTCTTTCTCAGTAATGATTTGTTCGCGTCGGGCCGCCTTTGCCGCAGCTTCTGCTGCTTTCTTTGCTTCATAGGCTTCACGGCCACCTTCAATAAGTGGCTCAAGTTGATCTACTGAGGATGCAAGGGCAGCAAGATCTCCAACACCATTGAGTTCTTGTACTTGCTGGCGCAATTTTTTCACTGCTTCATATGCATCTTGCGGAACCATTGCACCACTTGAAATTCGGGCTGCAGTGAGCGCGACTTCGGATGCTAAAACTTCAAATTTTCGAACAAAATAGGAAAGTGCTTCCTCCGCAGTTTTGCCAGGGTAGGAACCGACAGCTTTTTCACCATCATGGGTTTTCACATAAACAGTTCCATCTTCAGCAACGCGTCCAAATCGGGAAGGATCTCCAATAAGAGCCGATGCAGCACTTGATACAGGATGTGATTGCTGGGCGAGTGTTGCTGGGTTGATATCGGTCATTGTGAACCTCCTTGGCGCGTTAGCGTCGCTGTGATGTAACCACAGGTAGACGCCTCCGTTATGTGTGCGTAGTTGTGAAGAGGTCAAAGGTACCCTGTGACACACAGAGCCGTAAATCCGCGCGAGAAATAGGGGTCAATCCATGCTGGTGCGAGCTTTTCCCGCCCCGATGTTCGCGACCAATTGCTGGGTGATCGCCACAAGCGCTGGGGGTGAATGCATCATCGTTGACCCTGGGATGCCAGACATTTCGATGGATATCAGAGCCATAGTGGATGAATTGGGTGTAAAACCTGTTGCTGCACTTATCACTCACGGACATTTAGATCATACATTTTCCATTACACCACTTGCTGATGGGTATGACATACCAACATACATTCATTCAGAAGATAGACGTTTTATCAAAGATCCGGCTGGAATTCACGGTCCACAATTTTTAGAGCTGTTGAAAGGGATGGAATTCTCTGAGCCGCACGATGTACAGGAATTACGGAATGGAACTGAACTCAATCTTCTTGATATGAAGATTCGTGCAATTCACGCTCCTGGCCACACTCGCGGATCTATGATGTTTGTTGTTAATGATGAATTGCTTCTGTCGGGAGATGTGCTCTTTGCGGGGTCGATTGGTCGCACTGATTTACCAACAGGAGATAGCGCCGAAATGACTCGCACTCTCACAAACAAAGTGCTTCCGCTTTCGGATGATTTACGAGTACTGCCAGGCCATGGCGCTGAAACGACCATAAAATTCGAGCGAAAAAACAATCCATATCTGAAAGAATTAACCCCATGAAGTACGAGAAATTTCAGGCTCCCAAAGGGGTACGCGAATACCTACCGCCTGAATCGACTGCATTCGAGTGGGTTCGAGAGCAGTTGATTTCTCCTGCTCGATTAGCTGGATATCAATTGATGGAGTTGCCAGTTTTTGAGGATACAAATCTTTTTTCTCGAGGTGTAGGCGAATCAACAGATGTTGTCTCAAAAGAGATGTACACCTTCGAGGACCGCGGAGGACGTTCCATCACATTGCGGCCAGAAGGAACTGCTGGAGTAATGCGCGCTGTGATTGAAGCAAATCTTGATCGCGGTCAATTACCCGTCAAGGTGTGGTACTCCGGTCAGTACTTCCGCGCAGAACGTCCGCAAGCTGGCCGCTATCGACAGTTTTATCAAGTTGGAATTGAAGCGATTGGCCTGGACGATCCTGCTATTGACGCTGAAGTGATCGCGATTGCTGACCGTGGATTTAAGAATTTGGGATTGAAGAAATACTCACTGCAGATTACCTCGCTAGGTGATGCGGCATCGCGAGCTGCACATCGGGCAGATTTAGTAAAGTATTTCGCAACGCTCTCTTTGGATGAAGCAACCCAGGCTCGCGCTGCGCTTAACCCTCTTCGTCTCTTTGACGACAAGCGCCCCGAAATGATTGAAGCGATGAAGTCTGCGCCTATTCTTCTCGACTATTTATCTAAAGAAGCTGCAGAAAATTTTGAAAAAGTGCAAAGCTATCTGAAAGCTTTAGGCATTGCCTTTGAAATTAATCCTCGTATGGTGCGCGGGCTTGATTACTACACAGGTACTACCTTTGAATTCGTTTATTCCGAACTTGGCGCGCAAAGTGGAATTGGCGGAGGTGGCCGCTATGACGGTCTCATGGAAATTCTTGGGGGACAACCGCTCTCTGGAATCGGTTTTGGACTAGGGGTAGATCGAGCACTGCTTGCAGCCATAGCCGAAAATACAGTTCCGCAATCTGCCTTTACCTCGGATCTTTTCATTATTCCATTGGGTGAAAATTCTCGATCAGATGCGCTGCGAATTGCCGAGCAATTACGCGCTGCCAAGATTAGAACTGAGATTGCATTTGGTGATCGCGCCTTGAAAGGCGCCATGAAGGCTGCTGATAAATCAGGGGCACGATATGTCATCGTGTTGGGAGATGCAGAAATTTCAAGCGAAACAGTTGAATTGAAGCGCATGACCGATGGGACGACTAAGTCAGTTAAGATTGCACAATTAGCGAGTGAGCTGCAACGTGCGCTCATCACAGATTAAATAAGGATGGCGCACAACCCATGTTGAGAAATACAGATGCTGGTTCACTGCGCGCATCCCATGTAGGTAAAACAGTTACATTAGCTGGTTGGGTGGCAAGACGGCGCGATCACGGTGGCGTTGCATTTATTGATTTGAGAGATGCAACCGGCTCGGTTCAGGTAGTAATTCGTGATGAAAAAACCGCTGGGCAGTTGCGCGCAGAATGGTGTCTGCAGATCACTGGAGAAGTAACACTTCGACCTGCGGGTAATGAAAATTCACATATCGCAACAGGTGAGATTGAAGTGATGGGTGATCAAGTTGTCGTTTTGAGCGAAGCGGCTCCACTTCCTTTCCCGGTTGATTCAGGCGCAGATATTGATATTTCTGAAGAAGTTCGGCTGCGCTACCGCTACTTGGATTTACGCCGTGAAGGTCCTGCATCAAATCTGCGATTACGTTCTAAGGTAACTGCGGCAATTCGAAACGTTATGCAGGAGTTAGATTTTCTTGAAATTGAAACTCCCTATCTCACTCGCTCAACTCCTGAAGGAGCGCGCGATTTTCTTGTGCCAGTGCGACTTCAGCCAGGTTCTTGGTATGCCCTCCCGCAATCACCTCAGCTATTTAAACAACTTCTCATGGTTGCTGGCATGGAACGTTATTATCAAATTGCGCGTTGTTTCCGTGATGAAGATTTCCGCGCCGATCGTCAACCTGAATTTACGCAGTTAGATATTGAGATGTCTTTCGTTGACCAAGCGGACATCATTGCAGTTGCAGAAAAGATCTTGGTAAAGGTGTGGAAGGATGCTGTTGGTTTTGAAATTCCAACTCCTATTCCGCATTTGACATATGCAGTTGCGATGAATCGATATGGGTCCGATAAACCAGATTTGAGATTTGGCTACGAACTCGTCGAATGTACCGACTATTTTTCACAGACAGAATTTCGAGTATTTCAGGCTCCTTATGTTGGCGCAGTTGTCATGCCTGGAGGCGCTGATTCTCCTCGACGTGAATTGGATGCTTGGCAAGATTGGGCAAAAGCGCGCGGCGCTAAAGGGATTGCCTACATATTGGTTAATGCTGATGGTTCACTCGGTGGACCAGTTGCGAAGAATATTTCCGAGCAAGAACAGTCAGGAATTGCAGCGCATGTCGGTGCAAAGCCAGGTGATGCGATTTTCTTTGCAGCAGGTGAACGTTCTGCCTCGCAACAGCTGCTCGGAGCTGCGCGATTAGAAATCGGAAAACGTTGCAATCTCATCACACCAGATGCATGGGAATTTCTCTGGGTGGTAGATGCGCCGATGTTTGAGCCAACTGATAACGGTGGCTGGACAGCAGTGCACCATCCGTTTACTGGTCCAAAACCAGAGTTCGCAGCAACATTTAAGAACAACCCCGCTGATGCACTGGCATATGCATATGACATTGTTCTCAACGGCACAGAATTGGGTGGAGGATCAATTCGTATCCACGATCGTGCAATTCAGAAAGATGTCTTCTCTGTCATCGGACTAACTGATGAAGAAGCACAAAGTAAATTTGGATTTTTGCTTGAGGCATTCAATTATGGTCCGCCACCACATGGTGGAATTGCATTGGGATTAGATCGAGTTTGTGCTCTCCTTACCGGTTCAGAATCCATCAGAGAAGTAATCGCATTTCCAAAAACAGCAAGCGGTGGCGACCCACTTACAGGTGCACCTACTCCAATTACCCCAGCACAACGTAAGGAAGCTGCAATTGATTGGACTCCTCCAAAGGAGTAGTCAGGTAGGCTAGCGATATGGGTCCAGGCGGAATAGCAACAATTATTGCTGCAGCATCGCTCTTTGTTATTGCAGTAGCGCTTGGATACGCGGTTTTCCGCTTGAGCAAGTTCATCGATGAAGCGAAGGTCTCCTTAAAAGCTTTTACCGACGATACAACTCCGCTTCTGCAGGAATCGACCAGAACTCTCGAACTCATCAATAGTCCGCTCGAAAGCATTGCAAAAATTACTAAGAATGTGGAAGAAGTGACTACCAAAGTTTCCGGTGCAACCACCGATTTCATGGAGAAAAATGGCGCTGCCGTAAAGGTTGCAGGTGCGCTTTTAAGCGCAGCCCAGATAGGCAAAGGGCGCAAAAAGAAGAAATCCCAATAGAAGAAGTGATCGGAATTAGATAGTGCAATCAGCAGAGATCCGTTCACGATGGCTTAAATTCTTTGAATCTGAGAATAAACAAGGGCTTAAACACACCGTTGTTCCGTCGGCATCATTGATTGCTGATGATCCGAATCTCCTTCTTGTTAATGCTGGCATGGTGCCTTTTAAGCCATACTTTTTGGGAGAAGTTACCCCTCCCTATAAGCGAGCCACTTCCGTACAAAAATGCGTACGTACTCTCGATATTGATGAAGTTGGCAAGACAACACGACATGCATCCTTCTTTCAAATGTGTGGCAACTTTTCTTTTGGTGATTACTTTAAAGAAGGTGCAATTGCTTTAGCCTGGGAACTTCTCACTCGCCCCATCGCAGATGGCGGTTATGGATTCCCAGAAGATCGTTTATGGGTCACTGTCTACCTCGATGATGACGAAGCTGCAGATATCTGGCATAAAAAAATTGGAATTCCGTTAGAACGCATTCAACGCCGCGATATGGCAGATAATTTTTGGTCGATGGGAGTTCCAGGACCATGCGGTCCATGTTCAGAAATTTATTATGATCGCGGTCCAGCATATGGAGCCGAAGGTGGTCCGATTGCTGATGAAAATCGCTATTTAGAAGTATGGAATCTCGTTTTTATGCAGAATGAACGAGGCGAGGGCGGCGGAAAGGCAGATTTTCCCATCCTTGGTGAGTTACCTGCCAAAAGTATCGACACTGGACTCGGACTTGAACGAACCGCAGCTCTCTTACAAGGCGTTGAAAATATTTACGAAATTGATACGACTATGCAGATTCTTTCAAAGGCAAGCGCTCTCACTGGAGTTAAATATGGCAGCGCTTCACATTCGGATATTTCGCTGCGCGTAGTTGCAGATCACGCCCGCACTGCGGCGATGCTTATTGGAGATGGTGTGACTCCAGGTAATGAAGGGCGTGGGTATGTACTCCGTCGCATGATGCGCCGCACCATTCGCAATATGCGACTTTTGGGCGTCAATGATCCAATCATGCAAGAGTTAACAGAATCAGCGATTGGCGCCATGGGGCCTCAATATCCTGAACTCGTCACAGATCAAAAACGAATTATCTCAGTTGCCACATCTGAAGAAGATTCCTTCTTACAAACACTCAAGAGTGGAACAGCTATTTTTGATCTCGCTTCAACTCAACTGAAGAGCAGTAACAAAAAGGTATTGCCTGGTGAAGATGTTTTCAAATTGCATGACACGTATGGTTTCCCTTTTGATCTCACTCTTGAAATGGCACGCGAAGAAGGTCTAGAGGTAGATGAGGCAGGCTTTAAGCGTCTCATGAATGAGCAACGAGATCGCGCTAAAGCTGATGCAAAGGCGAAGAAGAGCGGTCATACCGATGTGAGCGAATATCGCAAGATTGCGGATGCCAAAGGAGCCTCTTCCTTTGTTGGCTACACACTCACAGAGACCGAATCAACAATCAATGGAATTCTTGTCGATGGCGTCAATACAGCAGCAGCTTCTGCAGGTACTGAGGTAGAAATTGTTTTAGATCGCACTCCGTTCTACGCAGAAGGCGGCGGTCAACTCGCAGATGGCGGACGCATCACGCTCTCAAATGGTGCTGTGATCGAAATTGACGATGTGCAAAGCCCAGTCACCGGTTTATCAGTACACCGAGGTCGAGTCGTGTCTGGTGAAGTTTCGGTCGGTTCGTCTGCTCTTGCAGCGATCGATGTAGAGCGCCGCCATGCTATTTCACGGGCTCATACAGCAACTCATATGGTGCATAAAGCATTCCGAGAAATATTGGGAGAAACTGCAACTCAGGCGGGTTCAGAGAACTCTCCAGGTCGATTCCGTTTTGATTTTCCTTCTACTGGTGCAGTTCCTGAATCAGTGCTGAATGATGTTGAATCTCGAGTGAATACGTTGCTCTTGGATAACTTGGCTGTTACTGCAGAAACTATGTCGCAGGATGCTGCCAAGAAGATGGGCGCTATGGCGCTTTTTGGAGAGAAATACGGAGATGTTGTTCGAGTAGTAAGCGTCGGTGATTGGGCGCGAGAACTATGCGGCGGTACTCACGTTGCAGCATCTGGGCAATTGGGCGTCGTAAAGCTGCTCTCTGAATCATCTATTGGAGCAGGTGTTCGCAGAGTCGAAGCATTGGTAGGTGTAGATGCATATCGATATCTCGCTCGAGAACATCTTCTTTTGAATTCATTAACTGACATCATGAAGGGTTCACGCACCGAAGAATTACCAGAACGCATCGCTGAATTACTGGCAAAGATCAAAGAAATTGAGAAGGAATTAGCAAAGGTGAGAACCGCCCAAGTTATGGGACAGATTGCAACGATTGCAGAGAACGCTCGCGTCATTGCTGGAACAACTGTTATTGCAACTGCATTGGGGGATGGAATCGGGGCTGAGGACTTACGCAAGATTGCAACCGATCTAAAATCACGGGCACAACAATCAGTTGTTGCCCTAGTAAGCGTGAGCGAAGGAAAAGCAGTGCTTGTCGTAGCGGTAAGTGAAGCTGCTCAAAAAGCCGGAATCAAAGCTGGTGAATTGGTGAAAATTGGTTCGACAGTTTTAGGCGGCGGCGGTGGTGGTAAGAGTGACTTTGCGCAAGGTGGAGGTACCAAACTCACCGAAGTTGCTCAGGCTCTTGCTGCAATTTCAGATGCGATTGGCCGATAGTGAGAGCGAACATCAGGTGATTCGAGGCAGGCGCCTTGCAATTGATTATGGTGATGTACGTATTGGTCTAGCAATTTCTGATCCTGATTGCATCGTGTCGACACCGCTTAATCCAATCCAGGCCCAAGATCCAAAATTGTTGGAAAACATTTCAGGCCTACTTAAAGAATATGACCCCATAAAAATATTTCTTGGTCTTCCTATGCACTTATCGGGGCAAGAGAGTGCTGCAACTGAAAAAGTCCGAGAATTTTCACACGTTCTACAGCAGGCTATTGAGATACCGATTGAATTTGTTGATGAGCGACTTACTACTGTTGCGGCGCAGGGAAAATTGAGAGCATCTGGAATCAGTGCGCGCGAATCCAAAAATTTGATTGACTCAATGGCGGCGGTAGAGATTCTTGAGGCTGGAATAAGTCGTGAACGTTCCGCGTAGAGGTGGTCTGCTCCGAGTCTCTGGAGCGCTCCTGTGCGCCTTTCTCTTCACTGTCGCAATTCACCAAGTTCGGGCTTTCTCTGGAAATGCACCCGATTTTTCATGTCGCAGTTCAGGTGACGAAGTCATCGTTCATATTAATTCGGGGGATAGTGGATCTACGATTGCACAGACTCTTTTTTCCAAAGGCGTTGTGAAATCTGCTGAGTCCTATTTCCGTGTTGCCGTTGGGGATGAGCGCTCACAGCGCGTTGCACCTGGAGATCACAGGGTGACAAAGGCAAATTGCGCAAAAGATGTTCTTGCTCAACTTCTTGATTCAAAACGAATAACAGGACTCATCACAGTGCAAGAGGGTATGTGGGTTTCAGAAGTTCTCCCGCAGATGTATTCAGCAGGATTTGCCAAGAAAGATGTGACACAAGCGCTCACAAAAGTGAAACGTCCATCCGGATTTACCTTGACGGAAGGTTTGCTGTTCCCTGCTCAATACAGTTTCGATAAAGACGTATCGGCGGAAGCGGCGCTGAATTCAATGATTACGCGAGCAGAGCAAGAAATGAAGCGAGCCGGTTTCTATGATGGAAAATCAAAGTTCAGTCAGCAAAAGTTGCTGATTATCGCCTCACTTATTCAAGCCGAAGGATCAGAGGAAGATTTCGGCAAGGTGTCACGTGTTATCTACAACCGTTTAGCAAAAGGTATGCCGTTGCAATTTGATTCGACTGTCCACTATGTAAAAAGGTTGAGAGGTAATATCTTCCTCAGTACTCAATCGACCTTGATCCGATCTCCATACAATACGTATCAACGGTATGGCTTACCACCAGGACCTATTAATAATCCCGGAGCCAAGGCGATGAAGGCAGCGCTCAATCCAGAAATTGGACCATGGATCTATTTCATCACGGTTGCACCCGGCGACACTCGCTTTACCGATAATCTTGGCGAATTCAATCAGTGGAAAGTTGAATATAAGAAGAATTTAAGAGCAGGCAAATTTAGGGGAAATCAATGATTCGTGGAGCAGTATTGGGTTATCCCATCCACCACTCGCTTTCTCCTACGTTGCACAATGCTGCATTCAAGGAACTGGGTATCGCAGGAAGTTATGAAGCTATTGAAGTTCAAAGTGGAGAACTTGAGAGTTTTTTAGATGCGCGCGGCCTCGAATTTGATTATTTATCACTCACAATGCCTCTGAAAGAAGAGGTGCTGAATCTCGAGGTTGATATCTCTACTGAAGTTGTGAAGTCTCAATCTGGCAATACTTTAGTGAGAAGTGACAACCAATGGAGATGTCACACCACCGATGGCACAGGGTTCCTTTCTGCTTTGTCCAATAAATCTTTCAAGCAGTTTGGCAACGTCTTGATTCTGGGCGCTGGAGGAACCGCGCGCTCTCTGTGCGCAAGTCTTGACGGCATTGCTGACACCATTACCGTATTGGGAAGATCGCAGAGTCGAAAGGAAGCGCTCACTCGCATAGTCACTCGCTCACAATTGGTCTATGAAAATTGGAATGACAATTTCAACACCGCTGGATATTCGTTGATCGTCAATACAACTCCCTCGGGAGCTGCCGACCTATTTGCCGAATATCTAAGCAGCAGCCAGAGCGCTGTGCTCTTTGATGTTATTTATCAGCCATGGCCGACCAAACTCGCGAGTCGTTGGATGGATCTTGGAGGAGCGGTTTTAAGTGGGCTAGAACTCTTGCTGTATCAAGGCATTCATCAACTAGAAATAGTTCTTGATAGAAAGTTAGATAATCCTCAATTCGCCGACATTTTGCGCCTCACTTTAGGAAAGGCGCGCTCTTAATCCACAGGCACATCTAAACGCCATCTCATGGTTCCTAAAATCCATGAGTGATCCCGCTGCTCATCCTCATTTCAGTGATTGATATTCGATCTCATCGAATCCCTAATTGGTCTATTGCTTCAATCATTGGGATTCAGGCGATATCCAAATTCCCAATCTTCAATGCAGGATTCATTCCTGCGGCGATATGCGTTGGGTTTATTTTCTATCGATATCTCGGCGTTGGAGCTGGCGACATCAAGTTGCTAGCGAGCCTATTGATATGTGCGATAGAAATCGATGAGATCTCAAATTTTGTACTAGGACTTGCTATTGGAGGGTTTATTTCTTCAGTAATACTCCTTATGCGATATCGCAGATTCTCAATTCATATACCCCTTGCCCCGGCTATTACCTTCGGATTTATCGTTGCACAAATATCGTGAGCGATATCAATGAGCAGAATTAGCCGAAATTGGCGCTCCTGAATCGAAAGTATCTGAGAGAATATGACAATGCGTTGGTTGACTGCGGGTGAATCTCATGGCCCGGCCCTGACTGCAATAGTTGAGGGTTTGCCTGCCCATATTGAAGTTTCAACTTCGGATATCGATTTTCATTTAGCAAGGCGCCGACTCGGAGTTGGGCGTGGTGCACGACAGAATTTTGAGGCGGATAAAGTTTCGATTCTTGGAGGTATTCGACTCGGGATTTCGCAAGGTGGACCTATCTCCATTCAAGTAGGAAATAGTGAATGGCCAAAATGGGAAAAGGTGATGTCAGCGGATCCAGTCCCAGAAGATGAAATTGCGAACCTTGCACGCAATGCGCCCCTTTCAAGACCAAGACCAGGGCATGCAGATTTAGTGGGAATGCAAAAATATGATTTTGATGATGCCAGACCCATACTCGAACGAGCGAGTGCTCGTGAAACAGCAGCACGTGTTGCACTCGGTGCGATAGCTCGTAAATTCCTCGAGCAATCAGTGGGAATTACGATTTTAAGCCACGTAGTCTCCATCGGGTCGGTACGAATTCCAGACGAAACAGCACTTCCACAAGAAGCAGATATGGCACGAATCGATGAAGATCCAGTGCGATGCGCTGATTCAGCAACAAGCGCTGCGATGATTTCTGAAATTGAAAGTGCACATTCAGATGGGGACACACTTGGCGGTGTCTGCGAAATTTTAGCTTTCAATGTCCCCCCTGGACTGGGTTCACATGTTCATTGGGATCGCAGATTAGATTCGCGATTAGCCGGTGCAATGATGGGAATTCAAGCGATCAAGGGCGTAGAAATTGGAGATGGATTTAGAACTGCGACCAGAAGGGGATCAGTTGCACATGATGAAATCGAACGCAACAAAGCAGGATTAATCCAGCGTCGCACAGATAGAGCTGGTGGAACTGAAGGCGGAATGTCCAATGGAGAAATTTTAAGAATTTCGATTGCGATGAAACCTATTTCAACTGTACCCAAGGCGCTCGACACTATTGATGTAAAAACTGGCGATGCTGCTAAAGCAATTAATCAGCGCTCTGATGTGTGTGCAGTTCCTGCAGCTGGAGTTGTAGGTGAAGCAATGGCGGCGCTAGTACTTGCTGAGGCAGTTCTTGAGAAATTTGGTGGCGATTCAGTGCAAGAAGTTCGCCGAAACTTCGAGTCTTATATGAAGAATCTTCGCTTTAAGTAGATGGCTCCACGTGTCATATTGATCGGACCGATGGGTAGCGGAAAATCAACCATCGGAAAATTGCTCGCGTCAAAATTGGATGCACCATTTCGTGATACAGATGATCTGATTGAGAATGAACAAGGAAGGTCAGTCTCACAAATCTTTCTTGAACACGGCGAAGCTGAATTCAGGGCCATGGAAAAGCAAGTGTTACGCGATGAACTTTTGCGAGACGGTGCAGTGCTGGCGTTAGGTGGTGGGGCGCCTATTTCACTCGATGCCCAGTCAGCGCTTCGTGCAATTTCTTCCTACATTATCTTCCTTGATATTTCGCTATCGACAGTTGCGCCTCGAATTGGCTTTAACCGCGATCGGCCTTTACTTCTGGATAATCCACGAGGTACTTGGCAGAACTTGATGCAAGAGCGCAGACCAATTTATGAATTGCTGGCAGATGCAACTATCAATGTTGATAACCGCAGTGAAGAGGAAATTGTTGATATTGCATTTTCACATCTGACAGAGGCAGGTGTTGTGCAATGAGCAAAGAGATAGTTATCAAAGCAGAACGTTCTTATGCAGTATGGATTGGCGCTTCATACGCTGAATCAGTAATAGATTTTGCCGACAAGAGAGAACGTGTCGCTGTGGTGTATTCAGAATCTATGAAGGAATCCATCCCGAAATTCTCTGCTCATCAGACTGAATTTTTCTATTTTGGAATTCCTGATGGAGAAGCTGCTAAAAGTTCACATACCCTCACGATGGTGTGGAATTGGCTAGGCGCAGCAGGTTTCACACGCTCGGATGGAATCGTCGCAATTGGGGGCGGGGCGATTACAGATTTTGCCGGTTTTGCTGCCGCTTCATGGTTGCGCGGAATTGATTGGCTAGCGATACCGACAACTGTGGCTGGAATGGTGGACGCAGCCATTGGCGGAAAGACTGGCATCAATAGTGATTACGGGAAAAATCTCATCGGAGCATTTCATTCTCCAACAGGAGTTGTCATTGATTTTAATTGGCTCAGTTCACTTTCAGATCGTGACTTTGCCGCGGGATTAGCTGAAGTTGTCAAATGTGGTTTCATTCGAGATCGCAAGATCCTTGACCTTGTTCTACAGAATTCACTTTCTGATATTCGTGCAAGTAGTTCAATCACCCACGAGCTCATCGAACGAGCCGTTGCCGTGAAAGCGGAAGTGGTTTCAGGGGATTTCAAAGAGAGCTTTGATCGTGAGATTCTTAATTATGGCCACACATTTGGCCACGCGATAGAACTACACTCTAAGTATTCATTACGCCATGGAGAATGCGTCTCAATAGGTATGGCATTTATTGCTTACTTGGCAGAGGAATTGAACCTGCTATCACCAGAAAATGTGCAACTTCACCTTGAAGTTCTTAAGAAGCTCAATTTGCCAATTACGTATGCGGCGGGGGACTTTCCCGAACTGTTAGCTGCCATGCGGCGCGATAAAAAATCACGTGGCAACAACATGAGATTTGTCGTGATCATCGATATTGGCAAGACACAACGTTTAGAGAATCCATCTGAGGCAGCTTTGCTCGCAGCATATGAGAGAGTACGGCAATGAAGGTTTTGGTCTTGAATGGCCCCAATTTAGGGCGTTTAGATATTCGCGATTCTTCTATGTATGGAGATCTGACCTATCCGCAGTTGGTTGATTTTGTTCGTTCAGTTGCAGAAAAGCATGGATTTAAAGCGGATGTGCGTCAAAGTAATGACGAGGCCGAAATTATTGGTTGGTTACATGAGGCGGCAGATTCCAAGCTTCCTGTCATTATCAATCCTGCGGCTTTCACGCATTACTCGTATGCAATTCGCGATGCTGCCGAACTTGTTAAATCTCCTCTGATTGAAGTTCATCTTTCAAATCCTTTGGCGCGCGAGGAATTCCGACACACATCTGTAATTTCAGGGATCGCGAACGGCACTATTGCAGGATTTGGACCACATTCTTACGAGTTGGCGCTGATCGCTCTCAAAACGCTGATTGGCTGATTTTTTCTGCCTTTCATCCTGAGGTAAACTGCTCCCTTATGCGCTTAGGCATTGCGAACTGGAGTTATCGTGGCAACAACGAATGATTTGAAAAATGGAATGACGCTCGATATTGATGGTCAGTTATGGACTGTCGTTGAGTTTCAACATGTGAAACCGGGTAAGGGTCCGGCATTCGTTCGCACCAAATTGAAGCAAGTACTCAGCGGCAAGGTAGTCGATAAGACCTTTAACGCTGGCGTTAAGGTTGAGGTAGCAATCCTTGAAAAGCGTGAGATGAACTTCCTCTACAAGGAAGGTTCTGACTTTGTTTTTATGGACAATGTCAGCTTTGATCAGATGACGATTTCTGCAGATACTGTCGGAGAAGCCGCAAACTACATGCTAGAAAATACCGAAGCGATTGTTGCTATTCACGAGGGAAATCCGCTCTATGTAGAACTTCCAGCATCGGTGGCCTTGAAAATCACCTATACCGAACCTGGGCTTCAAGGAGATCGATCATCAGGTGGAACAAAGCCGGCAACAGTTGAAACCGGAATTCAAATTCAAGTACCACTCTTCATTAAGCAAGACGAAGTAGTTCTCGTCGATACGCGCGACGGATCATATTTGGGCCGAGCTAACTAGTGTCGGCTCGCAGTAAAGCTCGCAAGCAAACTTTAGATTTGCTCTACGAGGCTGATATTCGGGGAACAGCTGCGATAGATATTTTGGCAGCGCGCGTTGATAACGCTACGGATCCAGATGCCAGACCTATCCGAGAATTTACTCGAGAACTTGTCAGCGGAATCAGCGCCCAAAAGCGAAAGATTGATGAGTTAATCTCAACATATGCCCAGGGCTGGGATATGGACCGCTTGCCAACTGTCGATCGAAACATTCTGCGCCTTGCAATTTACGAACTTGTATGGACCCCAGATTTGGCCGAAGGAATAGTCATCAACGAAGCGCTGGATTTAGCAAAGGTTCTTTCGACCGACGAATCAGCTACTTATATTCATGGCGTGCTGGGCAAGATTTCACTGATTAAAGAGAGTATTGCCCGCTAGTTTCTTGCGATGAGGATGCGCTCTTGAATGAGCAAATCTTCTAGGTTGGTATCTGTAACTCGCGAGGTCACTTGTAAGAAATCAAAATCAGAGCTGCGCAGTGAGATGACTTCTCCATTCCAATCCTCTCTTCTGCGCTGAATTTCACTGCAAAAGAGTGTTATCGATACAAATGCGCTGTGGTGCAGTGATTTCTCCTTCAATTTCCTTAGATCAATGATGTAAGAGCCATGCTGTGAATGCGTTGGTGCAGATTGCTCGCGAAATAACTCCGCGGCAGGGATTTGGTAGATCGCAGCAATTTCTAGGGCGCGTTTTACGCTGAGCGCGCGCGAACCCCGTTCGTATGAGCCAAGGACAACTGCTTTGATGCGGCCGTGACTCAGAGATTCAACATCAGCAAGTGAAAGGGATTGGGATTTACGCAGCGAGCGCAATTTTTGGCAGATATCGGTCATTGATAGTTGCGAATGAGTGGTCATGAAGACACGGTAGAGGCGGAGCCTTCATCACGATGATGTCCATCCACAGATTGGTTCGCCAAGTGGTATTCTTACCCCGCATCCTTTAACGACCTGTCCAGAGAGGCAGGGAAGGAGAAAAAATGAACCTTGCCCTGCCTGCGCCAGATATCGCACGAGCGATTATGCGCATTTCCCATGAAATCTTGGAACGTAACTCTGGTTCCGAAACTGTCACTCTTTTAGGAATTCCAACTCGTGGTGCGTACCTCGCAGCGCGAATAGCTGCCAATATCGCCACTATCGAGGGCCACCCAGTTCAACAGGGAACGCTCGACATTACTTTGCACCGCGATGATCTGCGAATGCGTCCGCCTCGTGCACTGATGCCAACAGTGATTCCGCCTCTTGGTGTCGAAGATCGAAATGTGGTGCTTATCGATGATGTGCTCTTCTCGGGTCGAACTATCCGCGCAGCTCTTGATGCCCTTGGCCAAATCGGTCGTCCACGCACCGTCCAATTAGCGGTCCTCGTCGACCGAGGACATCGCGAACTTCCCATCAGAGCTGATTATGTGGGGAAAAATCTTCCGACTTCATTGCATCAATCAATCAAAGTCCAATTCACGGAATTGGATGGGGTAGATGCAGTGGTAGTTGATGATGGAGGCGCAGAATGAAACATCTCCTCTCCATAAACGACATTTCCCAGGCTGAAGCGGTAACTATTTTGAATACTGCAGAAGAGTTAGCTAAAGCAACGGATGGTCCAATCAAGAAGTTGCCTACTCTGCGAGGCCGTACCATTGTCAATCTCTTTGCAGAGGATTCAACTCGAACTCGCATCTCCTTTGAAGCAGCGGCCAAAAGGTTATCCGCGGATGTCATCAATTTTTCAGCAAAAGGTTCAAGCCTTAGTAAAGGTGAATCTCTCAAAGATACGGCGCAGACTCTGCAGGCAATGGGTGCGGATGCAGTCATCATTCGCCATCAAGCTTGTGGTGCAGCAGCACGATTAGCAGATAACAGATGGATGTCTGGTGCAGTGATTAACGCAGGTGATGGTACTCATGAACATCCCAGCCAAGCCTTGCTCGACGCCTTTACGATTCGAAGACATTTGGTTCATGGTGGTGACACTCTTGATGGTCTTCATGTGGCGATAGTGGGCGATATTTTGCACTCACGTGTTGCCAGGTCAAATGTGCTTCTCCTTACCAAACTTGGCGCTCAGGTCACTCTTGTTGCGCCTCCAACGCTGTTGCCGGTGGGAGTCGAGGACTGGCCAGTTTCAATAACCTTTAACTTTGATGAAATCATTGAAACTGTCGATGTTGTGATGATGCTACGAATTCAACTTGAGCGGATGACTGAGATGTTCTTCCCAAATGCACGCGAATACTCGCGATATTTTGGACTCAATGCAGATCGACTTCGTCGCATGAAACAGAACTCGATTGTCATGCATCCAGGTCCTATGAATCGCGGGCTTGAAATCACAGCAGATAGCGCTGATAGCGCACGGTCAGTCATTGTCGAACAGGTTACTAATGGAGTAAATGTTCGTATGGCAATCCTCTATCTCTTACTTGCTGGCACATCTCAAGGCGAAGGAGTACCTGCATGATCAATAAGTTCCTTCTCAAAGCTGTAAATCTTCAAGGCTCTGTTGTTGACATTGCAATTGCGGATGGCACCGTAAAAGAAATTGGCTCAAATATTTCTCTTGATGGAGCAGTCGCTATCGACTGCACTCAGAGCGTTGCACTTCCAGGATTGGTTGATTTACATACTCATCTACGAGAGCCTGGTAAAGAGGATGCGGAGACAGTTCTATCTGGCTCTCGCGCCGGCGCTCGTGGTGGATTTGTGGCACTCAGTGCTATGGCAAATACATCACCGGTTGCAGATACCGCTGGAGTTGTTGAACAGGTGTATCGATTGGGACAAGATGCCGGCCTGCTCGATGTATTTCCTATTGGAGCGGTGACGCAAGGGATTGCTGGCGAACATTTAGCTGAGATAGGTGCGATGGCAGATTCGGTTGCACGTGTACGAGTCTTTAGCGATGACGGGAATTGCGTCTCTGATCCGCTGATGATGAGACGAGCGCTCGAATATGTAAAGAAGTTTGATGGCGTCATTGCACAGCATGCTCAAGAACCCCGTTTGACCGATCAAAGTCAGATGAATGAAGGTTTTGTTTCTTCACAACTTGGCCTGAAAGGATGGCCAGCAATCGCTGAAGAATCGATCATTGCGCGCGATGTTTTGCTTGCAGATCATGTGCAGGCGCGCCTTCATATATGCCACGTGACAACTCGTGGTGGAGTTGAAATTATTCGCTGGGCAAAATCACGTGGCATTCAGGTTACAGCTGAGGTAACTCCACATCATTTATTGCTGACTGACGAATTAGCGCGGAGTTATGACCCCATTTATAAGGTAAATCCACCTTTGCGTACTGAATCAGATGTGATGGCGCTGCGCGAAGCGCTTGCCGAAGGCGTGATTGATATTGTTGCAACTGATCATGCTCCGCATCCTTCCGAAACTAAGGAATGCGAATGGCAAGCTGCCTCATTTGGGATGTTAGGTCTTGAAACGGCGCTCTCGATTGTTAATCTCACCATGGTTGAAAGCGGATTAATGAAATGGTCTGATGTGGCAGATCGAATGAGCTCAGCGCCTGCGAAAATTGGCCGTTACGAGAATCATGGCCATCAAATCTCAGTCGGCAAACCTGCACACATCACTGTGATGAACCCAACCGCAACCTATCGAGTGGATAGAGACCGGATGGCTTCGCGCAGCCGCAATACTCCGTTCCATGGGATGGAACTTCCAGGAACTATCCAAGCAACATTTTTCCAAGGACAACTTACCTATCAGGCAGGCGCTTAATGGCTAAAGCATTCTTTGTCCTAGATGACGGGCGCATCTTTGAAGGTCGTTCTTGGGCGGCAACTGGCAAAACTTTTGGCGAAGCAGTCTTTCAAACTGGAATGACTGGATACCAAGAAACACTGACCGATCCTTCGTATCACAAACAAGTTGTGGTGATGACAGCTCCTCATATTGGCAACACTGGTGTTAATACTTTTGATAACGAATCACGCAAATATTGGGTTGCCGGATTTGTTGTGCGAAATCCATCTACGCTGACTAGCAATTGGCGCAGCGAAGCTGATCTGGAAGCTGCACTTATCGAACAAGGAATCGTCGGCATTCAAGGTGTTGATACCCGGGCCATTACTCGACATCTTCGCAATCGTGGCGCTATGAGAGTTGGGATTTTCTCCGGTACTGAACTTTCTCGCGAAGAGATGGTGATAGAAGTTCGCAAGCAACCGATGATGGCAGGGGCTTATTTATGCGCAGATGTTTCGACCAAAGAGACGTATGTAGTTCCAGCTGTAGGCGAAAAGAGGTTTACCGTTGCAGCAATTGATTTGGGAATCAAGGGTGCTACTCCTCGACATATGGCAGAACGCGGGATTGAAGTTCATGTCATGCCCTATGACGTTTCGTTAGATCAGATCAAGGCAATCTCGCCTGATGGAGTATTTCTCTCTAATGGACCAGGTGATCCGGCAACAATGCTCGCCACTATCGAGTTGGTGCGAGAAATTCTCTCCGAAGAAATTCCTGTTTTTGGAATATGTTTCGGTCATCAAATTCTCGGAAGAGCGCTTGGATTTGAGACTTACAAATTGCAGTTTGGACATCGTGGCATAAATCAGCCTGTGATTGATAAGAGAACTGGCAAAGTAGAAATTACGGCGCACAATCATGGTTTTGCTCTGAAAGCACCAGTGGATGGGGGCTTTACAACTGTCTTTGGACCAGGGCAGGTAACCCATGTCTGTCTTAATGATTCTGTAGTCGAGGGATTAGAACTTTTGGAACGTGGAGCATTTAGCGTTCAATATCACCCGGAAGCAGCTGCTGGTCCACATGATGCGGCCTATCTCTTTGATCGATTTGTAGAAGTAATGCAGCGATACCCAAGAAATGTGCGGGTGAGCTAATGCCGCGCGACACTTCAATTAAGAGCGTTCTCGTTATTGGTTCCGGACCCATCGTTATTGGTCAAGCGTGCGAATTTGATTATTCGGGTACTCAAGCATGTCGCGTTTTGCGGGCCGAGGGTATCCGCGTCATTCTTGTTAACTCTAATCCTGCAACGATCATGACTGATCCGGAATTCGCTGACGCAACGTATATCGAGCCAATCACTCCCGAATTTATCGAAAAGATTATTGCTAAAGAGCGACCCGATGCCGTTCTTGCAACGCTTGGTGGACAAACCGCGCTGAATGCAGCGATTGGATTATTTAAAGCAGGAACTCTTGATAGATACAACGTGAAACTCATCGGGGCTGATGTAGATGCGATTGAACGAGGTGAAAATCGCGAAAAATTCCGAGAGATTGTGGAACGGATCGGGGGAGAGTCGGCTCGATCCATTATTTGTCACACCTTAGAAGAAGTTCTAGCAGCTGCAGCAGAGCTTCATTATCCAGTTGTGATCAGGCCATCATTCACAATGGGTGGACTTGGCTCAGGTATTGCCTTCGATGAGCCATCGCTTCGCCAAATTGCAGGAGCAGGTTTGCGCCACAGCCCTACTTCGGAAGTTCTCATTGAAGAATCAATCTTGGGTTGGAAAGAGTATGAACTTGAAGTAATGCGCGATAAATCAGATAACGTTGTCATTGTCTGCAGCATCGAAAACATCGATCCAATGGGTGTTCATACCGGAGATTCAATTACTGTTGCACCGGCTCTTACCTTGACCGATGTTGAATATCAGAAACTGCGTGATTTATCGATTTCAATCATTCGTGAAGTAGGAGTGGCAACGGGTGGATGCAACATTCAGTTCGCAGTCAATCCTGATAACGGACGCATTATTGTGATTGAGATGAATCCACGCGTCTCACGGTCATCTGCACTTGCATCAAAGGCCACAGGCTTTCCTATCGCAAAAATTGCTTCGAAATTGGCTATTGGTTACACCCTTGATGAGATTCGAAATGACATAACCCAAGTAACACCAGCTTCCTTTGAACCTACCTTGGATTACATTGTGGTTAAGGCACCTCGATTTGCATTCGAAAAGTTCCAAGATGCAGATCCGAAGCTCACTACAACGATGAAGTCTGTTGGTGAAGCCATGGCTATCGGCAGATCTTTCGCAGAGGCGCTGATGAAGGCGTTGCGATCACTCGAGCGCAAGGAGGCCGTCTTTACCTTCCCTTCTCACATATCTGATTCGGAGAAATCTGCTCTTCTGGAATCATCTCGCTATCCAACCGAATATCGGCTACAGCAAGTCCAGCGGGCGATGTGGGCAGGCACCTCTATTGAACAGATGTATGAAATCACCAAAATTGATCGATGGTTTCTGCGCCAAATCGAAATCATTAATGAGACCGCTCGAGACATTCGCGATGCCATTGAATTAGATGAATCAACCTTGAAACTTGCTAAGACATCAGGATTTTCTGATGCACAAATCGCTTTACTCCGAAATGTCTCTGAGGCTGATGTTCGAAAGATTCGCCAACATCTGAATATTCGTCCGGTCTACAAGACCGTTGATACCTGTGCAGCCGAATTTGAGGCATTCACGCCTTACCACTATTCAAGTTATGAGGATGAAACTGAAGTTAAGGCGCGCACAAAACCTGCAGTCATCATCTTGGGAAGCGGTCCCAACCGTATCGGTCAGGGGATTGAGTTTGATTATTCGTGCGTACATGCGTCGTTTACTTTGCGGGATGCTGATTATGAAACAGTCATGATCAATTGCAATCCCGAAACCGTTTCGACAGATTACGACACAAGTGATCGGCTTTATTTTGAACCTTTAACACTCGAAGATGTGTTAGAAGTCGTTTATGCAGAATCGCAAGCCGGCCCCGTTCTTGGGGTAATTACTCAGCTTGGTGGACAAACTCCGCTTGGATTAGCTGCAGGACTCAAGGCAGCGGGGGTCACAATTCTTGGCACAAGTCCTGAAGCAATCAATCTTGCAGAAGAGCGTGGAGCATTTGGCCAAGTTTTGGCAGAGAAGAATCTCACCGCACCAGAATATGGAATGGCTGCTTCCCAATTAGAGGCGCAACATATTGCCGAGAGAATTGGTTTCCCAGTTCTGGTTCGTCCTAGTTTCGTGTTGGGCGGTCGTGGGATGGAGATTGTTTACGATCAGGATTCACTCGCTGGCTTTATTTCACGAGCAACTGATATCACTCCCGACCATCCTGTTCTCGTAGATCACTTCCTCGATAGCGCTATCGAATTAGATGTCGATGCACTGTATGACGGAGAAGAGCTCTTCTTGGGCGGAATTATGGAACATATTGAGGAAGCTGGAATTCACTCAGGTGATAGTGCCTGTGTGCTTCCAGCGACAACGATCACAGAAGTAGCCCGACAAAATATTCGGGCTGCAACGCTCAAGATTGCAGAGGGCGTAGGAGTTCGCGGTCTTATCAATATCCAGTTTGCTATGGCGGGTTCAATTCTCTATGTACTAGAGGCAAATCCGCGCGCATCTCGAACGGTTCCTTTCGTCAGCAAAGCGACTGGAATTGCATTGGCTAAGGCAGCAGCGCGAATTGCACTTGGCTCATCTATCAAAGATTTACGAACTGAAGGTTTACTGCCAGAGTCTGGCGATGGAATCGCAAAAGGCATCAGCGTGAAAGAAGCGGTACTTCCATGGAATCGATTTAGACGAGTTGATGGCCGTGGTGTTGACGCAGTTCTGGGCCCAGAGATGCGTTCAACTGGTGAAGTGATGGGAATTGCATCGAGTTTTGGCGAAGCGTATGCGAAATCGCAGATCAGTTCTTTTGGTTCGCTTCCAAAAACTGGAACTGTCTTTATATCTCTTGCTGATAAAGATAAAGAGCACGGGATTGCGCCAGCGAAAGAATTGTGGGCGCTAGGGTTTCATTTGCTTGCTACTGAAGGAACAGCTTTTTACCTGCGCGAGAATGGGGTAGAAACCACCACGGTGCGAAAGAATTCTCAAGGTGTGGGTCCTATGGGTGAAAAAACCATTGTTGATCTACTCAACTCCGGAAGCATCAATCTCGTTATCAATACTCCGGTAGGACGTGGTACTCGTGCTGATGGATGGGCAATTAGAACCGCTGCAGTGCAGCGCTCGATTCCTATTATCACTACCACTGCAGGCTTTAGCGCTGCAGTAGCTGGAATTAAAGAGTTGCAAGATGGAGAATTATCAGTCAAACCTATCCAGGAATGGCTTGCCCAATAATGGCGACTATTAACAAAAATGCCGTGCAACAAATAGTTACTGTGTTATCGAATAAGCGAGTCGGCGCATATCATCAGATTTTGTTAAGCGTTGGCGATATTGTGAAGCACTGTCGCCCCGGAAATTTCGTTGCAATATCAGTGGGTGGAGCCGGTTCACGAATGATTTTGCGACGTGCTTTTGCGATTTCGCGCACTTCAGATAATTCACAATACGGCGGCACTATGGAACTTATTGTTGCACCGCACGGTTCCGGAAGCAGCTGGCTATGTGCTCAACCCGAAGGGACAGAGATAGATATCCTCGCCCCACTCGGGACTGCATTTGGAATTCCGACACAGCCAATCAATGCCTTGCTCATTGGGGGAGGTTACGGTTCGGCACCTCTCTTTGGTTTGGCGGATGTTTTGAAATCTCGCGGTTGCAAAGTGGATATGTTGCTCGGTGCAAGTGTTGGTTCGAAAATCTATGCACCGATGGAGGGTAAGCGTTCAGTAAATTCATTGAAAATTTATACAGAAGATGGCTCAATGGGGGAGACCGGAAGAGTTACGGAATCACTCCTTGACATCGTCAAAGATCGAAATATTGATGTGATTTATTCATGTGGACCGATGGCGATGCTACGAGCAATTACTGAAATAGTTTCTGTCACTGAAGTGATCCACCAATGCGCCGTTGAAGAGTCGATGGCATGTGGTATAGGAATCTGTATGACGTGCGTTCTTCCGATTGAGAAGGAGGATGGCACAACGTATATGGCGCGCTCCTGTATTGATGGTCCCGTCATGGATGGTGCAGTTGTGCGCTGGGATTTGGTGGGAAAGGTTCCTGATTCGCTATGACTATGCCGGTAGACATGTCAACAACGCTTGGTAATGCCTGGTTTCCAAACCCGCTCTTTACTGCAAGTGGTTGCGCTAGCAGCGGTCGAGAGTTAGCTCAATTTTTCCCACTGAAAGAGATTGGCGCTGTTGTCACTAAATCAGTGATGAGCAAACCACGTCATGGTCGGCCAACGCCACGTATGGCAGAAACTCCATCTGGGATGCTTAATTCGATCGGTCTGCAAGGTCCTGGAATTGATGCTTTTCTTGCAAACGATGTTCCCTGGCTCCTGGAGCAAAAATCGCGAGTCATTGTTTCAATAGCTGGAGAAACTATCGAGGAATATGCAACCCTTGCCCGAAAGTTGCGATCTGCTTCTGGAATTTCTGCAGTTGAAGTAAACATTTCGTGTCCAAACGTAGAAAACCGTGGATTGGTTTTTGCATGTGATCCTGATGCTTCACGTCGAGTGATTGATGGTGTGCGTAAAACCATCGGGGGAGATCTTCCTATCATCGCTAAGTTGTCACCTGATGTGACAGATCTTCCTGCGATAGCAAAAGGAGTTGTAGATGCAGGTGCGGATGCACTTGCCCTCATCAATACTGTTCTGGGTATGGTCATTAATGTAGACACGATGCGTCCACATCTGGGTGGAAAAACCGGCGGACTTTCAGGACCTGCCATTAAACCAATTGCAGTGCGAGCCATTTACCAAGTTCATGCTGCCCTACCTAAAGTTCCAATTCTTGGCATGGGAGGTGTTGCATCCGGAAAGGATGCACTGGAGTTGATTTTGGCAGGTGCTTCTGGAATTTCGGTTGGTACCGCAAGCTTTGGAAATCCTCACGCAATTATTGAAGTACGGGATCAGTTACAACAACTTCTAGCAGCACGCGGTTTCACCACTCTGAGTCAAGCAGTTGGTTATGCTCATCGCAGCGAGGAAGTGATGTAATGAAAGCCCCGATCGTTTTAGCAGTTGATACTAAGGAGATTGACACCGCAAAGAGATGGGTTGCTGCTACATCGGAATCAATCAGCGTCATCAAGTTGGGACTTGAGTTTTTCCTTAACTTTGGCGCTGAAGGAGTGAAGTCCGTATGCGCTGAAACTGATGCTGACCTCTTCTTGGATCTTAAATTGCATGATATTCCAAATACCGTTTCTGCTGCTGCAACAGCGGTTTCTTCACTTGAGCCACATTTTCTGACAGTGCATGCAGCCGGTGGAGCCTCCATGATTTCGGCTGCTGCCGGGGCGCTGCCATCGACGCGAGTCACCGCTGTAACAATTCTTACCTCGCTCTCTGAATCAGATTTGGTGAACATTGGTTTTAAGGATCAAGCGCTACCAAGTGCAGTTCGCTTGGCCCAACTTGCGGTCCCAGCTGGCGCAGGTGCAATCGTGTGCTCACCACTTGAAGTTGCTGCGATTAGAGATGCTGTTGGGTTAGAAACCATTTTGATAACGCCAGGAGTGCGACCGCTGAGCGAAGCAGGAACGGATGATCAGAAGCGCACTATGACTCCACGTGATGCAATTTCTGCCGGAGCAAATTACGTTGTGATTGGTCGACCCATCACTCAGGCTTGGAAAGATGGCGAGGTTGCGTTGCGTGACAAGGCGCGCGCCATTGCCGCGGAGATTCTCAACTAGATTCATCTCATGGGCGCACCTCCACAACTCACTCCAGAAGACCGCGCTCGTGCTCTTGCTCAAGCGAAAGCTGCGCGCCAACGACGTGCGGCAATTAAGTCACAGGTAAAAGTTGGTTCGCTCTCTATTCATCAAGTGATAGAACTTGCTCGCACAGATGAAGTAATCGCCAAGATGAGAGTTCTCGAATTAGTTGAGTCAATAAGTGGTGTTGGTAAAATTCGTGGGAAAGCGCTACTTGAGCGATTAGAAATATCGCTCACTCGTCGAATTCAGGGGTTGGGTAAACATCAGATGAATGATTTGATTTCTCAATTCTCCCTTCCTTCACTCGGAAAGAAAGGTCGTTTAGTAGTTCTCTCTGGTCCTGGTGGTGTGGGTAAAAGTACTGTTGCAGCAGAATTGAAGCGCTCGTCTCCTTTTTTTGTATCTGTCTCGGCAACTACTCGAGCTCCTCGATTTAATGAGCAAGAAGGCGTCGATTATTTCTTTATGTCTGATGTCGAATTTGATCAAGCGATTGCAAGAGGAGATTTTCTGGAGTGGGCAGCGTTTGCGGGCAATAGATATGGAACTCCAAAAAAAGCCGTCACGGATGCGCTGGAGCAAGGCAAAAGCGTGCTGCTTGAAATTGAGATTTCAGGTGCAATGCAAGTGAAAGCGAAGATGCCAGACGCACTATTAGTTTTTCTAGCACCCCCTACATGGGAGGAATTAGTCGCTCGCTTAGAAGGTCGCGGGACCGATAGCCCGGAGCGAAGAGCTGCCCGACTTGCGCTGGCGCAAGAGGAGATGGAGGCTGCAGTGCATTTTGATAAAACCCTCACAAATGACCGAGTCGAAAACGTTGTGGCTAGCCTGATAGAATGGGCGACCGCACAATAGCGTTATTGCTAAAAGTAGATGTAGACCAATCAAGATTAATGGAGAACGTGATGAGCGCACATATGGATGGAATTACTAACCCACCTATCGATGAACTATTGGACAAGGCTGGCTCAAAGTACAGCTTGGTTCTTTACGCTGCTCGCCGTGCTCGTCAGATCAACGCTTATTACTCACAATTGGGTGAAGGTTTACTTGAATATGTTGGACCGCTCGTGGATACACACGTTCACGAGAAGCCGCTTTCGATCGCACTTCGCGAAATCAACGAAGGTTTGCTCTCGATCGAAAATCTCGAACCTACCGCTTAATTTTCTATAAGCACCATGCCTAGTCCAGGCCGCGAGGTCATTCTCGGTGTTGGTGGGGGGATTGCAGCGTATAAGTCGTGTGATCTGTTACGTCGACTTCTTGATCGTCACTATGCAGTAACGGTGGTTCCGACTCCATCTAGTTTGAATTTTGTAGGTGCCGCAACGTGGGAGGCGCTTTCTGGTCGCGCTGTTACGACAGAAGTTTTTCAATCTGTTGCTGAAGTCCGACATGTATCACTTGCAAAGTTAGCCAACTATTTAATAATCGCCCCTGCAACTGCTGACTTATTGGCACGCATTGCTGCTGGCAGAGCAGATGATTTACTCACCAATGTAGTTCTCGCATCCCGCGTACCAACGCTCATCGTTCCGGCAATGCACCCTCAGATGTGGAGCAATGCAGCAACTCAAGAAAATGTACGAATCCTTCGTTCACGCGGATACATAGTGATGGATCCCGCAATAGGAGCGCTCACTTCGGGAGATGTTGGGCAAGGAAGATTTCCTGATACCAGTGACATTCTCAAAGAGTTTGACGAATTGATTCATCAGTCAGCAGATTTGCACGGTAAAAAGGTAATTGTGACTGCGGGTGGAACTCGTGAGCCGATTGATCCAGTGAGGTATATCGGAAATAGATCATCGGGTAAACAAGGGTATGCAGTGGCAAAAGCGGCGGCAGCTCGTGGAGCTCAAGTAACACTCATCAGCGCAAATGTTTCACTCGCTGATCTACCTGGTGTAGAAATGATCAAAGTGGAGACAGCGGCAGATTTAATGAAATCTTTAGATTCAAATTTTGACGCAGCAGATATTGTCATCATGGCAGCGGCGGTGGCAGATGCACGTCCTTCGCAGTTGCGAGATACCAAGATTAAGAAGGGTGAGTTCTCTGCCATCTCTCTGACTCAAAACCCTGATGTACTTGCCACTGTAACAGCGCGAAAGAGTTCGCAGGTAGTAATAGCTTTTGCTGCAGAAACCTCACCAAATCTTGAAGAAGCTAAAGAAAAACTCAAACGCAAGGGCGCAGATTTGATTTATCTCAATGATGTCTCGCACGGGGATATCTTCAACAGCGATACCACCCATGGATTCATTATCGATAAGGCCGGAAATGTACGTGAAGTGTCCAAGACCACCAAAGAAACGCTTGCGGATGAATTACTCACTTCCGCCCTTCATCAGTTAAGTTAGCCCAATGTCCAAGCGCCTCTTTACCTCTGAATCTGTTACCGAAGGTCATCCAGATAAGATCGCAGACCAAATATCAGATGCCATCCTCGATTCTCTCCTCGCTCAAGATCCATCTAGTCGTGTAGCCGTTGAAACTCTCATTACAACGGGTCAGGTTCACGTTGCCGGAGAAGTAACCACTAATGGGTACGCGGATGTAATGGGAATCGTGCGCGATACAGTCATTGGAATTGGATATGACTCATCAGTTAAGGGATTTGACGGGAACTCTTGCGGCGTATCAATCTCGATTGGACAACAATCACCTGATATCGCACAAGGTGTGGATGATGCATTCGAGCACCGAGTAGCAGCGGCTGCAGATCCACTTGATCTCCAGGGTGCGGGCGATCAAGGGTTGATGTTTGGTTATGCGTGTGATGACACAAAAGAACTAATGCCGCTTCCTATTTGGCTTGCACATGAACTTGCCCAACAACTTTCGCGAGTTCGAAAATCAGGGGCACTTGGCTACCTGCGTCCAGATGGAAAGACTCAAGTCACCATCGAATATGATGGTGATAAAGCAGTTGCACTTAATACCGTTGTTATTTCGAGCCAACATGCCGAAGAAGTAGATGTAGCAAAGCAGTTAACGCCTGAAGTTATTGCCCACGTGATTGATCCCGTTCTTCAAAAAATTGATCTTCCTAAAAATGATTTGCGAATTCTCATTAACCCAACTGGTCGTTTCGTGATTGGTGGCCCTATGGGAGATGCTGGTCTGACTGGTCGCAAAATCATCGTAGATACATACGGTGGAATGGCTCGCCACGGTGGTGGAGCGTTTTCCGGAAAGGATCCTTCAAAAGTTGATAGATCTGCGGCCTATGCAATGCGTTGGGTAGCTAAGAATGTCGTTGCAGCAGGGCTTGCGCGACGTTGCGAGGTTCAAGTTGCCTATGCCATTGGAAAAGCGCAACCAGTGGGCGTTTTTGTGGAAACTTTTGGAACGGAAAAGGTTCCGGTTTTGAAAATTCAAGAGGCAGTGATGAATGTATTTGATCTTCGTCCTGCTGCAATCATCCGTGATCTCAACTTGAAACGACCAATTTATTCAGCAACAGCTGCTTATGGGCACTTCGGCCGCGAACTTCCCAATTTCACATGGGAAGCAACCAATCGCGTGGCTGAATTGCAAGCCGCTGTGAAATAGCGAAACGAATCCTCGTGGCACAAACGCGGCCACTTACTTTACGAAGCGAGAAATATAGCGCTCGTAGAAAATCGGCAGCATCAACCAATCCAGTCGCTTCCGTTTGGGTCGACTCCTCTGTCTATCACTTAGATCAAGCATTTGATTATTTGATTGAAGAGTCACTCGATAGCGTCATTCAAGTTGGAGTGCGCGTAATTATCCTACTGAATGCACGTGAAGTAGAAGGCTTAGTAATTGAAAGACGAGATGGTGAGGTAACTCGAAATCTTAAGTGGATTGTCAAGGCGCTCTCTCCTGTACCTGTTGCCACGTCAAATTCAATAGACCTTATCCGAAAGGTTGCGCAGCATTGGGCAGCCAATCCTTTTGATGTTCTTCGCGCTGCGATTCCTCCAAGGGTGGCAAGGATTGATAAGGAACAGTGGGGTCTTTCTCCGATTACCCGTGGCAAAGAGAGGAAGTCCTCCACATATTTACAACTGCCTCCTAGCGCAAATCCAGCGCGCCTTATTCAAGAATATTGCGCAAAGAATCGCGCATTTGGAACCACACTGATTGTCATGCCAGATTACCGATCAGTCAGAGCACTTCAATCTTTGATTCCAGGCTCAATCATCCTGGCATCTGAGTTATCAAAGGAAGATCGCTATCACAACTATTTACAGTCACTTTATGGAGCGCAACAGATTGTCATTGGCACAAGAAGTGCCATATTTGCTCCGATAAGAGATCTCTCGGAAATCATTATCTATGACGAAGGTTCTGATAACCACTATGAAATGCGCACTCCTGGATGGAATACTCGTGATGTTGCCAGGTTACGTGCATCACTGGAGGGAACAAGCCTTACCTATATTGGATATTGCCCTAGTGCTGAAATCGCAGCTTTGATTGAAAAGGGCGAAATTCGATATCGATCTGGAAAGAGTTCTGTCAAAGTATTCGCTCAACAATCAGAGCAAGGGGAACTCATTCCATCGCGGATTTTCGCGCTGATTCGTTCTACGCTGAAATCGGGTTCTGTTCTCTGTATCGCTCCCCGCAAAGGTTATGCGCATGCAATCTCTTGTTCAAAGTGTCGCAATGTAGCGAGATGTGATTGTGGGGGAAAGCTGATACAAGAATCTGCTCAGAGTTCTTTGCGCTGCAATATTTGCTTAAAGGATTACACAGATTGGAATTGTTCGTGGTGCAATGCGAAGACACCTTATCTTCTCGCGCGAGGGTCTGACAGATTTTCCTATGAGCTTGGTAAAGCGCTCCCTGGATACCGCATCATCGAATCTCACGCAGAATCAATTAAGGAGGAGATTGATTCCCATGCGCTGGTAGTCGCAACTCCGGGGGCTATCCCACAACACAGTTCTGGGTATCAGATGATCGTTCTTCTGAACGGTGATCAATTTTTTTCATGGGCTGATGTCAGGGGAATTGAGCGTGCGCAAGCCATCGCTTTTTCTTCTGCTGGTTATCTAGCTAAGAATGGAACTTATGCACTCGTTCTCAATCCGAGCAGCCCCGTTGTAGGTGCGTTGGCGTCATGGAGACCATCGCTACTCAATAAACGCGAATTGCAGGAACGTGAGGCGGCGGGATTGCCACCGTACTCGCGCGCGATTTCATTGGAAATACCTCAAGGTGAGGGACAGCAGATTGTTCGAGGTTTAGAGAGATCCATCTCAGATGGACGTTTACCTTCCCGAACCAAAATTTACGGTCCATTGGATGCAAAGGGGGATTTAGTTCGCATTATTCTCTTTGCGCCTTTTGACGATGGCGATGCATTAGTTGAGATACTCCATGAATTTCAACGAAAGCGAAGCGTATCGGGAAAGAATCTGGCTCAATTGCGAGTAGACCCCTATTCGATATAGGGAACGATAAATTGTTCAACAGGTAGAATCGGAACATGTCGATCAAATCTATTCGCCATTTCGGAGACCCAGTTTTGACTACTCCAGCGATAGAAGTGGTGGATTTTGATAAAGAGTTACGTACTCTCGTGGCTGATTTAACAGACACCATGCTTGACGCTCCTGGAGCAGGGTTAGCCGCTCCGCAAATTGGAGTTCCATTGCGTGTTTTCGTGTGGGATGTTGATGAAGCGCTAGGACATCTCATCAATCCGACTCTGGATTTAAGCGATGAGATGCAAGAAGGTGATGAAGGGTGCTTGAGTTTTCCTGATTTGGTATATCCAACACCGCGTGCTTTTCGTGCAGTTGCCAAAGGGTTCAATATGCATGGTGAACCAGTAGTCGTAGAAGGCACCGAATTACTTGCACGTGCGCTGCAACACGAGACGGATCATCTCAATGGAATTCTCTTTATTGATCGGTTATCGGATGCAGACCGCAAACTTGCCATGAAAGAGATTCGAGAATCCGAATGGTTTGGTCTGGCGCAAGGAGACACCCCACAGATTAAAGTTTCTCCCCACAATACTTTCGGCAAAGGCTTCTAAATGCGCATAGCGGTTGCGGCCACTCCTCCTGTGGCTCTACCAACTTTGGATCTATTGAAATCAAGTAAGTATCAGCTAGTTCGAGTAATCACACGCCCAGATAGACCAACTGGAAGAGGGCGTACTTCTCAACCAACGGTTGTGGCGCAATGGGCTGATGAAAACAATATTGACTGCCATAAACCTGAAGATGATGTGCAATTGGCGCACTCGCTTCACGATGTGGATCTGCTTATCACGATTGGTTTCGGAGTGATTCTTTCAAAGGAATTACTCGAGATTCCATCATGTGGATCAATAAATCTTCACTTCTCTCTTCTTCCGCGCTGGCGAGGTGCGGCTCCTGTGCAGCGAGCAATAGAAGCAGGAGATCACCTATCAGGTGTCACTGTTTTCCAACTAGATGAAGGAATGGATACTGGCCCGATATTCGTGACAAAAAGATTTGCAATCGATAGCGATATTACAAGCGATGAATTACTTGACGAACTATCCCTTCTGGGACCTGAAGCAATTATGGAAACCCTTGCGCTCATAGAAAATGGTAAAAAACCCACAGCTCAAGATTCCGCAGGAGCGACCTTGGCCAGAAAACTCACAAAGCTTGAAGGAAAGATTGATTGGACGAATTCCGCCGAATCTATCCATTCCAAAGTTCGAGCATTTACCTCAAACCCTGGAGCTTGGACTGTTTTTCGCAATGAAAATCTGATTCTGCAGCAGCCTGAAATCTCAGCACTGAGATTGAAACCAGGTCAGATAGAAATCAAAGATAAAAAGCTTTATGTTGGAACTGGCACAAAGGCTCTAGCCATTATGAAGGTAAAACCCAGCGGTAAACCACTGATGGATGCATCTGCCTGGATCAACGGAGTAAGAATTTCTGCAGAGGAATTTTTCGGTGAATAAACGTGGATCGGGTCGAAAACCTCAGCCAGAGAAAGTCCGTAATTTAGTTTTTGAAATTCTTACAGAAGTTAACCACAGAGATGGATATTCAAATCTTATTCTGCCTAAAGCGCTAGGCGAATCTGAATTTGATGTAAGAGACCGGGCATTCGCCACCGAACTTCTCTATGGAACTTTGAGAATGCAAGGTCGCCATGATTATCTACTCAAGCAGGTTATAGATCGACCATTAACCGAAGTGGATCTTGGCATCATCGATGTTGCGCGGCTTGCGATTCATCAGTTGTTTGAAATGCGTGTACCCACACATGCTGCGGTCTCTGAATCAGTTGAATTAGCGCGTGCAGTCTTAGGAGAATCCAAAGCTGCATATCTCAACGCAATTTTGCGAAAGTTAAGTTCACATTCTCTATCCGAATGGATGAACACCAGTGAAGAGATTGAAGATCCTGTTGCAAGACTTGCGATTCAGCATTCACATCCAGAATGGATAGTGAGCGCTTACTGGGATTTACTCAAGGATTTTCACCTTGTCGAAGCGGAGTTAGCTGCAAATAATCAGGCTGCTTCTCCCACCTATGTCATGTGGCCAGGCAAATCTGAAGTCAAGGAATTTCTCACTCTTGGGGGAGCGCAGACTCCGTATTCACCTTATGGAATCAAGATTGACCAAGCTCCGGCCCAGATGGAGTTAGTAAGAACTCGAAAAGCAGGTATCCAGGATGAAGGTTCTCAATTAGTTGCCCATCTTTTCTATCAAGCAGCACAGGGTGCGGAATCGATTCTCGATATTTGCGCCGGCCCAGGTGGAAAAGCGGCGCTACTTTCACATTTAGCTGCTCGAGATGGGAAATCTTTTGTAGGTAATGAGATTTCTTCAAAACGCGCCGAGTTGGTAAAGCAAGTGACCGCGAATCATGATGTGTGGGTAGGAGATGGACGCAGAATTTCAGAACGCGGCATCAATTTTGATGCGGTACTAGCAGATGTTCCGTGCACCGGGATTGGTGCACTCCGGCGCAGACCTGAAGTACGTTGGCGCAGAAAGGTTTCCGATCTGCGCGAGCTCACAGAATTACAGAGCGAACTTATCGATTCTGCAATTTCTGTAACGAATCCTGGTGGGATTTTTGGTTATGCGACTTGCAGTCCACATTTTGCAGAAACGAGCGCTCAAATGACGATGCTGCACAAGCGCCATCCATATATGGAATCGATTGCAGTACTGCCACTTCTTCCCGAAGGATTGAAAAACGCGAATCGAGATGACGCGCTTTCGCTCTGGACTAGTCGTCATAACACAGATGCGATGTTTTTAGCTCTCTTTCGAAAGAAGGGTTAGAGTGGCGCTGTGACGAGAGAAATTCGCCTCACGCCGAGCATTCTTAATGCAGATTTCACTCGGCTAGACGAAGAAATCCAAAAGATTTCTGGTGCGAGCGATCTTCTTCATTTAGATGTCATGGACAACGTCTTTGTCCCCAATTTCACTTTCGATTTCCAGGCAGCTGAGAAGATCATTTCAAAATGCCCGCTTCCTGTCGATGCGCACCTTATGGTCGCGAGCGTCGATAACGTTGCACTTTCCTATGCCGAAGCAGGATGTGCCAGTGTCACAATCCATGTCGAAGCGTGTTCTGATATTCGTCAGACGCTGCAAGGTATTAAGAAGTGTGGTGCACGTGCTGCAATAGCTGTTAAACCAAACACTTCCATCACTGAATATTCTGAGTTCTTTGAATTGATAGATATGGTCTTAATCATGACCGTAGAACCGGGATTTGGAGGCCAAAAATTCATGACTGAAATGATGGAAAAGGTTTCGAAAGCTCGTTCATTAATAGGATCCCGAGATATTTGGCTACAAGTTGATGGGGGAATATCACTCGAAACAATAGAGATTGCGCGTGATGCTGGCGCAGACACCTTCGTTGCTGGAAGTGCAGTATTCAATTCTCCAGATCCAGCAGGAATGATAAATAGTCTCCGGTCGAAGGCGCTCTCGCAGTAAACTCTGACCCATGAAGAACTTCGATGACTTGTGGCAGGAATTATCGCTCAAGATGCAATCGCGAGAAGCGGGCTCACATACCGTAGCTGCAGTTGACGCGGGAGTTCATTCAATCGGAAAGAAGATTTTGGAAGAAGCTGGCGAAGTATGGCTTGCAGCAGAACATGAGTCTGATCAGGCTCTGGCAGAAGAAATCAGTCAACTGATTTATCACCTGCAAACTTTGATGTTGGCGCGAGGATTACAGCCTCAGGACATTTACAAATATTTATAGTTTTAACTACACCAACTGAATGGAAATTGAATGTTACGTATAGCAGTTCCCAATAAAGGCTCGCTTGCCGATTCCTCGATTGCAATTCTTAAAGAGGCAGGCTATCGCCAGCGAACAGATGCTCGTGATCTCATCCTTATTGATCCCGAAAATTCTGTTGAGTTCTACTATTTACGACCAAGGGATATTGCAATTTACGTCGGAACAGGTGAGCTAGAAGCGGGGATCACCGGCAGAGATTTATTGATTGATTCTGGTGCAACGTCAGAGGAGATATTGCCCCTTGATTACGGGCGATCTACCTTTAGATTCGCTGCTCCAACAGGAATGTTAAGTAACATTAAAGAAGTGAGTGGAAAGCGTGTGGCTACCGCCTATCCAGGGTTAGTCAATGATTATCTCAAGAAGAATTCCATCAGCGCTGACGTTGTTAGGTTGGATGGAGCTGTTGAAAGCAGTATCAGACTTGGTGTCGCAGATGTAATCGCCGATGTCGTAAGCACTGGAAATACCTTAAAGCAAGCAGGTTTAGCAACGTTTGGAGATGTGATTCTCCAATCTGAAGCGATTTTGATAAAGCGAAAAGATACGCCAACTCTTCCGGAATTGGAGATATTGGTACGCCGGCTTCAAGGAGTGGTGACAGCGCGCCAATATGTTCTGCTTGATTATGACGTACCTTCCGATTCAGTAGAAAAGGCTTGCGCCATCACACCAGGATTGGAATCACCCACGATTTCACCATTGCAAAAATCTGGATGGGTTGCAGTTCGGGCAATGGTGTTGCGCAAAGATACTAATCGCTTAATGGATGAATTGTGGGCTGTTGGTGCGCGGGGGATTCTCGTCACCGATATCCACGCGTGCAGACTCTAATTACTTTCGCTGAGCCCCAGCTTCCTCTATTTCCTCTCGGGTGATACCTAGGAGGTAAAGAACCGAATCTAAATATGGAGCAGATACAGAACTATCTGCTGCCGCTTTCACGGCAGGCTTTGCATTGAATGCAATTCCCAAACCAGCCAATGCGATCATATCTAGATCGTTAGCACCATCACCTATGGCGATGGTTTGTTCGAGTGAGACATTTTCGAGTGCGGCAAACTCGCGGAGTGCAGCAGCTTTTGCTGCACGGTCAACTATTGGACCAATAACTTTTCCAGTGAGTACACCATCCTGGATTTCTAGGCTATTAGCTTTGTAGTGCGTGATTCCAAGATCCTTGATGATGGGCTCAATCACTTCTGTGAATCCTCCCGAAACAACGGCAACG
>Ga0214923_10000617_pt1 | contig 52834 bp, 74 predicted proteins | sample LL1510_MetaG_FD_177993 | JGI IMG/M metagenome (GOLD analysis project Ga0214923, IMG submission 177993) | Freshwater microbial communities from Lake Lanier, Atlanta, Georgia, United States - LL-1510 | ecosystem: Environmental > Aquatic > Freshwater > Lake | place: USA: Georgia | collected...
AGGGTTTTTGATCGCTGAGTTGGCTGAGGTTGCAGCGAAGTTGCCAAAGCGCGACAACATTTTTGCAGGGCAAATGATCAAGGCGTATGATTGCTTTGGTAAGTTGAGCGCGAGGCAGGAAGCAGTGGTTCGTGAAATCCTTTTGAGAGCGGGAGTTTGAGATGAACGTAGCGCAAACGATTTTAGCGCAGATCAAGGCGATTGATTTTTTTGCGATGGGTGCGTGGGGTGCCAAGGATCTTGTCAGGATGGACGATGGTCTTAAGTTCAAGACATCAGGGATGACGCCGTTCAAGGGTTATGTGTATGTCAAGTATGATTGTGGAAGGGATCTGTATGAGGTGCACTTTTACAAGTTGAGGAAGTGTGAAATCAAAGTCTACAAAATTGTAAATCATGTCTACGCCGAAAATCTCGTTGATGTGATTGATCGATTTGTCGGTTGACCTAATTACTTGTTTTTGTGGTAATGGCGTTACAGAAAACAAAAAAGGAATTAAGATGGACAAGGCTGCAAAGTTAGCAATGTTGATGGAACAGTTAGAGCGTGTTGCGGATCAGCTGGATGATATGGGATATTTGGAAGTTGGCAGGAAGATAGATGATCTGATATGCGAGCTCGATTTTGAGCTTTGTGCATGTAACGTTGAGTGAGGAGATAGAGATGCCTAGTATGTCTTATTGTATGTTCGAGAATACCGCCATTGAAATGGCTCAGTGTTTAGACAATGTTGAGAATAATCTGGATAATCCAGAGTTTCTGCAGGACATGTCAGATTACGAACGTGACGGTATCATGCAATTAGTGCAACTGGCAAGGCGTTTTGCCCGTTACGAGGGCTTCTTGCAAGCACAAAAGAACAGATTGTCATATTAGGATAAAGATGAAAGATCAAGTTAAAGAAAAGTTGGAAGAAGTTCGTAGGTTGTTGCATCAAGCTACGATGAATGGTAACAGTTTAGAGGGTACTGCGCTTCTTACTGTGATGGAGCGAAATCTAGATAAATTGCTAGAGTATACTGACACTTATTTGGATTAATAGGAGTTAACATGAGTTATAATCAAAGACATGGTGGACCTTACGATCGTGGTAGTGCCGATAGTTACTACAACCGCCCTTTCAATCCACATTTCTTTGTAGGGGGCACCTACAATTCTAGGCGTATAGGTATGGCAGATATGGCTGCTGAAGAAATAGTTGCCTATACTAAAGGATACAATGATAACGAAAAGTCTGGATGCAAGAAATAAGGGGAAAAAATGTATTTTGTTTACGATGTTTATAAGAACTCCATTCATAAAAATACTATTGTCGTAAATGCTTTAGACGAAAAACATGCAGAGAATTTTTTACACAAAACCTTGACAGGATTTAGTTTTAAGCTGATTAGAACATCAGTATCAATTGTAAATGCGGATGGAAAAAATGATCCAAGCTAAAGAAATTGTTCCTACATATTATAGCACGACAGACGATAAAGAACGTGCAATTTTTCGTGAATGGTTATCAGGTCTACTTAGGACTGAGCATGTTAAAATTACATTCACTAAGAAAGATGGTTCTGTTAGAGAACTACTTGCTACTCTTAAAGAAGAAGCAATCGTTCCATATGAGAAGAAAACTGAAAGGACTAAAGCTCCAAATAAGGATTCTATCTCAGTATGGGATATTGAGAAAAATGCATGGAGGTCATTCCGCTTTGATTCTGTCTCCAAAATTTCTTTTACAATTGGCAAACAATGAGCCCAACAGTGAACTCAACGGAACCAGTTGCTACAATCATTGTAGCTGGAAGTCCTGATTATCATAGTAAACTTATCAGAGCAATGAATTGGTATTCCTTGGAGAAAGATAAGAAAGAAGCTCGCATGTATCTCAAGCAGCAGGTAAAAACACTTAAGCCTGATCTGTTTAAGACGTTTGACCAGGTTCCTGATGATCAAATCAATTGTTCCTATGCTTGGATCTCGAGGATCCTTCAGCGTGGCTCTGTCCTTGATCCTAGCCATGTCAACCAACTTAAATCATACTTAGAAACACTTAATCCAAAGAAAATAGTAAGGACTGATAGTGCTCCTAGAAAGTCAGTTGTTGACTATACACAAGAACGTTCTAGTGAATATATCGGTGAGCTTGAAGGGATTCTTGATCAAGATGTACTTACTTTCTCATTGTTAGATGATCTTAAAGCAAAATCGATTCCACAACCCTATGTTCCTCATATCACAAAATGGGTAAAGGTTAGGATGAAGGAATTCTTGGCTGTTTACGATAGCAAAGAATTGCAAGATGCCTATCGGTGGTCAAAAACAAAGGCTAAAGTTAAGTTAAAGTTGATGTCCTCGTTTCTCGAGGATCTCGAAAAGTACTCGTCTTTCAGAAAAGCTAACCGTAAACCTAAAGCGAAGAAAGCAAGGCCACCTGCAGCTCAGGTGAAAGCACTAAAGTATAAGACAAAGGATGAAGAGATAAATATTCAATCGATTAGTCCACTGGAAATTGTCGGTGCTTCTCAAGTCTGGTTCTATAATACCAAGACAAAAAAGCTAGCCCTATATAAGACAGAATCATTAACCGGAATTCAAGTCAAAGGGACTACGTTGCAAAACTATCAGCCCGAACTATCTTCAATGAAGACATTACGTAAACCTGAACAAAGTATTCAAGCTCTGTTGAAGGCAGGCAAAGTACAACTACGCAAGTTCATGGATGAGCTTTCAACAAAGCCATCACAAGTAAATGGAAGAATCAATACAGATATGTTAATACTAAGGGCAATAAAGTAAAATGGGGATAGGAGTTGGTACAGTTGTAAGAATTGTTTTATCTAAAATTGGGGGAATTCCTTTGATGGGGATTCCATCTGGTCTTACTATTAACGGCATGCCCGCAACAGTCCAACTGACCATATCACCAACAACTTTAATAGGATTAGCCACCGGGCAGGCTGGTGGTCTAGGCGGTTTATTAAATAGTGTTGCCTCTGGCGTAACAAACAATCTTACAACTTCATTTGATGGATCATTAAGTCAACTTTTTCAAAATCCAGCAAGTACATACATCACCGATGCATCTACCAATTTTACTTCTGCTTTTTCAGAAGTAACATCCTATGCTGGCGTTTTAGATATTGCTGGGTTATCTGGTGTAATAGAGACTGTAGGGGATAACGTCTATCATACTCTTAAGACATTCGAAGCACATACAAACAGAATTTCAGGTGTTTCGATTGCAGACGACGAATCGCAATATGGCCTTACTGATGTTTTAAATATTACTTCCGGCATAGATGCTAACATTGCCTCAAATCTTAATATTAGTGTTAATAATTATACCAATTCATTAAATAGAAATAGTGTTGTGCAGCAATTGCAAGCAAATCTTGCCTTAGTGAGCACTGCAATTAATTCTAATGACCAGTCACAGGTGGATAGCCTTGTAGCTAACATTACAGCTCTTAAAGCTAACCTGGATACCACCGTTAACACGGATGTCACTAACTTTAATAAAACGTTAATCAAGGCTGATGTAATAGGAAGTGTGCAAAATCTTGCCATGGCGTATAATGGATCTTCTGCTGCTCAAAACTTGATTGGTTCAGTAACAAATGCAGCAATGAACACAGCAATCAAAGCTGCAGCTAGCCAGTTAGGAGGTATTACTGGTGGTGGTGTGCAGATTAATGCAGGAAGTGTTAACGCACCTAACGGATTATATTCACCTTAAAAGAGATTAAATTGATAGTTATAGATTATTCGCAGACTGTGATTGCAAACTTTATGAACGATGTAGGGGGAAGGAAAGATGTAGAGATTTCAGTTCCGTTACTTCGCCACATGATCTTAAATACAATCAGAAGTTTTAAACAGCGCTTTGGTAGAGAATACGGCGAAATTGTTATTGCTTGCGATAACAAAAAGTATTGGCGTAAAGAATTCTTTCCTTACTACAAAGCTAATCGTAAAAAAGCAAGGGATCAATCTGGCTATGATTGGTCATTAATTTTTGATACAATGAATACGATCAAGGCAGAAATTGATTTGATTTTTCCCTACAAGGTCATCGATGTTGATGGGGCAGAAGCAGATGATGTCATAGCAGCACTTGTAGAATACTCTCAAACATTATCGGTCGGCAATGTTTTGTTTGAAGACGACCCCCAACCTTTTTTAATTATTTCGGGAGATCATGATTTTGTTCAACTTCAGAGATTCAACAATGTCAAACAATTCTCGCCAATTCAAAAAAAATTCATTAAGACAGACACAACGCCGGAGAGAATTGTTTTGGAACATACTTTCAAGGGAGATAAAGGGGATGGAATCCCAAATGTTTTATCAGCAGACAATTGCTTCATTACTGGAGAAAGACAAAAATCTGTTACCTCCAAAAAAATAGAAGAATGGATAAACAAGTTGCCTGAAGATTATGAATTTCAAACAAGATTTAAACGTAACCAGATATTAGTAGACTTTAATTTTATTCCACTACATATTAAGAATGCTGTTATTGATAAGTATAAGTCTCAGCCTCGTAAAGATAAGAGTCAGCTTCTAAATTATTTTATGAAGCATAAGATGAAACAAATGATTGAACTGATTGAGGAATTTTAATGAAGACAACCGTTCCACAAGCACTAGAAGAAATGGAGAAGGCAAGAACTTTTGATGAGAAAGTTAGAGTCCTACAACAATATTCAAGTGATCCACTCAGAGCCTTAATTAGGTTAAATTTTGATTACAATGTAAAATTTAATTTACCTGAAGGCGCACCTCCTTATAAAACAGATAAGAACGTCCAGGACGGTCAAGCGCAGTCTAACCTGTATCTTGAATACAGAAGATTTTATATCTGGCTTGATTCTAACATTAATTTAACCCGGATTAAGAAAGAACAACTATTTATCCAAATGCTAGAGGGCATTCACTGGAAAGAAGCAGAAGACCTTGTACTTGCTAAAGATAAAAAGTTACATTCCAAATACAAATCATTACACCCTAAAATTGTTCAGGAAGCTTTTCCTGGCTTAATTCCTCCTGATGTTGTTGATCTTCCAAAGGAGAAGAAAACAACAAAAAAAGCCAAGGACCCTTTGGAGGAATCCTTACCAGAATGACATTCTGGAAAAAAAAGGAAATTCCAGAGGTGAAAGAAGATCCTTGGTTGCCATATTACGATATTCCAAAATACGATGACTATTACACATTCAAAGTCAATAAAGAGTAACTGCTTGACATTGGCTGTATAATCAGATAAAATATTATTTTTGGAGATCATAATGCTTATTTACTTATCTACTAAATCTCGTGTTAAAGCTAAGTCGATGACAAAAGGAAAAGGTAGAATATGATAATTGGTGTAAAAGTGTTGGTATAACAGGGAGTAAAAAAATGACTAAAGTATTAAAGACTGGTCAGTATATTCCGCCTAAGATATATCGGCGTGAAACCGCTAACATTCCATCACGCGATTCAGGAATCGGTTTTGCTTCTAAAAAAGAAGTTAATGTCTATACGGGTGATAAAGTAATGGGGATTTCTATTGTACACAAGTCCTGCTTACAACCCGTATTTACAAATGACCAGGCTAAAGACTTTGCCAATATGAGGCGATAAGATTTGGCTAATTTATGTGAGGTAAATTTTAATGAATAACATTCCATCATCTCCAGCAGATCGTAAGCGTATCCAAGACGCACTGAAAGAGATGTCTGATAGCATGACGCGGATTGAAGCAGAACGTGACTTGATCAAAGAAATCATCAACAATGTCCACGAAGAGTTTGAGCTTAATAAAAAGACATTTCGTAAGATGGCCAAGGTATATCATAAGCAAAACTTCAGTAAAGAGGTGGCTGAGCATGAAGAATTCGAAGTCCTTTATGAGAATATAACTCAAACTATGTATATAACTCAAACAACAACAATGTCTACTGCATCATGAGTTTGCGATATATCCTCGAGGCAATTAAGGTTGACAGCAAGGGGCGAGCAAAGTCTTCTGCTATACACGGTGTCTATATGACACTCGAGGAAGTGGAAAACGTAATAAGTTGCCTTGAATCGAATTCTAAGTTAAAATTCAATATTAACACTGACTACACACTATTTGATCATGTCAATTTACCAAATCATACAATTATTAGATAACACATCTTCTCGATTGGCAAAAGAGCAGATCCTAAGAGAGCATTCTGATAATGATCTTCTGAAGCGAGTAATCAAGCTCGCTTTAGATCCATTCACTCAATTTTACATTCGCAAAATCCCAAGTTACCAGGACAAGCCAGTCGCTAAGATTTCGCTTGGGTTTGCTCTTGGTGAATTGAGAGCGCTTTCTTCGAGGGAAGTAACAGGTAAAGCAGCAATTGAACATTTGAGAAGTTTACTGGAGAATATGGATGCAGAAGACGCAATGGTTATCGAACGAGTTATCGAAAAAGACCTTAAGTGTGGAGTCAGCGACGCAACCGTCAACAAAATCTGGCCTGAGTTCATTGCAACGTACCCCGTCATGCTGGCTTCTGGGTATGAGGACAAACTCATTTCCAAGTTCAACTGGCCAGGCTATGTCCAACTCAAATTGGACGGCATGCGCTTTAACGCGATCGTCCGTGACGGAAAAGTAGAATTTAGAAGCCGTAACGGTAAGCAGCTTGAGATTGCATCAGATTTACTAGGCAAAGCATTTGTAGAACTTGCAAAGCAATATGGATATGATTATGTGTTTGATGGTGAGTTGCTTGTTGTTGATGAATTTAGTCATCCTCTAGACCGCAAGACTGGAAACGGTATACTAACTAAATCAATCAAAGGAACACAATCTCAAGCAGAGGGATCATTAGTAAGAGCTACGTTGTGGGATGCCATTCCTGTCAATGCATTTCTACTAGGTAAATACGAAGTACCATATCAGACTCGTTTTAGTGAGTTGGTAAAAAATTATGATAAGTTTGGTAATAAATCTGCTCTTAAACATTTGATTAATATGGTAGATACTGTCACAGTTGATAACCTCTACGAGGCACAGAAAGTTTTTGCAGATTACTTTAAAAGAGGCTTTGAAGGATCGATTCTCAAGGATAAAAATGGAATTTGGGAAGACAAGCGATCGAAAGGTCAAATCAAATTTAAAGGCGAACTTGAATGCGATCTTAAGATCGTAGGATGGGAAGAGGGTACGGGTAAGAATAGGGGGCGCCTTGGTAATTTAATTCTTGAATCAGAAGACGGCAAAATTCGAGCGGGGGTGGGTACTGGATTTACTGATGCTGACCGGGATTCGATTAAACCAGATGTCGTTGGTAAGATTGTCGCCATCAAATATAATGCAAGAATTCAAGATAAGCGAGGTAACGTAGAAAGTTTATTCTTGCCAGTGTTCGTAGAAATTAGAGATGATAAGACTATTGCAGACTCTAGTATTGATATAAAATGAAACATAAATTTTTTGGTATAGCGGGTCTTCCAAGAACAGGATCTACTCTTCTTTCATGTATATTAAATCAAAATCCAACTGTTCATTGTGAGGGTAGTTCTTCACTTGGTACGATCATGTTTCATAATTATGGTCTACTTCAAGATTCGATGGTCAATTTATCAAGAAAAAGAGATCTAATTGAAAGCCTGTTAGCTCAGCTTCCAGAAGTATATTACTCAGGAATTAAAAAGCCCATCATATTCGATAAAAATAGATCATGGTCTATGGGAATCAATTATAGTATGTTTAAGAGTTATCTTAATCCTGAAGGTAAGATCATTGTTCTTTATAGAGATGTTGTTGAGATTTTAAAGTCATTTACGTTTATTGCAAAGGAAGCAGGATGGGAAGACAAAAGAATTTGGGCTTTATTGGAATCAATGGTAGACATCACTAATGGGCACATATTTTTAGACTTAAGTGGAATTGTCTATAATAAAACTAATAATATATCTAATACACTATACATAAGTTATAATGATATGGTGCATAATATGAGGGATACTATTAAGGAAATATACAATTTTTGTGATTTACCTTATTTCGATCATGATTTTGAAAATATTGTTAATGAATTTCCTGAGGACGATGAAAACTTTGGAATTGTGGGTCAACATGATGTTAGGCGTAACATTTCTCAAAGAATCACAAATAATGTAATATTACCTGGCAGATTACATGAAATTGCTCTTATGTTTAATCAACAACTAAACTCATTAGGATTGTTAGTATGATGAAATTGACCAAAGCTCAAATTGAAAACACAATATTAAGTTTAAAACAGGGATCTAGTTTACTTGTATCTGCTGCTGTGGTTTCTACCTTGTTAAGCGATAAGCTAAAAAACAAATTGTTAAAAATCCTTGATGAACTTGAGGAGGTCGAGAATGAGTTTAAAGATATCCTTTTATATTATGATAAAAAAGTAAATGATGCTGAGATGAACCCACCTGTTGTTTCTTTTACAGTTGGGGATGTTGAAGATCCTCATCTTGTCGCGCAGATGAAAATATTAGAGATGTATCCAACGGATTCACATAAGTATAATTACACTTTACTTGTGTCTGATTTTGGTTATCAAGTAAGGGTCTTTGAAAAACAAAGATTGTAGGAGATTTTTATGGATGAAGAAGCAAAACTTAAACACAGCAAGAGAATCCAACAGAAAGAAAATCACATTAAAAAGCAAGTTGATATTGCAAAACAACATGGCTTAGGTTTTGTTGATGAAGTGATCCAACAACCTCATCGATTAGCAAAACACAATGTACTGGATTGTGTGAATCCTCGAAAAGTACTGAAAGAACGAACAAAGCAGGAAAAAAGTTTCGATCAGACGCGTGTGTGGGAGACAGAATAACCCTACAACTTAGTAGGGTATTAATCTCTTTGAAATCAAGAAGTTACGACCTCGTTGACTTAAATCCTGATTCCTCTATAATGGGCATATGTCAAACAAAACGAGGTCAACCATGATTCGAGATACAGAAATCACCATTTCAGGCCGCAGGGCTCTTGTTGCAGCAGAACACGCTGCTACGTTTATCAAGAAAAACGAGCTCGTGACGGAAGCAAGTCGCCTGCAAGCACTCGCTGCTGTAGGATTTTCGAGAGAAGTTGATGCTAAGTTAGTTCAAACGATGGTTAAAATTCAGCGAATCAATCGTAAGATCAAACGCGAAAACATGTTTGTCGTTTTCCCGCAGCAGTAACACCTGTTGACCTTTTTTCAAATATCCCTGATAATGACTCATCAACTGGAGAAACACACAATGAACACACAAGAAAGACTTCGCGCACAGCATCATGATAACACCTTCGGCATGCCTAAGGTTGAACTTGACTTGCTCGTTGAGCAAAACAAGGATCGTTTGGTTGGCCTTGCTGCAGGAATGTTGAGCGACATTCAAGAGTTACTGGCTAATGCCCCTGCATCGAAGATTCGTGATGAGATGATCAGAAAGCAGTTGAATGTAGCTAAGTACGTGATGTTTGAATCCAACGTTTAATTTAGGATAAAATCACTATGTGGAACCTCGAAGGAATGCATGTTGAGGGTAAGTACATGGGTGAATTCCCTGTGCATGGTAAAGTTGTGAGTAGCCGTGTTAAGTACGGTGGTGAAGTAGTTCACACGGTTATCCTCAGCAAGCCAATCGTGATGAAGTGGCGTGCTGAGCCTGCAGAGCGTGTTTTGCTCGAGCACAAGTTTGTTTCAAGAGTGATGGACAACGTTTAAGGGGATTTTATGCGTATAATTCAAGATTATGGTTTAGTGAGAGTGGTCAATGATGGAGATCCCTTCAACAAGGCTTTCAACATTGTTGTTGAGACTCGTAGCAGCTTAGAGTCACCGTGGCAATTTTATCATGGATTCAATTCTCTAAGCGATGACTATGCCTACACGAATGCTAGAGAAGCAGCAGGTCGTGCAGTGAAGAAAATTGCAGCAGAAATCGCTAACAACTATCCTGGAGCCTAATAATGAAGCTTTTTATTGAATGCCAATATCTCGAAAACTACGGCACTGCCGTTTTTCCACATTGGAAGTATAAGGGTGGCGAGGAATACTTTTACTCGCTAGAAGACTTTAGGTTTGAAGATGATTTGGCTAATAAAAAGCTCTCAATGATTGTGGATTCTCTTCGTTCAAAGGTTGAATGGGATGACGAATTTTCAAAACAATATATATTAGATTGGAGTGTCGTCGAGGACGACTACTTCACTTCATTTGAGAAAGACCAGCTAGAGTATGAGGGTAAAATTACCTATCCAACTAAATACTTAAACGAGGAGACTATATGAAAAAGTTTCTAATTGGTTTACTTATATCTGCCGCAGCAATTCCGTCAGCATATGCCTGGGGTGATAGAGAGCAGGGCGCTTTGGCTGGTCTGATTGTAGGATCAATGATCCACAACAACAGCCATAGACAATGGTATCCCTCGCATTACCACGCACCTCGATATGTGCATCCAGGATTTGTAGCTCCGATTGCTGCTGCACCTGTTTATTACTACGTACAACCTCAAGTTGTCGTAATTCAAGATAATTGCAAGAGAGTTCCAGTCTATGATCAAAACAATCAGATAGTTGCTTTCACGCAAGTTTGCAATAACCAGGTTACTCAGTAATGGTTAGGATCAACGATATCATTGACGACGAAGACCTTGCCTTGTGTATTGATGGTTGTACAGACCTTAATATGATCAGAAGAGTCATCGATATAACACAACAAGAAACGTTGGTCGATGTACATATGTTTGCAGAGCAATTTGCAAAGAATATTGAAGGATTCATCGAATTTGAAAAAGGAACTTCAGAGTGGCGTGAGGCTTATGAAAATAATTTCGATTGGGGCATTGGTATAGCCGATTCAATCAATGACTATATTTACGATAAGTGGACAAAATTATGAAAGTTTGGATTGATCCTCCTGAAGGATGGAGATATGGATTTCCTAAGATCTATGACCAAGATACTGACGGCACGACTAAAGAGTTCTTGATCAAGAACGGTTATCCAGAAAAGTTGTATGATCAGTTGGCTACTAAATCAACGATGTGGGTAAGGACCTGGGCGGCTGAGAATCAACAAGAAGATTTACCACCGCATACAGACTAACGATGAACTTTTTACATACAAACGAAGCATTGCCAAGGATCTATTATGATCTAAATGTGCAGAAAAAACATCATGCTTTAAGAGTTCCAAAACCACCAAAAGATCCTGAAATTATATTTGAACCACCTACCATTGAAGAAGTAAATGAAGATATCAAACCCCCACCGAAAGCAAAGAGCTCTAAGCCAAGTAAAGGAAAACGTTGACGAAGAAATCAAAGTTGAGTGGCTTACACCAAGACGTACAAAAGCTGTAATTTTAAAGGACGGACGTGTAGGATATATTCAAAGAGAAGAGGATGGGTTATACCATGTTTTAATTCCACAATCAAACTGGCCATTTCCAGACTGGCAAATGTGCAAGAAGTCTCATTTTAAAAACTACAATTACCTCGAAGGAATTGAAGAGGCGCCTTTTTAATGCACCAAGTTATAGACGATTTTTTGGATCAGCGATCATTCAATGAGATGGTAAAGACGTTTTTACCTTTTAATTTTTCATCGTTTGATTGGTACTATACAGAAATTGTGACTACTGGTAATAAAGGTGTAGATTTATCTAGTACAGGATACTTTATTCATAACCTATTTAATGTAGATAGGCCTGAAAATGATAAATCTAGTAAGTACTTTCCTATCATATTTCCTATTCTTGACAAACTAAACATCCATGCGATGTTAAGAGCTAAGGTAAATTTGTATCCTAGAACTACCAATATTGAAGAGCATGTGCCGCACGTTGATTACACATTTCCACATAAAAGCTGTATCATGTTTCTTAACGATTGTAATGGATTTACAAGGTTAGTACAGGAAAAGGTTGACTCTATTTCCAATAGACTTTTAATGTTCGATGGTGATAAAATACATAACAGTTCTTCGTGTACAGATAAAAAATTTAGACTAACATTAAACATTAATTACATCGATTGATATGAAAGTATACATTGGTCCATACAAAAATTGGATAGGTCCATATCAAATTGTGGATGCTTTATTCTTTTGGCACGAGAAATATCCAAGCGATGAACTTATAAAACGTTGGGATTATCGCCTACATGATAAGTTATCAGAGTGGTTGGCATCTACTTGGGTAAATGATTTCTGTGAGTGGGTTCAAAGCAAAAGACAACGTAATATTCAAATTCGTATTGATAAATGGGACACATGGGGCATGGATCATACACTTGCTATGATAATTGTTCCTATGCTTAAACAACTTCATGTAACCAAACATGGGGCACCCTACGTTGATGATGAAGATGTACCAGAAGATCTTAGATCTACTGCAGTTCCTATTCCAGAAGATTATGATGTAGATGAAAATCATTTCAAGCGTTGGGATTGGGTGATGGATGAATTAATCTGGACATTCGAGCAATGTGCTATGGAAGATAGCACTAATCAATTTTTCACGCATCCTACTGGAAAGTTTGATAAGTTTGAAGATAGAATTGCTGCTATTGAGGTAGATCGTGAAGGATTGGATGCTCACACGGCCCGTATTAAAAATGGATTGCGGTTGTTTGGTAAATACTATGAAGGATTGTGGGATTAAAGGTGCACAAGTACAATTGGTCAAGAATAGTCAATAACTATTATTCCAATACAAAATTTACTGTTATAGAATTGTTTTTAATTATAGGATTGCTAGCTTACTCAGTGTTGGAGATTTATAAATACTTTTTATGAATACTCTAACATCTTATGACAGCTACAATCTTACAATTTCCTGTTAAGGAAGTCTCAAGGACCAGTTACCGAATCCCTCTATATTCGGACGAAGAGGTCTTTATCACTCTTTTAATCGTCAATACGTTTGGCGATTTACCATTCAAAGCTAAAGAAGAAGATTTAGCTCGTCTAGATTCCAGCCTTGTCCTTAAGTTTTTACATGATGCTCAAGACTTATCCATTTTCTCTCCAAGTACAAGAAGTTTAATTAGAAAAATACTTCGCTCTGTAGAAGAAATTCCAATTCAAATGTGAGGATTTGTTATGCCAACCTATGATCTTAAATGTAATGATTGTCAAGAAGAATTTACTGTGAGATGCTCATATGAAGAGCGTTTAGCTACACCATGTCCAAAGTGCACTTCCACAAATCATGAACAACATTTTACCACTACTTCGCCTTCAGTGGGTGACTCGGTTCGTCTAGGAGTCAGAACGATAGATGGTGGTTTTAGAGAGGTATTGTCTAAGATACATTCGGCTAATGGCCTTCGAAGTACCTTGGCATCCAAACTATCTAGGCGATAATATGTTTGTTTACAAAAAATTACTCCTGGGGGGCAATAGCTAATATGGTTATTGCCCTCTTTTTATTTTTAGAGGGCGTACATGGCAAAAAAACAACAACATTTACAATTACAAGACTCTACACCTAAAATGACTTTATCTTCAAATAAATTAAAGTTACGTTTAGATGATATGGAGGTAATTGAGCCATTAACAGATAACCAAAGGAGAGTATTTGATGAGTATGATCATGCAAACATTATGTTGTTGCATGGGGTGGCTGGAACAGGAAAAACGTTTATAGCATTGTATCATGCATTAGAGGAGGTGCTTGATCGATCTAATCCATATGAAAAAGTAGTTATTGTAAGGTCTGCTGTTCCTTCAAGGGATATCGGTCATTTACCGGGTGATGAAAAAGAAAAGACCGAAGTTTATACAGAACCTTATGTAGAAATTTGCAAATCCCTTTTTGGTAGATCGGACGCTTATCAACGACTTAATGAACAAGGTGTAATTCAATTTTTAGTTACCTCTTTTGTTCGTGGTATTACATTGGATGATTGTATTATTATAGTAGACGAATGTCAAAATATGACGGATATGGAGCTTAATTCAATTATTACTAGAGTCGGAGAAAGATCAAAAATTATATTTTGTGGTGATTTTAGACAGACAGATCTCTACAAGAAATCTGATTTATCAGGACTTAAAAAGTTTATCGTTATTGCCGACATGATGCCTTCTTTTAAAGTATTTGAGTTTGGAATAGAGGATATAGTTAGATCTAGTATTGTTAAGGAATATATAATAGCAAGAATGGCTTACGAAGAAAGATATGGTGGAAATTAGATAAATAACTAGGGGGCTTTTAAAGCCCCCTTTACATTAATTGGTCAATATGAATATTTCAGGCGTAGATATATCAGGAATAGGTTTAGTAGAACCTGTCAATACGAGCGGTGTTGATTTAGGGACAACGGTATAAAAATGTACAAGTATAAATTATGGTGTAGGCAATATTTTCAACTATATAGGGTAGAATAATGCTCACAGTTACAGATAAAGCGTTTAATCAAATACGACAAGTTCAACTAGAAGAAAATGAAACTTCTCCTTTAAGAGTTTTCATTCAGGGTGGAGGTTGTTCGGGATTTCAGTATGGCTTTACGTTTGATGAAAAACAAGGTGATGATGATTTCGTATTAGAGAAAGATGGGATAAAATTATTAGTTGATGCCATGTCCATGTCTTATCTGGATGGAGCCGAAATAGATTATAAAAAAGATATAGCATCTGCACAGTTTGTAATTAAAAATCCTAACGCTACAACTACTTGTGGTTGTGGCTCATCTTTCGCGGCATAAAAATGTCTTACTCTTCTCAAGTATTAGATCACTACGAAAATCCTCGTAACGTTGGCTCTTTTGCTAAAGAAGTGAAAAGAATAGGTACCGGCATGGTTGGAGCACCTGCCTGCGGAGATGTAATGAAGTTACAGATACAAGTAAACGAAGAGGGTGTTATCACAGATGCGAAATTCAAAACGTATGGCTGCGGCTCAGCGATCGCAAGTTCATCACTCGTTACGGAATGGGTCAAGGGTAAGACGCTGGATGAGGCGGGATCTCTTAAGAATACTCAAATCGCCGAACATCTTGCACTCCCCCCAGTTAAAATACATTGCTCAATTCTTGCTGAAGACGCGATCAAGGCTGCTATAAAAGACTTCAGAGATAGGTATGAAAACATTCAATCAAATTAGAGAAGCATTTAGCGGTCAAAAACCAGATGTTCAGTCTGATACTATGAACTTAAATGACATGCATAAGTATCTTGGTGCTGCTAAAATGAAGCTAATTATAAATCATCCTGATTTTAAAGAGCATTTTTCTACCCCTATGACGACTAGAACGCCAATTGGTGCAAGGTTTAGAAGAACTAATGGCGTAGAGCGTGTTGAGATTGCTCATGCACCAATAGGTGATAATAAGTTTAGAAAAATGGTAACGTTTACATTGGGTCACAGCGGTCGAAAAATTTCTCAGACAGATACTTTTGTAAATAGAAACGATGATAGATATTCTAGCGTAGAAGGCAAGCCTATAAAATGGGATCACTTCAAAACCAATATTCATAAAGTAGATGCTGCCTTAGAAAAAAGATTGAAAAAGAAAAGAAAGGAGTAGCAATGGAATTTGAATTTGATTTCACAGTAGACCATGTCAGGGCACTGTTGCCTAAGGTAAAAAACCATGATGAATGGTTTGAATCGATGGTTGATGCCTTACCTCAATACAACATTTATAATGTAGAGAGAGTCGCTGCTTTTATTGCGCAATGCGCACACGAGTCTGGTGGTTTTACCATGTTATCAGAGAATTTAAATTACTCTGCAGACGGTCTGCGTAAAGTTTTCCCTAAATACTTTCCTAATGCTGAGATTGCACAACAATATCATAGACAGCCTGAAAAGATTGCAAATAGAGTCTATGCAAGCAGAATGGGTAATGGGCCCGAATCATCTGGCGAAGGATTTAGATACAGAGGTCGCGGTCTTATTCAATTGACTGGTAAAGATAATTATAAACGTTGTAGTAATTATATGTTTGAGGATGATACACTGCTTCAACAACCTGATGTGCTTACTCAACCTTATTACGCTTTACATTCTGCGTGTTGGTTTTGGACCGCAAATAAATTAAATGACCTGGCTGACACGCAAGACTTAAGAATGATGACAAAGAGAATTAATGGTGGTTTTATTGGTCTAGATGATCGTGTTAAACATTATAACCATGCTTTAGAAGTATTACAAACATAACATGAAAACATTTCGCCATGTACCAGTTGATCTACCTTTAATAAAGCAAGTCAATCTAGAAAATAAACGTTTATATGAAACATCTATGGGAAACAAATACCCATCGATTACTACAGTGTTGTCTGAATATAATAAACATGTTATAATGGAATGGCGTAAAAGGGTAGGGGCCGATAATGCAAATAGTATAGCTGCAGCTGCCTCGAGGCGTGGCACTAAGGTCCATTCTATTATTGAGGCTTATCTTAAAAACGATGATGCACCGATAGAAGATAAGTTAGATCTCGATAGATTTTTTTCTTTGGAACCTTTCTTAGACTGCATTGATAATATACATGTTCAAGAGAAAGGTTTATATTCCGATCACCTAAGGATAGCTGGAACAGTAGACTGTATTGCTGAGTATAATGGTAAGTTATCTGTTATTGATTTTAAGACATCTTCTAAACCAAAGAAGAAAGAATGGATTGATAATTACTTTATGCAATGTGCAGCATATGCAATCATGTACGAAGAAAGAACCGGTACTCCAATCAATAGGCTAGTTATTATGATTTCTGTTGAGCAGGACGCACCGCAAATATTTTTAGAGAAAAGAGATAATTGGGTCAAGCAACTTTTACATTATAGAGATTTGTATGAAAGAAAAAAGACGTAAAAAATTAGCTGTAATTGGAAGAGGCACTGCTGGTTGTCTATCAATTGCTCATTTTCAAAGATGGTCTGATTTTGATATAGAGTGGTATTTTGATCCAAACATTAAACCTCAAGCAGTTGGAGAAGGTTCTACTGCTTCTCTTCCTTATAACCTTTTTGATTATTTAAATTTTACCATTGTCGACTTAGAAAAAATACATGGCACACTTAAAGGCGGAATAAAAAAGACAAATTGGGGATATAAAGATTATATACACCCTTTTCCTGGCAATGTTCATGGATATCATTTCAATGCTGTAAAATTGCAAGAGATGATCATTGATAAATTAAGCAATCATCCAAGAATAAAAATAACAGAGAAAAACGTTAGTGATGATTCTATAGATAGTGATTTCGTAATGAATTGCATGGGTGCACCCAAAGAAAAAGATGAACGATTCATATACAGCAACCACATTCCTGTCAACTCAGCCTACGTTACTCAATGTTATTGGGAAGGTGTAAAATTTGAATATACACTGACTATAGCAAGACCATATGGCTGGGTATTTGGTATTCCTCTTCTTAACAGATGTAGTATTGGTTACATGTTTAACAGCAGTATTAATAGTTTAGAAGAAGTAAAAGAAGATGTAAAAAATGTTTTTAAAGAATACGGATTGACGCCTAGTCAAGATACTAATCATTTAAAATTTAAAAATTATTATCGTAATCAAAATTGTACTGGAAGAGTTGTTTATAATGGTAATGCTAGTTTTTTCTTGGAGCCATTGGAGGCAACCAGCTTAGCATTTGTAAATCATATTAACAGAAATGCTTTTGACCATTGGTATGATAAGACATCTGTTGAAACCGTTAACACAAAATACAACGATTTAATAAGTCAAATAGAATCAGTAATAATGTTACACTATGCAGCTGGTTCTAAATTTGATACAGAATTTTGGAAATTTGCAAAGGCTAGAGGGCTAGAAAACTTTTTAAGGTTTATTAATACAGATACATTTTTAAAGATAAGGCAAAGCATACTTTTAAATGAACCTGAAATAGGTACATGGCCGCCTTATTCTTGGGAAGTTAATTTACATAATTTAGGTTTAATGAAATACCTATCAGCAAAATAGATATAAATACAATTATAGTTGTATGAAGCAAGCAGAAAAGTGCTGCGGACGCCGGGGCAGTACCGGCCAGGTCCACCAAAAATACATTCGGAACACGATACTTGATTATTTTTGATGGGCCTGAACAAGTTTCGACGGGGCAAATAGTAAGTAAGTGGACAACTCGTTAGGCGAAGGACGTAATCCTAGCAAAAGCAAATAGACGCAAACGACGACTATTTTTATCAGGACCTTAAGCTAGCCGCTTAAACCTGACGGGGTATTGGCAGTTCACCTTGTTACCCAAAGAACTGCCTTTTTATTTTTACACACAAACACAAAGGAGAAGTAAATGAGTAATATGACACCATTCGAAATTCGTTTAGAGTTATTAAAGTTGTCGAAAGACATGCTTAGTGAGGATTATTTTGCTAAGCGTTCAGTATCAGAAAACAACTGGCAAACCGCTTGTGAAAATGCAAGACAGCGCGGCGAACCTCTACCCCTCCAACCAGATCTTCCAGCCTATCCTCATGAAGAAGATGTTATAAAAAAGGCAAATATGCTTAATGGATTTGTTTCACAAATCCCATCGGCTGAAAAACCAATTAGGCAGTAAAAAACAGGGGGTATACCCCCTGTTGGAGATTCTATGGACAAAATAATAAAAATATTACTAACTTGTCTTTCTGCTTTACTTGTTGGTAATTTATTTTTAGATTTTATTAATTATAAACTTGAAATTTTAAGAACTGAGCAAGCTGAAACTAAGTATACCACTATGGCTGAGCGTGAAAGACAACTTGAATGTTTAGCTAGAAATATTTACTTTGAAGCAGGAAAAGAATCGTTTGAAGGCAAGGTAGCTGTAGCACAGGTTACTATCAATAGATCAGAATCAGGAATTTTCCCTAGTGATATTTGTAAAGTAATTTATCAAAAAAATATTTTTATGGAAAGAGTAGTGTGTCAATTTAGTTGGTATTGCCAACAGGTTAACAAAAAACATATACAGCCAGAAACATACAAAGAATGTTACGCTGTTGCAAAAAAGGTTTTGTTAGAAGGATTTAGACTTGACATTTTAAATGAAGCCATGTATTATCATGCAACCTACATTAATCCAAAGTGGAGAAAAGAAAAAGTAGCAGTTATTGGAAACCATATTTTTTATAAGTAAAAATGAAACAAAACGCAAAAATGAACTTTAAAATCCCTTCCCTAGATTTACAAAAAATTATTGAGTATTGTAAAACTAATCTTACCCATGCAACAGCGGAAACCATTTCCTGGGTCGGTGTAATGCTAATTCATGCAGCTACTGTCCCAACCATGATTGCATTAATGACGGGTCTATCTGATAAGACACCACCCATTGAATTAGTTTTAATTATTTGGGGTGGACTAGCTTTGTTCTATGTTAGAGCAGCAATACTAAAGGATATGCTTAATGTAATTACAATAGGTTTTGGCTTTTTAATTCATGCTGTAATGTTAGCATTGGTAATGTTTAAATGAATGATATAAAAGATTTAACTGATGGATTAGTAATTACTAAAAGATTTAGATCATCCAATGAATTTTCTATTCACATAGAAGAACAAGTAAGGTCACTTAATATTAGTTATATGGAAGCTATTATTACTTATTGCAATGAACAAGACATTGATGTAGAAAGAATAGCTGGATTGATTAGTTCTTCTTTAAAAGATAAAATCCAACTTGAAGCTGAAGAATTAAATATGATAAAGAGAGGTGGTAGGTTACCCTTATGATTATGACAGAATTTGAAGTGTATCGGTTTTACTTGGCATTAAAATTACATTTTACAACAGACAAATATGATGTTATTAAACAAAAAGGTAGAGTAAGAGCAAAGCGTGCGGCATTTGCAAAACGCAATGATTTAATTTCTATTAAGAAAATTGCAAAGAATTATTCGGATGAAGAGGTAGTAAATTTTTTGGTTGCAAACTTTGTATCCGGCGACAGATGGGGTGGAATATTTGATACCGAAGCAAATGAAAGATATCTTTCATGGAAAAAAAGAATTGAGGGTTTAACGTATACATTTACTGAAGATATCAATAAATTATTTTCAAATAACATCAATCCTTTTAGTTGCTCGAAAGAAGAACATTCCTATATAATAAAACAATACTTAAGAAATAATGTTTCTATAGAAACATTAGTTGTCATAGATTCATTTAGATCATTTGTAGATGAATATGATCAAATATATAAAGAAGATATAGTTTGGCCAGATATTTCAAGAATTATTAAAAAGTATAAACCGTTTCTAAAATTTAATAAAGAAAAACTCTATGCAATCTATAGAACAAGATCTTAATTATACTGGTGCGAAAATTAAGCGCCTAGAGGAAAATATAGTAGACCTTCAAGATGCGGTTTCTCATTATGCTGATCAACTTAAAGAAACACAAAAATTTTTAATTAAACTTGCACACAACCAAGCTGAACTCACTAAAAGAATTAGTGCCTGGCCGTATATCGTAGTGGCTGACGACAGTGAAGAAGCATAACAGGAGATTTATTGCATTACTATGAGTGACACAAAACAATATGAAAATTACGACCGCGAAAAAAAATTGCATCGTGTGGAAAAACAAAAAAGTAAGGTTGCAAAGCATCGCAAATACATATATAATATGTTGACTAAGGATAACTTAGATGACGAATTTGATCAGCTGTATGATGATGAATATTTTAATACAAAAATTAAGCGCCGTTAATATATCGTAAATAAGGAGAAGTAACATGGCTAATGGATCCCTATCGGAACTTCGTAAATCACGTGGTGGTTTCGATAAGATGATGAAAGAAGTTGAAAAGATTTCTGCCCCTGCAGAAGGTAGTGGTAAAGACGATCGTTTCTGGCAGCCAGAAGTAGATAAAGCTGGAAATGGTTACGCTGTAATTCGATTCCTATCGCCACCTAAAGGCGAAGAACTTCCTTGGGTTCGCATTTGGAATCACGGTTTTCAAGGTCCTACTGGAAAGTGGTATATTGAAAACTCTCTCACAACGATTGGTAAACAAGACCCAATCTCAGAATTGAATACCAAATTGTGGAACTCTGGCAACGAGAAGGACAAAGAGACAGTTCGCAAACAAAAACGCAAACTCACCTACATCTCAAACGTTTTAGTTGTTAAGGATCCTGCACATCCTGAGAATGAAGGAAAGGTGTTTCTCTTTAAGTATGGCAAGAAGATCTTTGATAAGATTAAAGACCTTGCTGAACCTCAGTTTGAGGATGAGAAGCCTGTAAATCCTTTTGACTTTTGGGAAGGTGCTAACTTCAAGATTAAGATTCGTAATGTAGAGGGTTATCGCAATTACGATAAATCAGAATTCGAATCCCCTTCAGCTATTTCAGACAATGATGATGGAATTATGGCTATTTGGAATAAGCAATACTCTCTTACAGAGTTCTTACATCCAAGAAACTTTAAATCTTATGAAGAGCTCAAGGCAAAACTAGATTCTGTGTTGAACGCAACATCTGCCCCGGCAATGCGCAGGATCGAAGAGGATGATGTTGCAGAAGCTCCTGCTCCTAAAGCAGTTGCTCGTCAAGCAGCTCAACCAGAAAAGCCTGCACCAAAGAAAGAAGTAGATTTTGATGACGATGAAGAATCTCTCTCATATTTTGCAAAACTTGCAAACGAAGAGTAACACTAAAATTAGTCTTAGCCCAAAACAACCCTTACACCATTATGTGTAACATTGGTTGATGTAGAGGATGACGAAGTTTAGGTTTTTAACTTAAAAAGGAACTAGTATGAAAACATTGATCGCTTTAATTGCAGCATTTGGTCTTTCAACCGCTTTTGCTGCTGATGCTAAGAAAGAAGAGGCTAAAAAGGCTGAACCCGCAAAAGCTGAAGTAAAAAAGGATGAAACACCTAAGCCTAAGGTCAAACCGGTTGGCAAAGATGGCAAGCCAGTAGATGACAAGGCTGCTGCAGCACCAGCTGCTCCTGCAGCACCAGCTGCTCCTGCAGCACCAGCTGCTCCTGCAGCTAAAGCAGAACCTGCTAAGAAGTAAATAAAAAAGGAGAGAGCTAAAAACTCTCTCCTTTTACACTATGAAATTAGAACTTAATGACCTTGTTGCAGTATTGGCAATTTTTGATCTGGCGGCATCCAGAGGCGCCTTCAAGGCAAATGAACTAGCTGAGATTGGTGCAGTATTTAATAAAGTACAAACTTTAGCTCAATTGGTGCAAAGAAATGCCGAAATTCAATCTACACCACCAGACGAAGAACTTATGCCAGAGTAGGAAATGCATTTTTAAACATTACATTTTCTATAGTGGAATTTACATTTCTTGTTCCAGATATAGAAGGTAATGTCTTAGTTGATCCACCTTGAGGTTGTGGCACAGCATTGTTTACATTATTAACAACGATTGGTGGCATTGCTTTATTAGATGCTGTTTCTTGTTGTTGCAATGTCTCAATCTCTTTTGCAGAAGTTGACATTGGAGATGGAACTTGACTAACTGATGATTGACTTACATTTACAACTGATGGATTACTACTTACCATATTACTACTTACCATATTACTACTTACCATATTATTACTACTTACCATATTATTACTAGATGATTGAGAATTGGTAACATTATTACTAGATTGTGAAGGTGTTATATTAGTGTTATCACCATTTTTAATAGTAATAGATCCAGCACCAGCAGCCTCTATCTGATCCTTAAACTTTTTAACAGCCTCAACTTTAGCTTTCTGTTGTGATAATTCTTTAATACTTTGTACTCTTTGGGTAGGTGAATTTTCTGTAATTTTATATTTCTTAGAATCTTCTTTATAAATCTCTTCAGTTCTTTGGTTTCTAAATTCAACAAACTTCTTATAATTTTCTGGATCTTTTTCAGCAAAAGCTTTTTCACTAAAGTTGATATCAACCTTTTCTGACATTCCTGTTTTTTGAATTTGAGTCGATGATTCCGAATTGTTAACTATATCTTTACTTTTTTCAGTAAGATATTCTGTCTCCTTCTTAACTCGATCTGCTCTTGCTTGTCTTGCCATGTTACCTAAGAATAAAAAGTCTCCAACCTTCTCAACGCCCCTTGCGATTCCAGATTGAATCTTTTGGCCAGTAGTCATCTTTTGCCAATTGGCTTCATCTTGTGATTCATTAATTTTTATATCATTACCCTGCTCATCTTTGCCGACACCCAGCTTACCTAATCCATAATCTACAGCTGCACCTCCAGCTACAGCAACTGCTCCAGCTGCTAATGTAGGGGCTGCAGCAAGTGCCATTCTTCCTGCAGCAGAGGCACCTTTCTTGATTGCACCAGTAGCTGCAGCTCCAGCTGCGCCTCCAAGTAATCCTTCGATTAATGAACCACCACCTCCACCCGTTTCTCTTAATTCATCGAGTTTATCTAATAGCTTAATAGTATTCTTATCCATAGCCTTAATGATTGGAGCTACATCAAAGGTCTGTTTTTGCTCTGCATTTGATACATTAAGCTGTGATGGTGTGGCAACAAGAGGAATAAACTTGGGCCTTTTAGGTTCATTAGAAGGTTTTGTCTTTTCCTCTTTTTCTTTTTTTGCTAATCTACCTGGCACCAAAAAATTAAGAATATTTTCCTTTACTCTTTTATAATCATCTTTAAGATCTTTTTCAATATTATCTACAAAACTTATTTTTTTTATTATTTGTTTTTCATTAAGATTTGTATCTGTGTTTACATTTTTAATATTGTTATAATCTTTAAGATCAAATATATTTTCGTTGGTATTTAATTGATTTACCTTATCAAAATTACTTAAATTACTACTAGTATTGTTACTGGTACTATTGTTTTTATTGTTAGTATTGTTGGTATTGTTGGTATTGTTAGTATTGTTAGTATTGTTACTGGTACTATTGTTTTTATTGTTAGTATTGTTGGTATTGTTAGTATTGTTACTGGTACTATTGTTTTTATTGTTTTTATTGTTTGTATTGTTACTGGTACTATTGTTTTTATTGTTAGTATTGTTACTGGTACTATTGTTTTTATTGTTAGTATTGTTGGTATTGTTAGTATTGTTGGTATTGTTAGTATTGTTAGTATTGTTAGTATTGTTAGTATTGTTAGTATTGTTAGTATTGTTACTGGTACTATTGTTTATATTGTTTGTATTGTTACTGGTACTATTTTTTGTATTGTTAGCATTAATATTGGAATTACTACTAGTAATAATATCAATAGTACTAGTGTTGTTGTTATTAATAGAGCTTTTTAATTGAGTTATTTTTTCGAGTAAATTATTTTTTTTAATATTATTGTTTAGTTTATCTATATTTTCGCTGAATAAACCAAAACCTTTTTCTAAAACCTTTACTAGCTTATCTAAAGAATCGGATGATAGTTTAGTATATTCAGTTAATTTTACTAACCTATCATTATCTTCCTTAGCATTTGTTTTTTGTTTTGATTTGTCGTTATAGTATGCACTATTTAAATTACTAGGTTTTACTTTTGCTATTAATCCCAATAGTCTATTAGCAACATCAGCCTTTCGACTTTGCTTTTCATTAACAGCAATAACTCTTTCTAGTAATTTGTTTGCTAACATTTAGATCGGTCTTCTAATAGTTGGTTTGTTAATCTCTGGCATACTTTGTAAACTTTGAATTCCTGCAATCTTTTCTTTACCTCTTGACCAAGCGGTAACACCGAGAATTGCACCCATCGATAAGTGATATAATCCTGCGCCCTGTAGTGTGATAGGGTTCCATTGTGTAGGTTGACCAATAGTTAAAGACTGTAAGATTGCCCATAACACTGGAAATATCACAAAATCCATTGTGCACGTAACCATATAGATCCAACCCATCATTGGACGCCACTTTTTATCCATCCAATTTTCTTGATTTTCCATTACATAGCCTCTCTTTGTTTTCTCAAAATTGCCTCACGTTCTGTTCTCTCTTTTAAGTCATTTACTAATAAAGCAATGTATACATCTCTTTCCCATGGTAACATATTCTCTAGTTCGGTTAGTGAATATTTGTAATGATGCATTAATGTAAAATTAGTTTGAAAATAATTCTCTAAGCCTTCATGGGAAAGGCTTAAACGAAAAAATTTTGAAGGCCCTCTAATGTAACTTTATTGTGTGTACCACATTTATTACAATCCCCTTCAATAGTTTGCATTATTTTAGGCATGGTTTTATAGAATTGCTCTAACTGTAAAAATTGTTCTTTTGATAAAGACAATAAAAATTCTTCTATTTCCTCTATTGTATATTCTTTTGCATTATATACTTCATCGTCTTTTGTAATTGTTTTTAAATTATTGCTTATTACTTCAAATATTTTATCTACATCATCTTGATATTCATAGATTATTAACATTTCTTTAAATGTAGGGTATTCTAATTCAACAATAATATTTCCAAATCTAATTTTCTTTGTATGAATTTCATTTTTTACTACTTTTATTTCATTGAGATTGGCTTGCACTGGAATTTCGTTTCCACACTCGCACGTAATGGATAAATTTAGAATTTCACCTATTGATCTCGATCTAAGATTTAAAAAAATGTACTCAATATCAAAATGAGGTAGCTTATCAACCTTTAACTTACCAAATGTACAATTATCTATTAATTCTCTTATTACCCTTGCAATTTCTTCAATATTACTATCCTTGAGCATCATTAATATCTTGTGCTCTTTTACTAAAAAAGGTCTATATTTTATCTTTTTATTTGTTGAAGGTAATATTATTTCATAAGTAGGTACTTCCATTTTTGGTAACGGCATTTGTATTGTCATAATTTACCTTTATTAATTAACATCAGTAAAAGTAGAATTTTTTCCAGAGTTTGTAAACCCTGTCAATGGCCTCCATCTTCTGAATGTAAAGTTAACATTGCAACGATGGAATTGGTCTCTGCTTCCCTGATTTAATTCCATCATGTTCATACTTCTTGGAAAAGCCTCTAGCAATTCAATCGCATAAACTCTCTTAGATTGATTATCGAGTTGATATATTTGTATAGTAGTTTTATAATTATCGTTTAAGTTAACTGTAAATTGTTCAAAATCTACAATAGAAGCCATCCATTGATCAAAGAACTTCTTTTGAGTCATATTCTGATCAACTAGGAATGTGAATGGCAACCCCTCACCACCAAACTCAATTGCATGAGGTCTTTGATGCGATGGTCCAAATATCTTTAATGGTCTAACTGAGATGCTAAGTTGAGGAAGAGTTGTCGATTCGCACATTAGAGAGATATCATTCCTTGTATCCCAAGCACCAGCTAAACTTGCAGGTGGAGAAATCACTACTTCAAAGTTATTAAGACGAGCTAATCCCTTTTTAAGTACATTCTGTTTAAAGTTATCTACGCTAAATAGCATTAAATCATCCTCGAGGAGTCTCTCCAGACTTGGTTTTTATTAGCACTTTCAAACCTTTCAATAGGTAGCATTGACATAACGACCCAATCATCTGGATTTATTTTTAAAAATCTACTTTGTACATGGTCGTTAAGATAATGCTTCACACATGGTATCACTGGTTTAAGTTTTGCAGCGCTTGATAGAATTTTCCAAGATAATGCTAACCTTCTATCCTCGTTTTTACTTACAGCATACTCATTCAAAGCACCCATCAATCTTAATCTTAAACCATAATTAAGATAATGGAGGTTAATCCCGTAAAATCCACCCTTTACTTTTCTAAAGGGGAATATAAGTGGAAAAGTATCGTAGTATGGCAACGTTTCTTTAGTTTTGGGATCATACATAAAGAGATACATTGATCCAACCAATACTCTATTCTCCAGCTGATTGGTTGCTCTAAGATAAGTCTCAGGACGCTGAGTGCCAAGTTTTCTAATTTGATCTTGGAACCATGTTGCAGATCTTTTCTGATCTTGCGAGCTGATCTTAATCTTTTCTAATTTGGAAAATGGATTTGCTGTAGCCATTACAATATTTATCTCACTTTATTCCAAGCTCTTTTTCTGTTAATACCATAAACTTCCATCCCCTATCATCACAAAATTCCTTTGCTGATTTCCATTTTGCACTATTGACACCATATTGAAATACTTCATCAACAAATCTTTTAGTCTTTTTAGCAGGAATAGTAGGAGGTTTCGTTTGGCTATCTGGTTTGATTTCAATTAAATACTTTTGAATCTGACCATTGGAAGCTTTAACTTTAATATAAAAGTCTACAAAGTATCGATGAATCTTTTTATCAAGTGGTGAAACGTAAGGAATCACTGCGATCTCTGAACCCCATTCAATAATAGAAGGATTCGAATCACACCATTTCATAAACCTTAATTCCCATGAACTCCTAAAGATGATGCCGTGAACATCTCCAACATACTTGGATATATTTGTTGGTTTAAATTTACCTTTGTAGAACTGTTTAGCCATGGGTATAAATATTCTCATTACTCTAATACTTACTATTTATAAATAGGCCCCTAATGGAAAAGAATTTTGCCTCAATGGAAGATTATAGAGATGTTGCGGATAGACAAGAACGCAACAAAAATCTATATGATCCCAACCTTTCTCCCACGTATAGTTCGGGGCGCTATAACATTGGTTCAATGAGATATCCACAAGATATTGGTGAACAAGAAAATCTTCAGTATGTTGCATTTTACATTAATGTAAGAGGAAAGTCCAAGTATAATCAAGATAATAGAATACAATCTATACCTTCTGAAGGTACTTCTAGCTTGACTTCAGATCAAATGGCTGCTGGTGTAACTACTGCTGGAACAATCGCTGGTGCTGTTGGTGGAGTAGCTGTAGGTAATAAACTAGGCGTACAGACTACACCAGGAAGAGTTGTTACTGGATCCGTTGGTACTGCAGTTGGCTTAGGTGGGACATTAGCATTTCAAAGCACCGAAATAGGTAGAGCAGATACTTCTCAAAGAATTAGTTCAGTTATTACTCTTTATGTTGATGCTCCTCCTTCTGTTACATATGGTGCAAAATATGCAAACCAAGATCTTGGAACCTTAGCTGGTTTGCTATCACAAGGTGGTGCAGCTGTTGGCGATCTTCTAAGAAATTTTTATAATGCTGGATTTGATTCTAATTTTTTTAATAGTGCAGGTAATTTAGGTGGAATAGGTGCAGAAGGTGCTGGTGCTTTGTTATTACAACTTGCGCAGCTTCCAAGTGCATTTGGTTCTACTGATCTTAAAGCTCTTCAATCAGCTGCATCAAAAACAACTACCAATCCATTTAGAGAAGTGCTGTTTGAGATGATGGACTTTAGATCGTTTAAATTTAAGTATAAGTTTATGCCAAGAAATGATAGTGAATTAAATTCAGTAAAAAAGATTATTGATGAATTTAAGTTTCACATGCACCCAGAACTATCTAAAAACAAATTCTTTTTAATTTATCCTGCAGACTTCAATATTGTATATTACTTTAGAGGTTCTGCCAATGAATTTGTACATAAGATTGGAAGGTGTGTGCTCACAGACATGAGTGTAGAGTATGGAAGTGGTGAATATACTGCATTTAGTAATGGCAGCCCCTCAGAAATCAATATGGCTCTATCGTTCCAGGAAACAGAAATGCTTACCAAAGAACGTATTCTTGCTGGATACTAATTATGGCATATTTTACAAATTTTCCGATTGTTTATTATACACTTGATGATAGAAAATCAGTTAACCTCGTTCAAGACGTTCTTCGTAGAATCGTTATTGATCAAAGAGTATTAGAAAATACTTTAATATTTGACGAATATGATATGGTTGAAGGCGAGACGTTGGAGATGGTTGCTGATAAGTTCTATAAAGATCCAAATATGTATTGGGTGATAGCACTTACAAACGATATACTTGATCCAAGATTTGATACTATATTAGGTTATAATGAATTTGAAAAGTTTATTAAATCCAAATATCCATCTAATGTTTTTTTAACAGCTAATGTTGCAAATTCTTTTTATATTAATGAAGTAATTACTGGATTATCATCTGGTGCAACAGCAAAGGTATATTCAAATATTACACTGTCCTCTAATCTTCAATACATTAACTTGAATGGTGCATTTGAGGCTGGTGAAGATATACAAGGATACTTAAGTAGAGCTAATGCAACGATAACATCTAATAATCCACATGTTGTTGATTCTAGATTTAACACACATCATTATGAAAATGGCAACGGAATTATTGTAACATATGCCACATATGCAAATTCTACGGTTGCTACAAAGAAAGAAGTGACAAACTATGACTATGAAGTTAATTTACAATCAGAAAAAAGAAGATTAAAAATTTTGAAGCCAGAATATGCATCTATAATTGTTACAGAATTTGATAAGAAAATTTCATCATGAGTGAATCAGGAATTGAGCCATTTTTACAGAAGCCTGGTTCTGTAAATTTATCTGAGATCTACATCTTATTGCCTGGTGGTAGGGCATTTGATCTTACTAGCTACATGATGGAATTTTCTTTTTTTGAAGATATATTCAGCAATACTATGTCTGGCTATATTGCTATTACCGATAGCAGAAACCTTATTGCATCATTACCTATTGTTGGTGATGAGTATATTCATGTTAGCTTTATTACTCCTTCATTTCCTGAATCTTCAAGAATAAAAAGAGTATTCAAGGTATTTTCAATATCTAATAGAAAAATAATTAGAGATACAAGTACTACTGTTTATACATTAGAATTCTGTTCACCAGAATTAATTAAAGATAGTGCTGTAATATCTCATGATTTATTTGATGTCCCAAGTGTTGCACCTAATATTCCCAATTCTATCTTCAAAAAATATCTTGCTGCCCCAAGAGAAGCGATTGTTGATCCAGAATCTTTAACGTGGTCATTTGGTCAAGAATCTTCAATCGATTATAATACTAAAGAAACTGCAAATAGTGCTAAAGTAATCATTCCTGGTTGGAGCCCATTAAAGGTTATAAATTGGATTGCATCTAGATCAGTTCCTCCAAATCTTCCTGCTTGTAACTATTTGTTCTATGAGAATAATAAAGGGTATAAATTCTATCAAGTTGAGCAGCTAATTAAGGATCAACTTTCTGCGCCTAGGGGACCATTCACTTATTATGGAACTGGCATTCCTGATAAGGATACAAGCGACCTAATGACAAGAGTGCAAGCACTCGAATTTGATATATCTAATGATGCATTGAGGAATGCACATTCTGGTTACTTTGCAAACCAAATGATTACATTAGATCTATTTAAGAAACAAGTAGATTATGTTAGATATGATCATGTTGGTGATTGGATAAAGTATACGCATACAAATGGTAATGAGAGCGTATTACCAACTTTCGGAAAAGATGTAAAGAGAGCAGCAGATGTATACACTAAAGTATATCCACTTAACTCTAAACTATTTCAGAATGCGCCTAAGGTAAATGGTCCTTCAGGAATAAACAGTTCAACTGGAACAATATTTGGAAATAGGCATTCTAATATTCAAGATCTAACTAATCTAAAATTAAGAATATTAATTCCAGGAAGAACTGATCTCGGGGCAGGAAACTTAATTAAATTAAGAGTACCAAACCTAGCACCAAGAGATGAGACTGATTCATCAAAAGATTTATTTGATACTTTATACTCTGGTAATTATTTAATTACATCTATTAGACATAAAATTATGGCTGGAGAACATATGATGACTTGTGAATTAGTAACTGACTCTTTATTAACTACTATGTTGGTTGCTTAAATATGAGTAAGCACATTTATCCAAACTTTAATTGGTGGATTGGCGTTGTAGAAGATAGAATGGATCCTGAAAAGATGGGTCGTGTGAGAGCTCGTATTTACGGTTATCATACTCCAGATAAAGCAGCTCTACCTACAAAAGATTTGCCATGGGCATTTCCTATTCAACCTATTACATCTGGAGCAATTTCTGGAATAGGATCTTCTCCACTCGGCCCTTTGCCTGGAACATGGGTTATAGGATTTTTCCTTGATGGCGAAGATATGCAACAGCCTGCATTCTTTGGTACTTTTGCAAGTAAGTTTACTGGAATATTCTTTAAATCAGATACATCTCCCCAACCATCTGTAAATATGAATGATGGAATATTGAGAGATCCAAAAACTAATGAGCCTATATTAGATAAGAATGGAAATCCTCAACCGATTGCAGCACCTCCTACACCAGGTTGGACATTGGGTCAAACTTCAGAAAAGTATGAAAGTGGTGGCAGAGGTCCAGGAACAATCAATAATTACAAAGCGTCTAACGATGCAGGTGGTGCTTCCTATGGCACATATCAATTAGCATCATTCTTGCCTGCAACAAGACCAGACGGTAAATCTAGATCTGGCTCTTATGCAAAGAACTCTCCTGTATTACAGTATCTTGCAACATCTGGATATGGTGCACAATTTACTGGATTGGTGCCAGGTACAGATGCGTTTGATGCAAAGTGGAAAGAGATAGCAGCAAAAGATGCAGATAATTTTAAAAGAAGCCAACACGATTTTATACAACGAACATATTACGAACCAATGGCTGGCAAACTTAAATCAAAAGGTATAATAGATGCTAATAGTCACGGACCAGCTGTGAAGGATCTAATTTGGAGTACTGCAGTTCAATTTGGGCCAAATGAAACATCTTTATTTGAAGTTCCTTTATCTGGTAAAAAAGAAAAAGACGACTTATCAATTGTTAAGCTAGTATCTCAGTATAAAATATCACAAGCTCCTAATTATAGGGGGTTTAGTAGTGCTGGATTAGTTTCATCTGTTCAAAATAGATACAAGAATGAAGAGCAAGACTTAATTAAACTAGCATCTAACATTACTGGCGGCAATGTAGGATAATAATGAGTACAACAAATATTAAAAATGTAGTCTTACAAGATTTAATCAATACAACGATTAATTCTTTACAACGTTCTTCGCTTAATAATGTTCCAAATAATGTTCTTCAGCCAACATTAAATACTGTCCTTAATCCTCTTGCCACTCAGCTTGTAAACAATACAAACCAGACTCATCTTACTACACTTAATAGAGCAGATACTACGAGGATAGGCGTTAACAATCCATTTGATTTAATTAATAATAATTTTTCATCAAATCAAATATCAAATAACTTACTTACATCATATCCATCTGGTTCAATTAATACCATTACTCAAAGTTTTGGTGACATTGCAACTAGAAACTTATTTAATCAATTACCAAATGTCTTCACACAAGGCGTTAGTTCTGAATCTATTAAACAAGGATTAACTAACGCACTAAAAGGCACTGTAAATGAATCATTGAATAAGATTACTGGACAATTTGTTAATGGATTGTTTGGTAAATCATTACCTCAAAATACATTTATTAATAATAATTCAATTGGTGCAATCGCTACTAACCCAAGTGTTGCCCTTTCTGACATTAATAATCAATATGCACAAGGTATAACTTCTAAATATTTGGATTTTGCAGGAAACTTTGATCCTGGTAATCAAGAAAATAAAAATAAACTAGCTAATCAGAATTTTGGATTTTATGATCCTACAGGTACCTATCCTGAAGAATCTTATAAAGATAAAAGTGAAGTTAATTTAGCAGCACAGGGAGAGATTACTCAACAGGTAAAAGAAAGAGAAGCAGATAGGCCAAAGATTCCTCAAGCAGGTGGTAGCAATTGGCAAGTCCCTCCACCGGCATTTAATGGAAAATATCCATACAATAAAGTTACACAGACTGAACGTGGTCACATATTTGAAGTAGACGACACACCAGGTTCCGAAAGACTTTTTTTCTATCATAGAAATGGAACCTATGTTGAAATAAATGCATTTGGGACTATGGTTAGAAGAACAAAAGGTTCTGATTATACTATTGTTGATAGAAATGGTTATATTTCAATAGCAGGTAAATGTAGTGTATCAGTGGGTGGTTCAACAAACATCTATGTAGGCAATGACGCAACGATTGAAGTTGGTGGTGATGTAGATCTAACCTGCCATAACGATATAGAGGCAAAGGCTGGTGGAAGGCTTAAGTTATCTGGTGCAGAGGCAGTAGATATTCGTGGCAAAAATGTTTACATTGAAGCTGATAGTCAATTACATTTGAAAGGTGATTCTGCAGCATTCCTATCATCTCCTTCTGTGCAAATGAATGGAAGTAGCTCATTCAAAATAGGGTCTCCATCCTTTAGAGCAGGACCATTTTCTGTATCTTCGGCCTCATCCTCACAAGCATCTGTATTAGATAGAAGAAAAACTGCTACAGAAACTAATATATCAGAATACGAACCTCCATCACCAAGAGACTCTCTTGCTTTGAAATGTGAAGATGATGGGGCATCTGGAGATGAGCTTTCTGATCATCAGAAAGAATTAATTAGACAAGGTATTATTACTGAAGAAGATCTAAGAAAGCCACCAGTAGAGGGCGAATCCTCAGATGTTAAATCTGGCAACGATAAAGAAATTGAAAAGTCTGGTTTTTGTGATAATTTAAAAGAGGCACCAGAATCATTTAAGCTATCTCCTAATTTTACTTTAGGAATGTTGTCATCGAAGGCACCATGTTCTCAAGATAAACTTGTAGCACAGCGTGGTCTAACTTATGGAAACATTTTAAGTAACCTAGAAGTTATTGCTAAAAACATTTGCGAACCAGTGTTTAACCTTTATCCAAATATGCTTGTTACATCTGGATTCAGAAGTGAGGCAAATTGCACAGCAACTTCTCAGCATGGCAAAGGGCAGGCAGTAGATATTCAAATAAGAGGAATTGCAAAGAGCGAATATTTCAATATTGCAAAAATTTTAGCACAATCTCTTAACTACGATCAATTATTATTAGAATATTCTAATTATACTAATAACCCATGGATTCATATTTCTTTTGCCGCAGGTTCAAATAGAAAACAAGTGATGACATTCTATAATAACAAAAAGCATTCAGATGGCCTTGTAAATTTGGCCACGTAATTCGAACATAAATATTAAGATGTCTACAACAACAATCAATAGAAAAACAAAATTATATACTGATATAGATCTAGCTTTCTCTAAATCTATATCGGGTGATGTTGCTACCAAGTCTGATGAGAACGCAATTAAGGCAGCTCTCAAACATCTTATCTTGACTATAAATTATGAGAGACCATTTCATCCTGAAATTGGATGCCAGGTCAACAACTTATTATTTGAACCGTTTGACCCTATAACACAAGCTATTATGGAGCAAACGATTTACGATGTAGTAGCAAAGTTTGAGCCACGTGTTGAACTATTAAAGGTTAAGGTATCAAGCCAAGTAGATAGCAATGATGTACAAGTGTCTATTACGTTTAGAACTAGAAATAGTCCAACACCTATCAATTTTATTACTATATTAAATAGAGTTCGATAATGGCAAATATTAGAGTCACAGAGCTTGATTTTGATCAAATCAAGAAGAATTTAAAAGAATATCTTAAGACGCAGACAACTTTTAATAGTTATGAGTATGAAGGTTCTGCATTATCTATTTTATTAGATATTCTTTCATACAATACTCACTATAATGCATTCTTGGCAAATATGCTTGCCAACGAAATGTTCTTAGATAGTGCAGTAAAGCGGGCCTCTATTGTGTCGTTGGCTAAACATCTTGGATATACACCAAGATCAGCAAGAGGTGCAATTGGTAACATATCTTTCAGCATCACTTTAAATAATCCTTCAACAAACTATATCAATCTACCTAAAAATACAGTACTAACTGCATCGATTGGTGGCAATCCATTATCATTTTATAATTCAGAAGATGTAGTCGGCGAAAGAAATATTAATACATTTTCATTTGTTGGCGTTCCTATTAAAGAAGGTAGTGTACTAGATTATAACTTTACTGTTATTAATCCAGGACCTGCTGAAAAATACGTTATTCCAAATATAAATGTTGATACCACATCAATAGTAGTTACTGTTCAAAATTCTTCTTCTGACTCTACTACTTACTACTATCAACATGCACTAGATGTAGCAAGTATTAATGGCACATCCAAAGTATACTTCCTTGATGAGAATAAGCAAGGGTTGTATGAGATATATTTTGGCGATAATGTATTTGGAAAGAAATTAGTAGCTGGAAATATTGTTAGAGTATCATATGCAATTTGTAATGGGGCATTAGGAAATGCTACAGAAACTGAAGAAATTATATTTTCTTTGTCTTCGATAGCTGGCGTTGGTAATGTTAGTATAGATTCTGGTAGCCTTGTAATTAATACAAGACCATCCAACGGTGCAGATATTGAAGGTGTAGAAAGTATTAAATTCAATGCGCCCAAATTTAGATCATCGCAGAATAGAGCAGTCACTGCAAATGATTATGCAGCAGTAATTAAGGCATCTAATCCTAATATTGAGAGTATTGCAGTTTGGGGTGGTGAGGAAAACAATCCACCAACGTATGGCAAAGTGTTTATTGCAATTAAACCAACTACTGGTTATATCATTACAGACTCAGTAAAAGATTACATTAAGAATTATGTTCTTAAAGATAAAAAAGTAATGTCTGTAATTCCTGAGATTGTAGATCCAGATTATCTTTTTGTGAATTTAATTGTTGATATTACATATGATAGACTTGTAACATCTCTCAATGCTGCAAAGATTCAGAATCTAGCAACTGGTGCAATTCAATTATACTTTGATAATGAATTAGAAAAGTTTAATAAACCATTATCATTTTCTAAGTTATTAAATACGATTGATACAACTACTACAGCTATTACAAGTACTATTATGTCTGTTGGGTTGCAAAGAAGAGTAAATGTTACTTTAAGTGCAAATAATCAATTTATAGATTCTAATAATATTAAATTCTATAACAGGATTCATCCTAATTCTGTTAAGTCAACATACTTCTTTGTTCAATATGCTGGTGTATCAACAAAAGCGTATATGAAAGATCAATCAGCATCTAATCCACCTAATTATGATGGATTAGGGGATATCTACTTGGTCAGAGAATCTGATGACTTAGTAATTAATGATCAGTTTGGTACGGTTAATTATAGAACTGGTGAAATTGAAATTCCGGAATTAATTCCTACAGCACTTCCAACTGGTACATCCGATTTAAGAATTAATGTTAGTGTTCAGCGTGCTTCATACAACTTAGCTACTCAAAAAAATCTTATTCTTACCTTAGACAATACTGATACTGATATAGATAAAGGAAGAACATCTGGACTCGTTGTAAACGTAACAGCAGAATCTTAATATGTCATTAGATTTTAAAGTATCTAGTATAGTCTCTGAACAGCTCCCTGAGTTTGTTCAGAGTGATTATCCCAATTTTATTTCTTTCTTAGAAAATTATTATGAATATGTTGAAAAGGTAGGTTTGCCTTCTGAAATTATTCAGAATCTTTCTAAGTATAATGATATTGATCTTACTCAAGATGCTTGGATAACCTATTTTCTTAAGTATTATGCTGAAGATATACCTAAGAATAAACAGCTTGATAGTAAAATATTAGTTAAGACTCTCACTGAGCTCTATAATAGAAAAGGATCTGAAAAAGCAGTTAAAATGCTTTTTCGTATTCTATATGGCATTGAATCTGAAGTTCAATATCCATTTGAATACGTCTTAAGAGCTTCTGGGGGTCAATGGCAATCACCAATATCAATTAAGATTAGAACTGGATTAGGTGACTTTACTAAATTGATAGGTACTACTATTGTTGGTGATATATCAGGCGCAACTGGATATGTTGTAGATATTATCAGCTATGTCGCTAACCAAGAATTAATTTATGAATTATTTTTAGATAGAAAATCTGTTACAGGAACTTTTCAATCATACGAAACAATTACAGGGACATACTCATCATTAAATAGTACTGTCTTAATTGAAAATATTTACTTAGATATTTTTGACCGTGAGCCAACAGAAGATGAAATTTCACTTGTACTAGAAGATATTAACAACGGTATTTCTATCAATACAATCATTAAAGGATTGTTGAAATCATACGCTGTATTAGCTTTACCTAATGTTGATTTTATTGATAAGATCTATTATGCAACAACAGGTGCACTTCCAAGCGTAGATACAAGATATTACGAACATACACGCTTATTAAATGGTGTTGCAAAGACAACTTTAATTGACGATGTGATGGCATCACTAGCTTCAGTAAGATATCTTAAAAATTATAGTGTAGAAAGAAATAGTGTAACTGCAACTGGAACTATTATTCCAGTAGTCAGCGAAGTAGTTGTTTATGATGGTGGAAGAAACTTTAGCTTAGGTGATAAAGTAAAAGTTGCAATGAACACAGGCAGAACTGCCTACGGTGTAGTTGCAGATGTTGATACTAATCCAATTTGGGATTATTCTAATTATGAACTTCTTTCTGAATCAGAATTAGTAATTGTATCTGAGAGTGGAAATATCCTTGGTCAAGAGATAGATAAAACTGAAGTTTCTTTGCCAAGTCAAATAGAATTATTACAAGAAGACGGCAATGTGTTATTGCATTCAGGTAACATTTCTGTTGTCTTGGAGACATTATTATATACTCCATCAAACTCTATCATTAAGATAGAAATGACTGATTGCGATGTATTTTCTGATTCCTATAATGATCTTGCTGATTTTGAAATCTTATTAGAAAATAAAACAAAACTTTTAAATGAAGATATATCTACAGCAAATACTTCTATTATCCTAGAAACACCTTTTGCAGATTATGTAAGAGATTTTGAGTTTTTATCAGAAAGTGGAAGCGATATTATCAAAGTTGAAGATGGATATTCCTCGATTATCCAGGAAAGAGCTCATTATGCTGTAATATCGTTTGTTAATAAAGATGGCCAAGCAACAAACGGAATAAGGTCTAATGTTGATTATATTTCTGGTCCTGTTTGTAGATATCATGGTGATTGGAAAAACTTCCAATCAAGAATTAGCTTAGATAATGTAGGTGCAGTGACTCCTGGTCGCTATGATATTGGCGTTGATTCTTCTATTAGAAGAAGGTTTATCGAAAGAGTATTTTATTACTCAATGAACCGCGCACCAACAGTATTAGAGTATAGAGATTATGAAGCAAAGATTATAAATGGTGTATCGTTGGCTGATATTATTGCTGAAATAACAACTTTACTTGAAGCTACTGATACTGGTAAACCATTAAATTCTAATTCTCAGTTTATTACTGGTCTTTATAGAATTTGCTTAGATAGAGAACCAGAGGCTGGAGGATTAGTATATTGGTCTAAGTTATTAGTCGGCACGAATATTGAAAACTTTATTAATAACACTTACCTTATTATGTTTGGTAGAGTGCCTGAATCTTTAGAATTGAAGCTTTGGGTAAATTATATTGAAGGAAATAAGTTTGCCAATAAATTAGATACTATGAAGAATTTTATTAGAAATATTGCAGATAACGATGAAGCTTCTAATTATCTAAAAGACTTTAATAACTTCTTAAATAGCCTATACAGAAGCACTTTAAATAGAAATCCATCTGAAGTAGAGAGATCAAGAGACTTTAATTTTATTCAAAAAGGAAATAATAGATCATACATTATTAACTTAGTTGTAGATAGTCTTGAGTGCTCAACATTCTTTTCAGGTAACTATATTAATAGAATTCCAAGAAACCTTATTGCAAAATCTATAGCGGAATCAAGAGAGGCTCAAGGTTATCTTGCTCAATTCTTGGCTGCAGATGTTCAATCAAAAGATCCAATTTATTATTCACCATTCTCTTATACAATTTTATCTGAACAGCCTAAGATAAAATGGGAAAAGACTGTTAGAGATCTTGTGCATCCAGCTGGTTTGCAATCATTTGGTCGTGTTAAAGTGTTTATAAGGAATTCTGTGTAATGAGACGTAATGTTTTTATCTATATTAATGTAAATGATCTTGATCCAAGAGGACCAAGTGTTTACTCTAAAGCTCCACCTCTTGGTGCAAGGATAGGAACTACTGAGAGATTTTGGTATTCACCAAGCTGGATTCCAAATACAGATGATTTTTCTGCAGACCCATTGCAAATTAAAGACATTCAAGATATTACGATTGCTCAGTATATTTTCGAGCCCGCCACAAAATATAACATAGCACCACCGAGTTATATAAAAGTCGTTTAAGACTAATCGAATAAATAATATATTATCTAAGAGGATTTAAATGGCCGCGATTGTAACAAACGAGTTCAGAATATTAAATGCCAGACAACTGGTAGAGAGTGTGTCTGAAACCGCCCCCTCCAATGTATATTTGTTCATTGGTCGTCCTCAGGCGTGGACTGATGATCAAGATCCACCTACTCCTCTTGATACTGTGCAAGCACAATATGAATGGAATAATGAGATGATTGCTCTAAAAAGAGTAACATCTGATAATGTTTCATTTGTTATTCCAAGAAGAGATTGGGCATCGGGAACAGTCTATGATGAGTATAGCCACGATATTAGTAGTTTAAATCCTACTTATAGTGGTGCTTCTGATAAAGCTGATGCAACCTATATTGTGATGACTGAAGAATATCGTGTTTATAAATGTTTATTTAATAACGGTAATACAGCATCAACTGTTAAACCAATATCAACAAGTGGTTCACCATTCTTTACATTAGATGGATATTGTTGGCTCTATCTCTATACGATTGATGTAACTTCAAGAACCAAATTCTTAACACCAGACTTCATGCCTGTGTTATCCTCATTTGTATCTAATGTGGATGGTTCAGTAAATTATATAAAGATTATTTCTGGTGGATCTGGATATAGCTTTGCTCCAACGGTTGCGCTTGATGGTGATGGTGCTGGGTTCGAGGGCACAGTATATCTTAGTGATGATGAAGTAGCAAATGTTACTATTACTAATCCAGGATATGGATATAGATTTGCTAATGTAACATTTTCTGGTGGTGGTGCAACAACTGCAGCCACCGGTAAAGCAATTATTTCACCATATGGTGGCCATGGCACTGATACAGTTAGTGAACTTGATGCATTTTATGTCATGTTGTATACACAACTTGCATATGACGAAGGAAGTGGTGATTTTCCGCCTTCAAACCAATTTAGAACAGTTGGATTATTAGTTGATCCAAAAGATCAAGGAACTAACACAATATCATATGCAACAACTCTCAATGCTACTTATTCTGTAAGTTGCACAAGTGCAAGTGGGCCATTTACTGAAGATGAAATTATTTTAGGTGGTACATCTGGTGCTAAGGCAATGTTGCTAACTGCACCTACGCCATCAGTTGGTGCTGTAACGATGAGATACATACAGCCAGCTAATCAGGGTGCAAACTTTAGATCATTTACAGTTGGTGAAACTATTACTGGTCAAACATCTGGAAGAACTGCAACTGTCGCTTCAATAGTTGCTCCAGAGTATAAAACTGATTCAGGTAAAGTGATTTACGTAGAAAATAGATCACCAATCACAAGATCCCTTTCAAACGTAGAGTCAATTCATATTGTCGTTGAATTCTAAGGTAACAAATGATCAAGACTTATAATCAATTCCCGTATTACGACGATTTCCAAGAAAATAAGAATTTTTATAGAATTCTATTTAGACCTGGTCGTGCTGTGCAAGCAAGAGAGCTTACACAGATGCAGTCTATTCTTCACAACCAGATTTCTAAGATCGGTGATCATTTGTTTAAAGAAGGTGCGTTGATTGATTCAACAGCAACTCCTACTTATGATAATAAATTAGAATATGTTAAACTATATGCCACTCATCCAACATTAGGTACAATTGCTGATAATGTTATTGCGGGATTAATTGGTAAAAAAGTATTAGGATCAGTTACAGGAATTAGAGCAGTTGTTAGAGCAATTACTAAGGGTGAAACAGTAGATGGAATCTATGAGCCACCTACAATCTATGTTGCATATGAAAATAAAGCGTCTGATGGTATTGTAAGTACATTTGTTGCTAATGAAGATTTAGTTGAAATCACTACAAGTAATCCTGTAACACTTAGAGCAGAAAAAACTAACCCAACAGGAAGAGGTGTTGGTCTCGGTTTAAATGCCAATTATGTTTATGTAAAAGGAACATTTGTTTATATCAATAGTGAATTGAAGATTGTAAGCAAATATTCTAATCTTGCTTCTAAAAGTATTGGTTTTCAGATCAATGAAAGAATCATTTCATACGGAAGAGATACATCTTTATTAGATCCAGCTGTAGTATCAGAGGGTAGTGCTGAAAGTAATTATTATGCAACAGGCGCAGATCGTTATCAAATTACAGTAGACATCAAAGCTATTGATTTATTAGAAGATTTGCAAAATGCACCTGAAAATTTTGTTGAATTAATTAGAGTAGATGCAGATGGCAATCCATCTATATCTCAAGCCCAAAATGTTTATAATAAGATTGGTGATGAATTAGCAAAAAGAACGTTTGAAGAATCTGGTAATTATGTTGTCAATGATTTCAAAGTTCAATTAAGAGAGCATAAAAGAAATAGTACTGTAAACTTAACTACTGGTGTAGTTAATATAGCTGGTGGTGAGTATATACAAGGCAATGCAGATAAGATTTCTGCAGTAGTTACACCTGGTTTAGCTTATGTAAAAGGGTATAGAACTGAATTGCCATTTCCATCTTATTTGGAAATCAATAAGGCAAGAGAATTTACTACTAAGCCATATGAAAATACACCAATTGCAACTGGCCATTATATAAAGATTACAAATGTATACAGTTTACCAAATTTAGCATCTGATATTCCTCTTGTTAATCTTTATAATACATTAAATTCTACTCAAGGCACAGCCCCAGCTTCTACTGCTTTAGTTGGAACTGCAAGAGTAAGAGCAATTGAGTATGCAGGTGGCTTCATTGGCACAAGATCAGCTATCTATCATCTTTGGTTGTTTGATATTAAGATGAATCCAGGTGAGACATTTGCAAGATCAGTAAAATCTATTTACAGTGATAATGATGGCTTTCCAGATTTTACATGTGACATCTATCCAGACTTATTAAAATTATCTGGCGAAGTATCTACGACCAATGGAAGTAATATTCTTATTGGCGATCGCTCATTATTTGGTATGGAATTGGCTGTACTTGGCAAGAGCAAAGATTTTGTATTCGTTGATGACAAATATACTGCTCAGGTCTATCAAGTTGCCAATGTTATTAATGATACAAAAGCATTCTTATCGACAACAGCAACATCTACATTAAACAGAGTAGAGGCATATGCTGCAGTTGCTGACCTAGAAGAAAAACATAATTATAATTACTTTCAACCATTGAAGTATCGTGATGTAAAAACTATTTCACCATCAAAATACATCATAAAAAGAGCATTTCATAGTACATTAGACTCTTCCTCTAGAGCGACTATTTCTCTTTCATCAAATACTGATGAATATTTTGAAGGCGCATCACTTAAAAATAGTATATTGACTATTGGAACAGGTAGTGATATTGGTAAATTCATTTCACCAAAGAATGTAAGATTAATTGATAATAAAACATTAGAGATTGATCTTTATAAAGCAAATCTTGTTTCTAGCCCAACATCAACTTATTCTGGAAATGAATCCTTTAGACTAATTGTACCTATTAGAAAAGTTGCGTCTAAAGCAACTCCTACTGTTAAACAATTGGTCAGAAGTCATTATGAAGATTATATATATGAAGCTAACGTTAATCAATCAACCATTATTTTAAATAAGGCTGATGGATATAAGTTAGAAGGTGTTTATATGTCTAATAACACCGTGAATTTTGGCAATTCATGGAGCGAATATAATAAAATAGATATTACTGATAGATATGTTTTTGATAATGGTCAGAGGGACACCTATTATGACCTAGCTAGAATTTCAAGATCTGCAATGGCTCTAAAGCCAACTGCACCTATTCGTGTAGTTTATTCTTATTTTACAAATAGTGGATCTGGTGATTATTTTAGTGTAGATTCTTATACAAATATTGATTATAGTGAAATTCCAACCTATACGTTTAATGGCACTCAATATAATCTTTCTGATGTTATTGATTATAGACCAATTAAAGCAAGTGATAGCACATTTACTGGCACAGGTGCGTGGCTTCCAGAATTCCTAACAAATATTAATAAAGATTTCACATTTACAAGTAACATTAGCTATTATTTGCCTAAGAATTCTATTGTTACATTAAGTGAAACAGGAAGATTTAAAGTAGTTGAAGGTAGTTCTAAACTTTCACCAACTGATCCATCAATTCCAGATGATTCTATGCCTTTGTTTAGAATAAAACAAAAAGCGTATGTAAGGGATATTAATAAAGATGTTTTAATAGAGGATCTTGGTATTAAAAGATATACTATGAAAGACATTCGTAGTCTTGAAAATAGAATTAAAAATGTTGAATATTATACATCTCTTAATTTGTTAGAAAAAGCAACAGAAAATATTAAGATCAAAGATACGATGGGTATCGATAGATTCAAGAATGGTTTTGTTGTTGATAATTTTTCTGGGTTCAGTATTGCTGATCTAAATAACTCCGACTACAATGCTGCAATTGATGCTAAGAAAAACGAATTAAGACCTAATTATTTTCAGACCCCTTTAGGGTTGCAAGAATACATTGAAAATGATGATCCCAAGACTGCTATTGGCCAAAAGATTAGAGAAGCATATAATGTAATACTTGGCAGGGAGCCAGAGGCTGCTGGATATGATTATTGGAGTACTGCTGTGACTTCAGCAACAGAACTTACTACCATGTTCAATGCGTTCCTAGCCTCAGAAGAAAGAAGTAATTATGTAGCACAAGGCAACGGTATGCCTATCGGACAAATTACTGAGAACAATGCTGCTTTCATGACACCATTTAACCGTAAGAATAAAAATTATCAGCTTACAGGTGATCTTGTTTCATTACCTTATAGACACGTGCCATATGTAAGAAATGCATTTGCGTCTTATGGCGTATCTGTTAATCCATTTGGAATTCCAACTTTTATGGGAATGATGAGTTTATCTCCAGAAGATATATTAGTTACGAATGATCAACAAATTGCTGCTGTTTATAATGATATTAACAATGATATTATTCCATTAATAGATAAAACATCATCTACTGCAATACTATGGGATTCAGAAACCGATTCGTTATATCAAAATCAAAGTACTGATGGATATTAAAAAAATATGATATCCTTTTAGGAGATACTAGTGTCATTAATTAGTTCAACAAAAAATTCATTTGGTTCATCTGCGTTAAATGTGGAGACTCAACCCCCCACTATTGCAAGATACATGCCAGATGTCAGTATTAAGTTTAATGTCAAAGGAATGAAACCTTTCACTAAACTATATGCTTTCTTCGGTAATCGTGATGTTACAAATAAAATAGTAGTTAATTCTCCATCAAATAATAATCAGTTTATTACTACTGATTTAATTACTGATGTAGATGGTAATGTATCTGGTACATTCTCATACAAAGAAGCTGAGTTAAAGTTTATTGCTGGTGTTTATGATTTTATCTTAACAGATAGTCCAGATAATTCATCAACAAATAGAACTACATTTGCTATGGCTAAGTTTAGTTCTGCTGGCAAGGTTCTTTATGATACTGATGGTACCATTAGAACAAGGCAGCCACTATCTGGTTTAAATCTTTCCACATCAGATACTACCTATGTTAATCAACCTGTTTATGTTGAATCAAGCGATGGAACAGGAACATCTGTTGTAAGTAACATTGATGTTATAGACTTTATGTTCATGTATGCATTTGGTCAAAAACCATCTGCAGAAGATAAATTAGCAGCTTATAATATGTTTACTACCGATGGTGTGAATTGGGATAATTTCCTAGCTGCAAAATCATTAAATGTAGAAACCGGTGCCGAAACAACTGGTGTAGAAATGTGGAATAGTGATGGTACACCAAGAATTCACCCGATATTAACTTATGTTGATAGATCTACCGTACCTTTGGTTGTAGGTGATGGTGAGACGCCAGGTGATCTTGGAACAAAATTTATACAAAATGCTACTTACAATTATGGAAAATGGGATTGGTTTTGGTTAAACAAAACTCAAGGTTCAACAAATGATCACAAATGGCTGTTTTGGCCAGCTACCATGTATCAGGCCTACTTCCATCCATCTAGGCCAGGTTGGTCTACCCAATATGTTCCATATTATAATTCTGTAGCCTACTCAAGTATTAATACAGATGGTAGAAAAGTATTTGATAGAATGTTAAGATTTATCAATACATATATTACAAGAGAAATTAATGATAAAAACGGTATTGATGGTTATCTTGGTTATCTAGCAAGAGAATATAACTATACAGCTGTAAATACTAATAATACAAATGTTCCTATTGGCAATCCAAAACTACCTGATACAATTAGTGTTAAGGATCCTGATACTGGATCTTATGTAAATATTTCAACAGTATATAAAAATTCATATAAAGACTTATTTACATATGAAGGTGTTGTTTATATGAATGGTGACAGCTGCCTACAGCACGGAGAATGGGATCTACTTACAGTACCATTAAATAAACAAGGTGAGGATGCATATAATCCAAGTTTTGATTCTTCTAACCCACCAACAATTGAAGCAGATAATAGAGTGGTTGGTGTGGAAAAAGAAAAGATATTCTACGATGAAAGATAACCTAAAGTAAAGATATGTCAGACTATAAATCACAAGTATTTGATATTTGTCTTGAAAAAATCAAGATTAAATTAGCATCGTATCTGTATACCACTCTGATGGGTGCTAATTATAAGCAAACGGGTGAGTCAACAGAAGTCAATGGAGCTGTTGTTCCAACCTCTGGAACTCGTGGCTACTACACATATTCTCAAATACCAGCACTTGGTACAGGATTTAATCCAAGCACATTAGGTTTAGCTGGAACAAACAGTTCTCCTCAGCCATGGTATAGAGATGCAAGAATTGCTTGGTATAACGGTCTAAGAAGTACAATTACTGACGATCTTTACAAGATTGGTAAAGGCGGTAAAGATGTTGTATTATTGAGTAATGGTGCAGCTGACAATACAAATATTAATACTAAAAATGGATTAATTGGAGCTGTAGATCCAATTGCACAGTCATTCTTTGTTACCGAAGATGCTGTTGTTATAACAAAAATAGATTTATTTTTATATTCTAAAGACGATAATCTTCCAATTTATCTAGAATTAAGAAAGATGGTTTCAGGTGTACCTGGAACTGATATTATTCCTTTTGGAAGAGCAGTTGTTCCTAGCAATTTTGTTGTTACAAGTGCAGATGCAACAAAGCCAACTACATTTATTTTTGAATCGCCAGTTCATTTAGAATCTGGAGAATATGCATTTGTTATTAGAACAGATTCAGCTAACTATAAACTTTGGGCATCAGCATTAAATGATGTTGATATTGTTAAAAAGACAAGAATTACCGAACAACCTACAGTAGGCAATTACTTTAAATCTCAAAATTTAACAAATTGGACAGAAGATCCTGTTGTAGATTTGAAGTTTACGTTGTTTAGGGCTGAGTTTGATATTTCTGCAATTGGAACTCCTCAGTTTTCTGTATTATCGCCAAGCTACGATACCATTACTCTTGAAAATAATCCATTAGAGTTTTTCCCCAATGTAAACTACATGCGTGTTTATGCACCTAATCATGGAAATGCAACAGGTGATGTAATTTCTTTACAAGGTATTAATTTTACAACAAATATTATTGACGAGGATACAAGCACACTTAATACAACCTATCAGGTTATTAAGGCTAACAAAGATGATTTCATCGTCCAGTGGACAAATGTTGCAAATGCTAATATAATTTCAAGAGCAACAAGAGTTGGCGGAACAGGAATTGTTCTTTCTGGTTCTAAAAATATTTTATTTGATACAGTGATTCCTGAAGTAGCAACATATGTCCCAAAGAATACTAAGCTCGAGGCATTTGTTAAGACAGTCGAAGAAGGAACAAGAGGATATCGTTATCAGTATATTGATTTAGCAAGCCAGTATAATTTCGAAAAGATGCAGGTATTGCTAAGCAGCAAGAATAAAGGCAACATGAGTCAGGATTATAACACACTTTATCCTGGCTTAAGAAACTTTGAACCTTTCCATGTTGTATTTCCAATATCTTCTGAAAATACTTTAGTATCTCCATTAATTGATATCAAGAAAACTAGATTTAACTTTGTTAAGAGTGATCTAGATAGTGGAAGTTTGTTACCATACAACCAAACTACAGTAGATCAAACATTAGTTTTCACTAATTCTAATGTTTATGTTAATATATCAGATGCTGCATATAGAAATTCTAGAATTTATGTTCAGTATCCAGATCAAAGATCTAATGTCAATCAATATGTTAGGGAAGGTTCATTAATTATCTATAATGTACCTAAACTGAATGCAACATTAACTTATCGTGTTGATAGTGTGGAGAATACAGGTGCAAATATCTATGTGACAGAGATGACGCCACCGTATGTTCCAATGTTCACTAACTTAATAAATCATGATGGTGCAACAAGAGTTAATACCAACATGTATGTAAATACATACTATGTATTTGATACCGCATCTAAAGGATCAACAACACCTGCTCAACACATTACAAAAGAATTTAAGTTTGCAAATCCAAGTTCTGGATTGACGGCCTATGCTGATGTTTGTGTGCCTGATGGTACTTCTATTACGATGATGTATAGAACTAAGCAGGTTGGTGAAGGTGATACTCCTATCAGCGATAAGCCATTTAAGTATTTTGAACAAACAAAATTAAGTAAGTTAATTACAGATAAAAATAAATTTGTTGAAATATCTGTTAGTGGCGAAAATTTACCATTATTTGAATCGGTTCAGGTTAAAATTATTTTTAACAGAAACTCACAAAGTGGTTTAGTTCCTAGGGTGAAGAATTTAAGGGTGATTGCTCTTGCATGATGTATAAAATTAAAGATTATCCTCATTTGGTGAAGGACGATGGCACTAAGGCTGTAGTTAATACGGACTTTACAAGCTATCAAAACTATATCGCCGAAAGAAATTACAGAATGGGTGTCAAGGAAAATACATCACAGCTTGAGCATGAAATAAATAATCTTAAGTCTGATATGGCTGAGATTAAATCACTTTTAATTCAACTCCTTGGAATAAGTAAATGGCCTTAACGGTTGTCAATGTAACTGACACAATCAATACATTTCGTCTTAAGACCAACGAGCTATCTGCTAATGTTGGTGATAAGGGGAATTTCTTAACTGGCATTGCCACAGCTAATGTTGTCGAGGCAATCAATTCTGTATTTAAGAACGCTAATTCAGCTGTCCATTTAATTGGTAATTTGTCTTTACTAGATGCTGGTATTATTAATCGCAACAACTTAGTATCCGCAATAAATTATGTTTGGGCAAATATTGATGATGTTGTTTATGTTACTAGTGCAAATGGAGTTGGAACTAATCTTTATGTAACTAACGCCTATATTCAAGGTGGCACATTTAATAATGCCAACATCTTTGGAGGGTTAGTTGTATCCAATGCAGTTTTTACTAACGCAGTTTTTACTAACAATATTACATCTGTAGATAATATTGTTTATTTTTATAGTGCATCTGATGGTACATACATTGCTGCAGAACCAGGTGGATTTAGATTTGCAAATAAACAAGCTAATCTTGCCTATATCACACATGATGGTAATCCAACCAATCAAAATACTCTCTTAACATTTAGATTTGCAAACTTGCATCTTGCACAAAACACCGATGCAAGAATGTCTAATGCCTATATTGCAAATGCTAATCTATATTATGCAAATATTGATCATGCAAATGTCAATGATCTAATAGTAACTGATAATGTTATTACATTTGGTAAAACAAATGGTGCAAACATTACATGGAATCCAGTTGCAAATGCCATATTGTTTAATAATGGTGGCTATAGTTATGGAATGTTGCAGGCTAATAATCAGTTATTAGATCAAAATACAGTTATGAAAGTTGGACTTGCTAACATTCATTATTTGCAAGTTAATAACACATCAGTATCTAATATTACAATACTTGGTGCCAATGTTAGAAACATGATAGCCAATGATAATAGCTATTATTTTCATTCAACTACAGAAGGTAGTTATATTAGATGGGAAGAATTGCCTGGTGCTGGATATGACGGGCATTATGTATTTGCTGCTAAGAATAATGAATATACTGATATTACCTATACAGGATTTCCATTTGATGAAAATTCGTTAGTTTCAACTAAATTTGGTAATATTAATTATGTAACTACTGTTGGTAACCAAAATCAATATATTAATGGTGTTAAAGTATTTACTGACACACTAGTATTAGAGGCATGGCCTGGAATATGGTGGGATCCAGCAAGCAGTGGTACATATCCACTTGGTTTGATGGGTAATACGATTACTAGTGGCCATAACAATATGTACTTTTCAGTACAAAAGACCTCTGTTCCTACTGCATATTTTACATATACTTACCAAGCACAAGACGGTACCTTTGCTGCAGAAGGTAATTTGTACTCAGGAGCTGGGAAAGTTACTCTTAATGATGGCACCAAAGTAAGGGAGCTTAAAGCTAATGTAATTGGTCTTTACCTTGATGGTGCTAATATTGTAGACCAAATTACTGGTAATATTAACTATGTAACTACTACAAGAGATCAAACTGTTAGTGGAATTAAACATTTAACAGGGATAAGCAGATTTAGTAATTATCAAGCGTTTTGGGGCAGAGGTGCAGGTAATGCTATATACTGGACTGATCAAGGGTCTAACTTTTCACCAGTTATATATTCTGAAGATCTTAACAATTTAACAATCGATGCTAATAGCAGTAGCGCAAGCAGTAATCTTACTTTAGCATCTAAGGTAGTTTATGCACCATATATTATGTTTGGTGCACAGCAATTAGTAAAAACCGTTGTTGTTAGTCCGGGTTCAACTACTATTAATTTGGCATTAGGTGGTATTTTTGAATGTACGATGAATTCCTCTATTACTAGTTTATCTATTACAAATATTCCTGGCAATACTGGTTTAACGCAAACCACCGCATCTATTTTTATTTTAAGACTAATTTACACTGGTGCTGCTGTTTATGTTACATGGCCAGCATCGTTTAAGTGGCCAGGTGGAACTGCCCCTGCTTTATCATCCGGATCAAGTAAAGTAGATACATTTGCATTTTATACTACTAACTATGGTTCAACCTGGAACGCATTTATTGTAGGCCAAAATAATTAAAAAATAAAATTTTATTATGATAAATGTGAAAATTTTTATTGGGTATGATTCAGAATTTTCTCAAGTTTATGAAACTTGTGTAGCATCTATAAAACGTTACACCAATGTTCCTATTGAACCTATAAATATAAATTTTTTAAAGCAACAGGGTCTTTATTGGAGAAAAGATAAAGGATCTACGGAATTTACTTTCACTAGATTTCTTGTTCCATATTTAAAAGGGTATTATGGTTATGCTATCTTTTGTGATTGTGATTTTATTTGGACAAGAGATCCCTTGGATGTAATGAAAGAGATAGAAATAAATAAGGCTGTCAATGTTGTAAAACATAATATAAGAGCTCAAGACTTACCGTCTATTAAAATGGATGGTCAGCCTCAAGTTTGGTATGAAAGAAAGAATTGGTCATCTTTTATGGTCTTTAATTGTGATCACCCATTTTGCAAATTATTAACGCCCGAATATGTTTCTACTTCCTCATGGAAAGATTTACAAACATTGGAATGGGCAAGGGAATCTATAGGAAATATTCCATATGAATATAATTTCTTAGTAGGATATTATGAGCCAAGTATTTTGCCTTATGGAATCCATTATACTGATGGAGGTCCGTGGCTAGAAGATTATAAAGATTGTGAATTTAATGAATTGTGGAATGAGGTTTATGTAAATAATGTACAACGCCGAACTTAATAATAAATGGATTGGGCATCTTAAAAACTTTGTTGCAGATAAAAAAGTATTACTTGTTGGTAATTCACTTTCACTTTTTGCCGATAAAACTGGAGAATTAATTGATAGCTATGATGTTGTAATTAGAGTTGGTAAAGGATTACCTTATACAGAATTTAAAGAATTTTTAGGAAGTAAATTTGATGTTTGGTCATTTGGAGTTTTAAGATCTGGTGCAATTAATCAAGTAACTGCACCATTTAAAATTTATAACTTTGCACAGGTTCATTTTTATAATAAAAAAGATATGCTGGTTACTCCTGCGTTCATGTATAATGATAAACATCAAGTGTATCGGGATTATTTTTTAATTGGTTCTATTAGAGATTTAAAGGGATACTTAAGATTCTTTCCAAAAGATTGTGATAGAATTTCACAAGGATTAATAACGTTACTATTTTTTATAGATAAGATAAAAAGTTATAAGGATATTACTCTTTACGGTTTTGATTTTTTTGAAAATCACTTATCCTTTAACTTAAGTGATGGTGAAAAACAATCTTATAGCTGGCACTTACCTAAGACTAAGACAGGTGCCGTGATGCCACATTCTAATAAGCTAGAAAAACCATTTATTGAAAGACTAGCGAGCAAAAACTTAATTAACATTATTAAATGTCCAACAGGACCTATTGATAAATATGTTATGGATTCATTGTTTCAAAAATTTAGGCCAGAGGCAGTCAAAAAGGAATAAACATGCTTTTCGTCAGGGTTATAGACGGTGAGGCCCAAGGCCCGCCGACCGATATTCAAAGAATAAAAGAAAGACATAAAAATATATCTTTTCCAAAAAAAATTACTGCTGATTATACGGAAATATTGGCTTCTTTGGGTTATGAGCCTGTGCCTATCCCAATCAATGGCAATAAACCTACTGCTAATGTAAATGAGATTGTTGTCCTTACTAAGCCCGAATATGTTAATGGGGTTTGGGAAAGGAGATATACCATTGTAAAAAGATCTTTACAGGAAATCGAAAAGCAATTATTTTTTGTAAGGCATGCAAGAAATCAGCTATTGGCTTCTACGGATTATGTAGAATTGCCATCTATTAGAGAAACTAAATCAGAAGAATGGAAGGCAGCTTGGGATTCGTATAGACAACAATTGAGAGATATAACAGATACAGATGATCTTTTTAATATCACATGGCCAAGATCTCCTAAAATATGAGTGCTTCATTATTATTGCTTCTTGCTGGCCAAGGATTTACTGTATTTGAAACACATCCTACAACGGATTATGTTACAAATACAGTATACACTACTTATTACGAAACAACCTACGATACTAATAAAGCCACTAACACAGTATACCTGACAAACCATAATACTAACACTTATAAAAATACTGTTACTCTCTTTGATACATTAACCGTTTTTGGAACTAACAGAATTACAAGCAGAACTACTAATTTTAGTACAAATACAGAATTTATAACTGAATTTCCAACTTATTTTCAAGTACAAACTTATTATTCAACAGATGTAACTTATTATAATTCTGCACTTACATATTGGGATGTTGGGGGTCCAGTTAAAGGAGATCTTGGAGTAAGAAATCAAGGGTTCGATGACTATACCTTTGTTATTCAGCTTTATTTGCAGTATATGGAAAGATATCCAGCACAAGGAGAAATAGATTGGTGGTATAATGATATTGTAACACCTTACGGTCAATATCATTCAGAATTAGGTGGTGGACCAGGTGGTGTCAGTGGCTTTATTGGTTTTCCGGAAACTAGAAATGCTATGACCTATTGGACCGAGTCTGGGTCTGTAAGCACTATTTATTTAACTACTTACGAACAACAAACAACCAGAACTACCAATC
>Ga0214923_10000618_pt1 | contig 52797 bp, 68 predicted proteins | sample LL1510_MetaG_FD_177993 | JGI IMG/M metagenome (GOLD analysis project Ga0214923, IMG submission 177993) | Freshwater microbial communities from Lake Lanier, Atlanta, Georgia, United States - LL-1510 | ecosystem: Environmental > Aquatic > Freshwater > Lake | place: USA: Georgia | collected...
CTGTTAGATCGTTAACTCCGTTAGCACGTAATTCCCAAGGAAACACACCTTGTCCATATCGTGTACGATCACTATTTAAACACTTGCCACGTTCTTTTGCTAATTCAACACTAGACTCAGTTAGATATAATGCCTGATGTTCCATCCAAGACTTGACTTCTGCAAGTGCATCTTTCTCGCCATATTTAAGACCACGTTTAGCATGCCAGTAAGCTAGATTAGTAACACCTATGCCCAGTGGTCTAATCTCGTCGTTACTTAACTTACTTTGAATACTCAAAAAGTCTTGATAATCTAGAATATTATTAAGACTTCGATGTAGTATCCTAGCTGCTCTACGCATATCTTCAGGATTTCTGAATGCACCCCAATTCATCGACCCCAAGGTGCAGAGGCTTATGGTTGGTGGTTTTCTAATGGTTTCTTTTTTAATAATTTTCATTTTTCTATCTTTTATATAAATATATTTATACATCATAAAGTACACAATGTATAAAATTAACATTAATTCTGTTCACTGGTCTAGATATATTCGTTTCATTGAAACTCGTTCTAATAGAGTTATTCCCTCCGATACTGTAGTAGAAATTCATCATATTATTCCTAGATGTGCGGGAGGGAATGATACTACAGATAATTTGATCAAGCTCACTGTGAGAGAACACTTTGTTGCTCATTGGATGCTTACTAGGGTTGGCCTCGACGAGGTTTGGTATAAACTTCGTTTTGCATTTGGTTTCATGAGTGTTTCTAGTAAATCTAATTCTTACAGAAAACTTCTCACATCTAGGCAATTTGAAAAATCTAAAAAGATTAGGAAAGAAACTATTAAACAATGGAACGACATTAACCCATCCACAATCAAGGGAACTTCTTGGTATGCTGATGAGGAGGGCACTTTGTACAGATGTCACTCATCTTCCCCTAAAATAACAGAATTTAATTTAACCGCAGTATCACCCGGAAAAGGGAAAAAATGGTATACAGATGGGACTAATTTTTTCATGCTAACTGAATTTGACCCAAAAATTATATCATTAAAATTATATCCTGGTTCACCGAGTCTAGGTAAAAAAAAGAAATATTCACCCGAGTCTGCCAAAAGACTGTCATCGGATAGAGCAGGAAGATTATGGTTCAATGATGGCACAAGATCATATAAATTAAAACCGGAAGATCCTATAATATCAGAATTAGAGTTAGTTTTTGGTAGAATAATATCATCAACGGGGTTAGAACGTATTAGAAAAGGTGCCGCTTGGGAGAGAACATCAGAACATAATTTAAATAATTCATCTCGGCAAAAATCAAAACTACGATACAACGACGGAGTTAATAATTTTACATTATTGCCAGATGATCCGTTGATTTCCCAGTTATCGCTCACTAGGGGAGTGATACTTACTGAAGAGGGAAAAATTTCTCTTTCCTCTTCTTCTAAAGTCAAGGATCTTTCGTACATAATTGGCAAAAAATGGTTTAATGACGGCATAAAAAATTATAGACTTTTAGAAAAAGAGGGCATGAATCTAGGACTAACTATTGGAAAGTTACATAAGATTAAATCAAAAGATTCTTAATATCATCATGTTCAGTTAGATCCTTTACCTTTTTTGTGGTATCATCTGATAACAAAACACGATGCTGCCCTGGCAATGTAATTTCTTGACCATCGTCTAAATATAACTTAAATTCTCCTTCATCATCAATAGATTCAAATGGTGAATTTGGAAGAGTAATTTCGGCGCAAAGGTTGGATTGATACACTGGATTTTCTAATGGATCAAACGGTCCTTGAGCTTGAACATTGTCTGTGTACATCAAGTAGATACGCCCTGTATCAGTACGTTCTTTAAGAATGCCACCCTTGAACACTTCTTCAGCACTCATTGTGAGTTTTCTCAAGTCAGAGCGGTTTTCGTACTCAACATACAATTCTTCAAACTTCTTGGTGTCTTTATAGAATGCCTCGTAAAGATCAGGAACCTCGTGGGGATCAAAAAATGTAATATTACCTTGATCTTTGAATCTTCTCCAGAAAAAAGCATTTAGTACGACTCCATAGTCCAAATGCCTCACACGTGTTTCTTCAGTACCTTGATTATTTTTAAGGACAATCATATCTGAGAATTGTAGGTGCCAAATTTGAAACCACACTGTACAACTAGCATTTCTGATGCCACCCTGACTTGTGGCTCGTAAATCAGCGAACCACTTTTTCAAGAATGGTATCATGCCTGTGTGGGAAATTTCTCCGTTTCTGATTGGTGCTCCTAGCGGTCTAATTTTACCAATTTCAAGACCAATACCTGCACGTTTAGATGCGTATTTACCCATCATCTCGCCAGTAGCGTATATTGAATTTAAGCTGTCACCCGCAGAAATCAAAACGCAGGAAGAAAATTGCTTAGTAGGAGTACCAAGCCCGGCAAGAACAGGAGTAGCCAATGTAAAGAGTCCATCACTTGCTGCATTGTAATACTCTTTGATGTAGCGCATTCTCGCTGAGTTCGGTTCTTCTCGGTGAAATATAGTAGCAGCCGCGACCATGTATCTAATTTGTGGAGTTTCATAAATTTCCTTTGTTGCACGATTTTTTACTAGATATTTTTCAATGAGTTGTTCAATGGCTGCATAGCTGTAGAGTTCGTCTTTTGAATGATCAATAAACGATTCCATCTTGCCCCAATCTTCTTCTGTATACCAGTCTAGTAATTCTGCGGTATATAGACCAGTAGCTATATTACGTTTTACGATTTCGTATAAGGGCGGAACTGCATAAGTGCCGTATACATCTTTTCTGAGCATGCTTAGTCGCTGTTTTCCTGCCACATATTGATAATTAGTATGTCCTACTTCGGGATTAGATTCAACGTCGATTAGGTCAACAATGGCTCGTAGTGTAATGCCGTCAATTTCTTTGGTTGTGATGCCATCATAAAAGTGCATCTGTGCCTTGATCTCTACCATGCTTTGACTTACGTCTGCTGTGCCTGAACATACTTTGGCAATTTGGGCCTGCCATTTTTCCAGACTCAATTGTTCTTTTCTTCCGTTACGTTTAATAACTGTGATTTGTGTCATATACTCAATATAGTTGTTTTTTTATATCGCTCTGTGCGATGTGATGTTTGTTTTGCTGTAGGTTGATATTTAACCCTATAGACTGATCCCAATTCAATATATATTTTCCATTCTCTACCAGGACTAAATTGCCCTGATCTGAATCAACCAACACAGCGTCCTGGAGATCATCACGATCCAGCACAGTAATAGTATACAGGATCCCTAGCCCTCGAGCAATATCACAATAGATATTATCGCTCAAAAGTTGCCAGGGATCTGGCCAATCTTGTCGATCATCCCAGTGTAAATGATAAGCCCGCCATGGAGTTTTTTGCCACCAGGAGTTGATCTCGCCTAGTGCATCGGGCTTGGGTAGCATGCGAACACGATCTCTTAGAGAGTTCCACGCTGCCAGGCGTTGTTCAAAGGTTGAACACCACATCAAGCAAGTTTGGTTATTGAATAGTTAATAGTGGCTGCGATGCCAGTGTTGGTGGTAGTAGCTTTCCAACTCACAATACCAGCAGTTTCGCTAACAGCAAACGCAACACCAGTGGATGCATTCTGCACACCAGAATCTGATCCTTGTATATTTGTACCCGCTGAGTCGGTGCCAGCCACAATAGTGTACACACCAGTTCTGGTGTTAACATCTCGCACTATGGTATAGTTGATCTGAACTGCTCTAATTGCTGTGGCATCAAATGTCAAAATGGTTTGGTTGGCAGTATTGTTGAGTAATGTTCCAGTAGTACCAGTTTGCCTTACATACGTACCTTGTTGTGTTTGATTAGCAGCATCAAATGCTATGTTAATACCGTTGTTGATGTTGATTCGAGGATATGTGCCAGCATACGCTGTGGTACGTTGAAACATGTCGCCAACGCTGACATTGTTTTGTCCTACAAAATTAATTACCGCAGTAGCCGGCGATGTAGTTCCGTTAAAATGATTGCCCACGTCATAAAACGTGTTGTATCCACTGGCATTCATTCCTGTATTAGCAGCAATCAAAATACCCTCGGCGTAGATGTTATCAAACACATTGCCCAAGAATCTAAATCCAGTAGGGCCGCCGCTGATTGGAGCCGGGTCTCCTAGCAACACACCTTGATAGTGTGTGTCAAATGTGCTTTCAGTGACCAATACGCCTTGTACTTGATTGGGAGTCTCAAATGCCCAAGTGGTGCCACCAAATGTACATCCACGGAACGTGATGTTTTTACAGATTAAACTCGCAGTAGACGAAAAATGCACACATGCCACATTGTCAAGTGCGTCTGTTAGATCAAGTTGGGTGCGAGATCCTAAAAAACTCACGTCAGTAAAGGTACATTGTTCAGCATCTTCAACTAAAAATATGTCAGCTAGGCCTGCGGCTTCAAACCCCATATTGGAGATTGAAATATCAACAGGAGGGGTAGCACCATTGTTACCAATGTTTACTCCTGTTTGCTGCAAGCTATCACTGTACACAGCCACATACTGGCTGGCACTGGCTGCGTCTAATACAATAACACTAGAGTTGATCCCTTCGCCATACAACAATGCATAAGGTGGAATTTTGATTGAACTGGTAACCAAATAGCGGCCAGCTGGAAAGAATAATGATCTACGTATTTGTGGATTTGGTTCTCTACAATACAGTTGAAACAATGCACGATTGATAGCATCGGTGTCATCAGTTACACCATCTCCTGTTGCACCAAAATTCAATACGCTGGCAAATTGATCTAACCAACTTTGTACACTTATACTAACTGGGCTACCAGATGATGCTCCGGTCTGCGCTATGTATCCAGCAGCAGCACCTTTGTAAGTGTATGCACCCCCTACCAGCAATATATCACTGTATTCGGTGAGTATTTCTGTATTGCCTATTACAGGGGCGCCATCTTGCAAGGTTCCATTGCCGATGTAGAGTCGACGTGTGTCGATGGCCCAGCCCAACTCCGCGCCAGCCAATTGTGGCAGATTTTCTGCTAGACCTTTACGGTTTGTTATTCGTGATACTTGAACTATTGCCATGTGAGTCCTAATTCTGTGCTGTATTTAGCCAGAATCCATCAGGCAACTAAATGTGCTGGGTGTAGTATTCTTCTACCTTGCGCCACCATAAGTTGCAATAACGATCGTACTCAGCACCTTCTAATACAAATTCTTGATATTGAGGCTTGGTAATAAGATTGTGATTCACATCAAGTTCAGGTTTCACACACATGAGAATCACTCCCTTGCGTATTTTTGTACCATGCAATTCATTATGTGCCTCTGCATAAGCACATAACTGAACAAAGTAATCATCAATCCATTCACGCTTTTTGGGCTTGTTGGATTGTTTGTAATCCAGGATGGATTCTTCGTTCAAGTGCATGCCTGCACCATCAGTAGTACCTGCATAGATCTTGGGAAAGTATAGTGGAACTTCAATACCCCAGAATTCAGAGACATTTTTCAACCCATCACGGATTACAGTTCGGGCCATTTCATGACTTGACCAACTAAACGGGTTAGTACCACGTTCTTTGATTGCGCCTGTTTTCACATAGTCTTCGAGATATGTGTGCATACGTGTGCCACGGTTGGCAGCTTCTGTGGTGATTTGTTGTGCTTTTTCTGCTCCAACTGCACGCCGCCAATTATGCAGTGCTGCTTTGCTAGCTTCACTTTTGGTCTTGTCAAGAATGGTAGTCACACTTGGTAACTTGTTTCCATCAGGTGTGGCATAGAAACGTTTGCCGTCTATTGTGACTCGGGGAATTGGTTGATAATCAAATTTTGGATTGTACAAATTATACTCTAAAACTACTTCCGCAACCGCAGCGGTCACGTTCATTGGGGTTGTTGAACTGAAATCCTTCGTTAAGCCCTTGTCTAGTGTAATCTACTTCAAGTCCTTGTAGATATACCCTGCTTTTGGGATCAACAAATAATTTACAGTTGTTGCAATCGATACATATATCATCAGACCGCACAGTGTCTACATATTCTAACACATAAGCAAGCCCAGAGCAACCTGTTGTTTTGACTCCCACACGGATACCAATTCCGCGACCACGACGTTGAATAGTTTGAGTTATTTTTTGAGCAGCAGTTTCAGTTAACGAGATCATATTGTTTTTATAAATTCTTGCAATTCACATTCCCAAACAACAGTAATATTATACCCCAAGGATTCTAAATATTTCTGTCTTTCTGAATCTAACTGCCATTTTTCTTTGGCAGTTTTCTTTAACTGTGGATGGTAAAAGTCTTCAGCAAACAATTTTGGATTGCAGTGCCAATAATCTCCATATACTTCAACTATGTGTTTAGTGTCTTCGTTAACGTAATCAGGTTTATATTTTCCTATTTTAACATTTGTTTTATAATCAACTAACAATAGTTCTAATGTTTTTTCTTTTTTACTACGCGGAGAAGTTTTTGCAAGATGTCCAACATTTTCTGTGCCGTATCTTTCAAGATTAGTTTTTTTAACCTTCTCAAAATAATCAGTTGTATGTTTCTTTCCTTTAAAATTACCAGGTAGCCCTTTATTCCATGCAGTTTGCAATCCTTGTTTATTTTTGTTCCACGGCGTTCTTCCTTTGCAGGATTCAGATAAATTCTTAACCCATGTATCTCTATTTTGTTCTCTAGTAGCATACCGATCAGCATTCCATGTCCTGGATTCTGTCATATCTGGATTCCGTTGCCAGTGCAATTTAGCAGAACAAGATTTCGAACAACATTCTATACCAGAGCCTTTTACTAATGTTCCGCAGATAGGACACGGTTTATGTCCTTTTTGATAACCATTTTTGTTGTCTTTTCTTAGTGTGATGCCGCAACCGCATTTACATAGATTTTTCATAACTTTATTTATCAAAGTTATTTGCTCTATGTTTGGTTATGTTTTTCTTTGTAGTCTTTGACCGCTGCGGCAATGGCATCAGAAGCAAGGATGCTACAATGGATTTTGACTGGGGGCAGCGCGAGTTCTTGAGCAATCTCTGAATTTTTAAGAGCTGCGGCCTGGACCAGGGTTTTGCCTTTAACCCACTCGGTAACAAGACTACTCGAGGCAATAGCACTACCGCATCCGTAGGTTTTGAATCTAGCATCTGTGATAACTCCATTTTCTACTTTGATCTGAAGTTTCATTACATCACCGCAGGCCGGACTTCCGGTGAGTCCAGTCCCTACTCCTTCTTCGTCTTTAGAAAATGAGCCAACATTTCTAGGATTGTCGTAATGGTCGAGTAACTTTTCACTATAAGCCATATTTGTCTCCAGTTATAGATTCTACTATCTCAATGGGCTGATAACTATCCCATTTCTTTCGATTTTCTTCGCCTGTGATAAATTGTATATTCTTTTTACTTCCAAGTAAAGAGGGAGCAATACCTAATTCAAATCCTTGTCTATGTGGAATGATATGATCAATTTGCCAACTGTCTTTATACTTACCTATTGTTGGCACCCATTCACCGTTTGCTCTCATTTCTTTGATTGTTCTATATGTAAAATATCGCACTTGTTGCCGATATAATTTTAGAGGTTCTGTAATTGGATTTTTTGGCCTGAGATTGTTAAGCCGTCCATTCCAGTTAGGATTGTTTTCACCTAACATTCGCATTCTTGCTACTTCGTTGGTGCCACCTTTGTTCCACCCCAACCTTTTTCCAACCCGATTCTATTTTGTTTTGCTTTTTGTTCTTCGGTAAGTTTGATTCCTTTGTTCCACGGATCAAACTCACCTCTGTTTAATGGATTCTTACATTTCTGTGAACAAAAATCCAAGAAGCGTGGTTTAGTTTCAAATTCATTACCACAATACTGACAACACTTGGTAATCCCATACTTGTTTTTCATACAAGTATTTATCATCTAGGCGCGCCCGCCGTTTGGATTAAACTCCGCGGTCTTTCTTCATGGCTGACTGTGCAGCTTGTGCCACAATGTCCTGTGCTTGATTAACAGGCATGGTAACTGGACCAGGCTTATTGCCACCTTTGAACGTTAATTCAGTGGCGTTGGGATCCATGGGCTCAATCAGGCCATTTAGTGGTGGTTGTCCAACTAGAGTTTGCAAAGTGTCTGGGGTGATATCTATACCTATGCTTTGTGCTCGATTGATAAATGCCTGCACTGGCATTTGCATTTTGGCAGAAGTGTCCTGTGCTCTACCCACAGCAAACTTGGCCAAGGCCATGAGTTTGTCTGCTGTGGCATCTACTTCTACTTCGTTGATTTTCATTATCTGCGCTCACGACCTAGAGCTGCTGCTGGTCCACCAATTGCTGGTTCTTCTGGAGGCAGTTCACCGCCAAGTTCAGGACCTGGCGCAGGTCCGGCTAGTCCTTGGTCACCACCTGGTGGCATCATACCCATGTCAGCGCCTGGAACGGGTGCTTGTCCAGTAACTACACCAAGAGCTTGCTCTAACTGTTGCTTGCTACCTTGTAAGTTCTGTACCAAGCCGCTGAGTGCTGCTTGTGCATCATTGTTAAATTGTGCTGCTTGCTCTTGACCAATTTGATTCTTGATTGAATCAACCAAGGCTGGCAGTTCTTTGAACTGCATTTCGGTGCTGTCTTCGATCATGCTTTGCATTTTGTCCACCATGTCTTGTGCAGCCAACACCACTTGAGCTTGTTGTACTTCGCCTTCGCTGAGGTAGTAACCATTGGAACTAGCACGACGACGCCACTCTGCCACTGTGGTTGTTGTCTTGGCAGCATTGAGTTGATTTTGAAGATCAGTAACTTCTTTTTTCTTTGCTTCAAGATCCGTTTCGAGCTTTTTAACAGTATCTACTTTTTGTTTAGCAGCCATAGCAGCAGCTTGTTGAGGATTTATACCAGAAGTTGCACCATTGGCGGCTGCCATTTCATCTTCATAGATCTTTTCAGCTAATGCTTGTTCCATCATCATGAGCTTGAGATAAGCTGGATTCTTTTCGCTGGTATGGCGAGCAGGACTAGACCGTACTTCACCCAGCATGCCGCGCACCTGGCGATACATGTTGTGCAGTTGTGTACGATTCAAAGCGTCAAATTTAACCGATTGGTTGAAATGACCTTCGAATACTTTAGCGATTTGTCGGGTAGGGCGTGTTACGGCCAGTTCGTTTAGTTTCATCTGAGTTTCCTCGTAGTTGCCAGTATTTAGCCAAATTTATACATTTCGCTAGTTCTTTCTCTAGGACCTGAGTGTGATCTTGCCTAGCACTTGTTTTATTAATCAAGTTTTCCCACGTATGCCCTGCTGTGCGATCAGCCAATGCACGACGCACATATATGTCATTGCGCAATCTTGTAATGGATTGATCTAATTCTTTTATTTGTCTAGCCAAGTTAAGATGGTTTAGATTATCTGCCACACACCAAGCCAGAGCAGGCTTGGTACCTGAAAAAGTACCAATCTCATCATCACGCAGGCGAACTTGAAATCCTTCAGATACCGGCTGAATTGTGTACTTTCCAAATACTCGGTATTTCTTGCCATCTTCAATAATCACTTTGTTTAGCAGCAACGGTAATTCTTTTGCTGCCAATGCAGCTAATTTACGACTGGCTTTCATTTGAATACATAGTGTGTTAGCATCCAACCTATGCTAGCTACAAGAAGTCCAATCACAGCAACACCCCAACTGATCAACTGATCATTGCGTTTAGCCGACATGGTATGCACCATGCCATGTACTTCTGTTACCATGGATTTTAAAGAATCGACTCCGGACTCAACAGTTTCAATCTTGAGTTCCAACATTCGATAACGTTCAGCACATAGCTCAACGTGGGCCTCTAAACTTTTCTTTTCAATGTCTGTAGTGTCCATGATTTATTTATGTGTCAAGGGGTCAAACCAGATGTTGACATCTGGACGTAATAGCGTGGTCAACTGCTGTTCAACATAGTTAATAATGGGAACACCATCACAGGCTTGTCGTAGTCTTCCTACTGGATCATTGTCAAGTGCAAACACATCATCAAATTCTGTGTCAAATTCAAATTGCCAACGTTGATCTTTTGTTCTCACACGAGAAACTCTAACTGGCTGTGTGTAGAGACTGATCAATTGCATGATAGTTTCCCAGTTGCGTTGTTGGTTGCGACTACGAACCCATGTAGATATGTCGGTTACTTGTTGTCCTAGCTGATCCGTAAACGGTAATATGTTTTCTCTAAGATGCCCAGTAACTCCCGTGGGTCTGCAATCAAAGTCGGTGGTTATTTGTATACTCAATGTCATATGGTATTTAAGACCAAAAAAAAAGCCTTGGAAATTAATCCAAGGCTTTTGTTCTTTACTACCACCCAATAATATTAGGTTGGAGCGAAGTTGGTTGCACTAGACACAAACACAGCATTACCGGCTGCACTGTTCAACTGTAGGTTCTGACCACCAGAAGCTACTGTAGCACTGGTATTAGCAGTGGCCAACAATGTTGCAGCGGTGTACGCATCTGTTGGATACAAGGCCAAATTCAACACTGTGGGTGCTGCTGGGCTAACTTGATACATGGCCACAGTGGCTTTGGTCTGAATAGCTTGTATCAGGTTGTTGATGTAGCCGTTGACATTAGCAGATGTGGTCAAAGAACCATTAGCTACCAAGCTGAAAAAGTCCAGCTTAGGGCCTTGAAAGTTAACCGAGCCTGTGGCTGCAATGTTGGCTGTACCGGCAATGTTACCATTCGCGGTGTCCATGTGGAATACCGGTTGGGTAGTTCCGTTTGTTTTTGTAAATCCTGCCATTTTAAAATCTCCTAGTTAGTGGGTTTTTGCCCTACACTTATTTATGAATTTGGCAAAAAATCACAAGGTTGGCGGGTTGTTTCTTGCTTTGTTTCTGGCAGTAAAGTCAAATCTGTTCACTGCTTTGCCATAGCCTGCTGGGGTTGCAAACACCCATCCTTCATTACCAGGCACTTGTGCATCCAGCTGTGATAACAAATCTAATTTCAAATCGTGCAACAATTCAAACAACAAGAATGCCGCAGCTAGTGCCTGTTCATTTGAAGTAGGGCTACGCAGGTATTGTGCAATGTTGTTTACTTTTTGCGGAGTTTGGGTCTGTTGTAACCAAGACAAAAATCCTGGCACCAAATCACTAAAGTCCCCAGTGTACGCAGCATGATTTGGATCCACACGCTTGTTGATATAATCAATTGCTAATTTAGCCAAATCAGTTATCTTCATGGCTCGCAATTCTGTGGGATTAAATAATGTATCTAATGCTGCACGATTTTGACGTAGCAATGTTTTGATTTGTTTAACAATAGCATCATTCTTTGACACAGATTTGGCATAGATTGGTTCAATCAACAACAATCCAGGTACAGGATTGAACTTGACTCGGCTAAGCGGTTGTTTGGCTGCTCCTGCATCTTCATACATTGTGTGCACCGCTACACCTATATCACTGTTGGCAATTTGTTGACCAAGTTTGCTGTTGACAGGAATACGATACTGTACTGTATTAGGTTGGAATACTAGATTCCCAGCTTCCACCGGCGGGGTTTGAATGTATAGCAAATCACCTTTGACAAATCCACGGAAGTTCTCAGGAGTAGCTGCTTCGAGATAAGGCCATATGGTCTGATACACTGGCAACAATGAGTTGACTCGCGTGGCTGCATTACCTTTGGCTGCGGCATTGGCATCTCGTCGAGCCATATCGTCAGCAATAGCATCGGGGCTAGTGAATAATCCATCGTATCCTGCTGCTGTGAATCCTGCATCATCGGTGAGTACAAATTCGCCTGTATCTGGCTTACGGCCAAATACCACAGCTGGTTTACCGTCCCATTTTACTGATCCAGTTTTTGGATTAGTATAGAATGCATCTGCAATAGACAATGCTCGATCAACGCCGGAGGTTCCGCTACGGAATATGTAATCTTCTAGATGCTCTATGCCTTTGGCCTTACCACCTATAGCAGCAGGCTCTTGTTCATATAGCTCATATGTTTTTTTAGTTTCAATCAATGGCATCATACCTTGATTTACAATTCTATCTCGCAGTCTTGCCAAGAAGTTTACATCATTTTCTTTAACTGTAGTGGCAGGTTCTTGCAATCCTTCACGTGAAAGATATTCACGGAAGTCTGCTAGCTTGGTATCTCGTGCAGGGTCCTGTGCCAATGCAGCATAGATAGATTCAACATTCTTTAAATTCTCACGGGTGGCTCCTTGCCCTAGCAATACACTGGCCACATAGTCAGGGTCCATACCGCCATCAACCAGCTGATTTGATGTGCGAGAAAACATGCCATTGGCACCCACTTTGAGACCTAATTGTTTGGCTATACTGCTCATGAGCACATTGCGATTCATACCTTTGTATGCAGAATCTGCACCACCGGCATAGAAGAACTGTCCCCAATCTAGATTAGGAAAAAACATAAAGTCGGTTTGCACAAAACCTTTGTTGGCATCTCCGCCAATGGGTGTACGCAAGTGAACTTCTCCGCCTTTTTTGACCCATTCTCTAGGATCAAGCCCTTGACTCTGAACAAACTGTGTGAGTGTGGTGGCCAATTGTTCTTTGCTTATTTCATTGAGATCTACTGCTAAATCCAAGTCACCCGATGTGGGTTTTTTGCCGGTGCTGCCTAACCAACGTAATGGTATACCGTCTGAACCTTTTTCTGTGGTAAAGTCTATGCCGGTGACTTGTTCAATCCAGTCAACTGTGGCAGGCACATCTTGCAGATTGATACGTTGGGTCAATGGATCGCCCGACTTGGTTTTAAATACGTTGCCACCTTCAAGTAGCTGTTTAATTTGCATTACTACGCCTCACTGTTCTGGCAAATCTTCCTGCATCTCTTGTACGGATAGCATTGAGCAATTTGCGTGTTAGATTATCTGCCTGTTCCTTTGTGTAGGAAGCATCAATCTGTTCTAGTAGATTGATTGCACCGGCGATTATATTTGCGGCCCGGCTCTCTATCACTAGGTCGCGTTCACGCTCAATGTACATGGAATCTAATTCTTCTAATAAACTACGAGTGCGTTTTTGCATATGGATAAAAGCCCTTGAATTATTTATTGGTTTTAGGTTGTTTTTATCTTTCCTAACAACTGCTTGAGTTTGGTACTTTGCACATCTGCAGAAATTTTTGGAGCAAACGGATCATGCCCATCCTTGGGCTTTGCTCGTTCCCACTGTCCAGGTGTTACCACTGGTTCTGCCGGAGTAACCAAGGCTTTTGCCTTGATAGAATCCATCAAGCTGGGTTTACGGAATGAGTTTTCACTGTCTTCACCACCGGCATCTGTGATACGCATGGTATCAATATCATATTCTAAATCAATCTTTTGTCCTACACCTGTTGAACTACGCGATTTCATACATTGAATTTGATACTTTCCGCGCTCTTTCATTTGCCTGCTGGTAAAGATACCAAACACATTGTCTGCTGTGTTGATCTTCGAGATACCACCCGAAATATGACTGTGATCAAACTCTACTTCTTCGACGGCGCTGTTATGCGTTAAAATATCATTGGCATAAAATAAACGATTGCCGTTTACATTTATATCAATTGTATCTTCTTCACCAATATATTTGATTGATATGATTTCATCTTCAACGTAATTATTCATCCGATCCTCTCAATATAAAATGTTTGTGTCCACAATCATATATGCGTAATGCTCCCATATCTCGCATAATTTCTGATTCAGATTTATCTGGGTCATTTCCCAAACTGATTAATTTTTTCTTAGTCCAGCTTAATCTATGATACATAACTCCATTCAAAAAATACCAATAACCTGGCTTAGTAATATGTGATTGTGTAAAATTGTTATTAGTATACACATCACCTGTTCCATATCGCAAGTCCGCATATGTAGTAATATCCAAATTTGGATGTTCTTGTTGTATTGCTCTAATGAATTTACCTAATGCACCTGGAACATGATACTCGTCAAATGCCAATCTGATTATTTCTATATTGGAATTTTTCTTATTGAACCGACTACCCTTCATACAGGTGAGCACTGCTAGTAACGAGTCATTGTGGTATAAACCATAACATATAGATGCTCTACTATGTCCATGGATATGATTCTTTTCTAAAAAACTTTTGGCCAATCTATGGTGAATCTTCTTGACCTGACATTTTCTAGCATGAATCCGTACATCGGTTATACCCAATCGATGTTTTATCATGCGACAAATTAACTCACGTTTTTCTGCCCATTCACAATCTGTGACCATTAATAATTTAATTCCTTTATCGGCACATTGTTGATATTTTTGTTGATGGTAATTTGGTTCAAGTCTATCCTCACTATGCCAATAAACACCATTTACTTCAATTGCAAAATTCTCTTTTGGAAAATATAAATCAAGTTCTTTGGGGGATATTATTTTTCTACTATTCTCAATAATTTGACCAGAATAGAACTTACGTATCTCTGATAGTATGTCCTTTTCTATAGAGCTTTGTCCACCAAAATTCCCAGTGGGGTAACAAGTCTGACATCTGGGAATTTTTCCAAATATATTTGATGCAAAGACTGTCTGGCAACTTACGCAGGTCCAGGCCAACTCTTTGTCTCTCACATGGGTATATTCAGTAAATTCAAAATTAGGAGTTGCAAATTCAGATATTGTCGCCAGTAATTGATTGAAAAATGTCAATTGCTTGTTTCTTCCTCGCTGGGTCTTTAATCTATCAATCTGTCCGGGATTGATTACTCCGTATCTGTCTGAGCATGTTTGTCGAACCCGTTCTTTATATTCTACAGTAGATGAAAAATGATCAACCCCGTACCGTTGTTTATTGGTATTTTTTTTCTTTTCGGCAACAGTTTTACTATTAGCTGTACATTTCCTACTACAGAATTTAGCATAGCCTCGGCCAAAATCTAAAAACTTAGTAGAATTTTGACAGTAGCCGCAAACTGAGGGTGTATCATTGACCCAGCGCCATGCCTTTTCGGACAAACTGCCACCACTCAATTCATTTATTTTTGCATACAGAAGTGGCTGCCGAGACTTCAATATTATTGACGCTACTCTGGGTTGGTTGTCCCATAAATTGAGTATATAATTTTTCTCCTGCAGATAATCCATCATTTATTGTCCTTAATCCTTGTGAAGTGGGAAATTTATGATTTGCACTACACATAATCGTTTTACCAGTACGAGTGGTTATCTTGTAAACTGACTGCCTGGTGATAGGCAAAATTTCAGTCACTGTGACCGATCCCGAATCAGATTGCAATTGGTCACCTACCTGCACCTGACTGATGGGTTTGGCTTGCCCATCAACCACAACCACAGTATCTAATGTCAAACACCTGTTCAATTGACTTGCAGTCACCATCAAGATGCCCAACTCTTTGGCCAAATTTCTTAATTCCTCACTAACATATTTATCTTTCACAAACAAGTCATTAGGACTTACCTTTGCACTCACAGGCATCAACAAATCCAAGTAGTCAATCATCACAAAGTCCACACGCTTGCCTGTTTGAATTTGATACTCTTTCAAATAGGCTCGTATGTCATTGATGTTGCTTTGTGCCGGTAACCCTTTCACTTGATAGTTGCCGGATTTTTTTGCTACCAGTTTGACTTTGAGTTCTGTTGTGTCCATGTCCTTGCGAATATCCTTGGTACTCATGTTTGTGAGCATGGCATCAGTTCGCAAACTTGTGAGTTCTTCGCTCAACTCCAGTGTGATGTATACTCCGCTCAACCCTGTTTGTACCCAGTTCAATGCTATGTTCATCATTACCAACGATTTGCCAGATCCTGACCCGCCTGCAAAAATGTTGAGTTCGCCTCGACTGAATCCGCCATACAACAGTCGATCCATTTGTGCCCATCCTGTACTGACTTGTCCGCCAGAATTGAAATATTTTTCAAGCCGTGCTTTGGGATCAGCAAAATAATCAGTGCCCATGTCTTTGGTCAATGATATCTGCACAGCGTCTTTGATTAGTTTTTCAACTGGATCGTAATCACCCTTTTCCAACAAGTCTGCTGCTTTGAGAATTGCACGTTCTAGTTCTTGTCTGCGTGTGAAAGATTCAAACTCTGTCATGAACCATTCAAAGTGGCCTTCGTTCAGTTCTGGCACTGACTGTAGTTTAATACCAGTGGTGGCTGCTATCTGAGACCGATCTGGCAAGGTCTTGTATTTGTCTCCGTGCTCTTTAAGAAACTCAGCTGCTGGTCTCAAACTTCGATCAAAGTTCTCTGGATTATAAATGTTCTGCACACGCACGTACCCCTGTGCATCCTCCAACATCATTTCCAAGAATAACTTTTGTACTTCAATTCCGTATTCTTTTAACAATCTGTCTCTTCCTTAGTTCAATTTTGATCCGACTGGTTTCACGATTTTCAAATATAGTTAGCACAGTTGCCAACCTGCCATAACGAACCACACTGTCGTTCACGTCTTTGACGTCATCGGGCCATGGTGGCATACTCACTGCCCATCCCAGTTCCACAGCACGGTCCACAAGTTCCATCCCTGCTAAATCTTGATCAGGCACCACTGTAATTTCTCGACCCAAGCTGCGAATCAATCGTGCTTGTTTATCTGAAATAGTGTTATGCATTACTGCCAGTCCACCAATACATAGTGCATCAAATACACCTTCTACCACAATTACATTAGTCCAATCCGCATGTTGCAAGTCTGTACCAAACACATAGCCTGGTTGACTACTGCTGATATATTTGGGTTTTCTATTATCAAGGTATCGCTCAGTGTGCCCTACCACACGATTGTGATGAGTAAATGGGATAATCACTGCTGTACGATGATTCTGATAATTCTTAAAGATCAACGCAGGGTAATCTTCAGGCACTCGACGAGTACGTAGATACTCTCTAAGTTCGTTATCCTCAGTCAACAACTCGCTCAATGGTGGCAACTCTTGTTCTTCAAACGTGATGTTTGCTAACGTATCAAATGTACGTTGTCGATCGTCGATGATACCGTATATGCCTCGATGTCTTAGACTTTCTAAGTTTAGCATGTCAATTTCAGCATCAGGCACACCCATCCAGCTCAAGAGCCTGCGGGCCTTATAACTTAATGTACGACCAAGGATAAAGCTAGCGGTGTAGTTGCAGTTGAAGCAATGATAACTCCACCCTTTTTCAGATGGTTTAAGACCCCCGCGATTGCGTGTGTCTCGTGTGCTGCTATTATGTTGACAACATACTGCATTGAAACTTATCCAGCCCGATGGGGTTATCTTTCTTTTTGCTGGCAAGTACGCAAGGATATCTAGCATCCTTACATTGTAGCAGAGTCTATGGTCAAAATCAACTTTTCAGCAATCATTTCATGCCCAATCTCGTTGGGATGGCCGCCGGGCATGACCAATTCACGTTTTCGATTTCCCGGATGATCTCGAAGCCACACTGTGGTTGCAAATTCAGGCCAAATTATAGTGGGAGTATTTTTCATTTTGCACTCAGCAGGCATGACATGAAATTGCATTATGGGTATGTTATGTCTTGCAGAGACTCCGTCAAAAAACATCACAGTCTGTTGATAATTTAATCGTGAAAGTTCTGCGCAGTTGGTCAATACCAATTGTTGTTTGACCATGGTTCGAAATTCTTCAGGTACTACACTGCTGCCATATTCCACCCATGAAGAATGTATGAATTTGTTCCAAGGCGGATCGTTACTGTAACTACGATGATTGGGATTATAAAAACTCAATCTGTCAGAATCAGTGTGTCCAACTAATACTAAACATTCGGTAGGGTCAGGTTCATGATCTAGCCACCATTGAAATGTCCAAATTGAACTTTGCATACTGCCGCCCGGAATGCCAAAGTTCTCAACTGGCACACAGTAATGTTTGCCCAGCAACCCTAAAAAGTTATGATTGGTTCGGTATTCATCATTTTGCGTCCAACATGAGTGTGCGTCTGAATGGTGTTGTGCCAATACCGGATCCAATAACTCGTCACCATACATCCACGAATCACCAAATCCTACAATTTTTTTATATTTCATTATCTAACTAGAATGCTTACAATGGCTCCACGATTGAGACTGACCGCAGCAATCTGATTGCTTTGTTGTGGGTTACTCACGTAACCTTGACCACCATTAATAACATTTATGGCACTTACTGAGGTGCCTTCAATTTCTGCTTCGGCCACAGCACCTGCACCCAGGCCAATGATGTTTACCCGTGGTGGTGCCAGATATCCATATCCTGACTGAGTCACTGTGATAGATGTGATCACTCCATTTGCACCGTATGCTTTGGCCGTTGCCAATTGTACCTGTTCTGTACCCGGCCATTGATCTGCTACCAGTCTCAACAAAGGATGATATCCTAATACGTTGATATAGTCTGTACCAGTTTTATTATAATAGCTTTGCTGTTCAGTCACATCCACCCATACTGATTCATATGTTTGTGCACCTTGTGCTTTGACATTACCAGTGAAATGATCCATTTCCATTTGGAATGTGGTTAGGCTGGTTCCATTGCTGACCACATGGCTACTGAATCTTTGTGGATCGTTATAAACATTCCCATATGCACCTGGTGGGTTTAGTGCCCAGTCTGGGTAATTGGAATTGAATACCGGATCTAGGTATGATTCGGGACCGTAGATGTTGGGTATGGTTACCAGGTGACTGGGCACAAAAGCAGGCTTTACACTGTCCACAATATCCACATCGCCGCGGCCCTGAGCTTGGGCATCCACAAACACAGCTTCTACCAGGTTGCCGCTGGCACGTTCTATACTGTAGCTGGACGGCTCTGGTGGAAATTCGGTGGTTTCTGCAGATGTCAATGTGACTTTGGCGCGACCGTATTGTGCATTGATGATGACCATTTCTTTTTCAATCAACTGTGCAGTACCTGCTAGATTGATCAATTTGAATCGCAATTCACTTCCAGTGATGTTCACAGGCTTTTGATCTTGATTAACAAACTCAAACAAGATCACGTTGTCAACACCTTTGTTGATGGTTAATTTTTTAGCATACACTGGGTCCCACCTCCGGTCAAAATAAGCACCGCTGGAATCCAAGACCAACACTCGTTGGATTTGCTGATAGATATAGATCTGAGTTGAATACATATGGTGCTCCAATGATATTTATCTGAACTCTCCTGGTATAAATATCCGAACTAGTACAATATGGGCAGAGACTTATTTCAAACACTTGCAGACAAATATCCGTTTATAACGCTATGTGTGTACGCTACCAATGAATATGTGGGTATTGTACAGAATAGAGATGATATAATCACCACTATCTATGATTTTGGAAACGTTAAGGATCTAGATCAGAAACGTAGATATTTGGACTTGGCCAACACCTGGTGGTGGGAGTCCAATCGCAGCATACCTATCAATATATTCCTACGTGGTGAATGGGATGAGTTCCGCAGTTGTTTACGAACGTTTGTGAATAAAGATTTGGAAATACTGCATGGCCCTGTATGCAGCTTGAACGATATTGCTCGTAGAAAAGGCAAACGCAAATCAATTACCTTGGTCAGGCGAATTGAGTAAATTCATATGCAACGACACCAAGGCTGCATATCCAAGTGAGTGTGCTTTCTTGAATACATAGCCTCTACTGTCATCGCCATCCCAGACTGATCGAAACACATCGGGCCAAGATTGGTTCTGCAAGTGTGCTTTTCCCGGACGTATTACCGAGATAAATGCTGCCATTCTAGTAATTGAATCGGGCCGCATACTTTTCAATAACTCAGTATAGTTGCCAATATGAACTAGTTGTTTGGCCCAGTCTTGGTCTTTCCACAATCTATCCCAAGGCGGTATAGCTGCCAGCATGAGTTCATAATGTGCAGGATCACGAATCAAACTATAAACGCTCATATTTAACAAGTCAATCTTGAAGTAACCACGAGATTCAGCTGTTTCATAATCTAAGGCTGCACAACCTAGCACAGGATCACGTGGTATGTCAGTGACGTAGATGCCTGAGTTGTGTTTCTTTCCATTACTTTGCCGTGCTGCTGTGTGCTGGATCAACGCCAGCACAGCATCTCTGTTGGGCACGTCAATGTCAATGTCTGCGCTCATACTTTTATCAATGCTGCGGTCATGCGCAGTTGTTCTTGTGCTAGTTCCACAGCTTTCACTAGGTCAGCAATTGCAGGATGCTGCTGTGCCAATCGATGCATTTCTTGTTCTTCTTGCATTTTCTGAGCTGCCCAGTCTATGGCCGATTGATATTTTGGGATGAGACTCACACTTGCATGACTGGTGGGTATGTGTTTCCATCCAGCATTGTCAAATACTTCCAATAAATTACCATTGACTCTTATCATGCCTTGCATGGGATTTTGTGTGTTTTGTGTTACATACGGTAAACTGGTGTCAGCACCAGTTACTTGTACATACGCATCGCCCATTAGTCCTTTGATCATGATGTGCTCAACTCCAATATAGATTGTTCAAATTGTCTAAACCCAGCATCTATAATTCGATTCAAATTTAAAAAATTAGATCTATTTTTTCAATGCAATTAACTTTAATGCAGATCTGATATTGACTCATAAAATCATCTACAAAATTGATTGGATTAATTTCTAATTTTTTCATCACCATCCTGCTTGTGTTAAAATTTCTTGTGCATACGCCTGATCTGCCGGGTAATCCACAAACTTCTTTTGCCATATATCTGAATCAATATAAGGCCATATCATAGCCACTTGTTCTGCATTGAGCTCGTTCAGGAACTTCTGTCCAGATTCTGAATTGTAAATCACCCAGGCACTTATCCTACCTGTGGTAATTGCATAGCATGTGGCATTTGCACTGCCATATCTCAAACAATCATGTGACGGAGCATTTTGCTTTTCGCTCCAGTTTATTCCGTATTCAATAGCACGAGCCAATGCATCATCTACAGCTTCTCTCTGCACATATTCCACAAGATACTCTGTGTATAGTCGATCACTGCACCAGTTGTCAATTTTCTTGTTGTTCTTCAACAACCACTCTAGTAAACGCACAGGGTTTATTACCTTGACATCTACGCAATATCTACCCCATTTTACAAAAGCACGATAATAAGGTGACGTGGCAAAGTCTTCCCAAGTCTTGACTTTGTCTGATCCTTGTGTGTATTCGTAGAACTTCAAGTAGCCTTGCAGTCCTAGCTGTACACCACGTTCTGAAGATTCTTGATAGCGTTTTTTCTGTTCGCAAACATGCACACTCAGTGTGGATTCCCGGCTGAATGATCGAGCACAATACCTGCATGTGAAGTTACTTGTCGTTGCCATGGTCACGTATGAGTTGTGTGACTTCTTTCTTGGTGGTCATGGTGGCCATCAAATCAATCTCATCTTCTCGAAAATGCGGGTACAGTTCCCTCAATTGCTTTTTTAGTGCAGAGTCGCCGCCTTCTTTCTTTTTAAGTGAAATCCAATCATGCCGCATAGCGCCCAGTCCTGGGCTGGCTGCTGTGGCCATGAGCCATTGCAGTTTGGGATGCCGATGCATGGTAAAAAAGTGCTTGTTGAGATAATGATTCACACTCTGCACATAGTATTCTTGTAGTTCCCGACTGCCGCTCACTGTGCTGCCCCAACGTACCATAAGGAATGTGCTAAACTTCCGGCGTTCTTCTGGTGTGAGTTCATCATAGAATGCTCGATTCTTTGCATCCATCTGCTGCATCTCATTGCTGATGTGTAGTTTATCCATTACGTTGTCTTGGTCAAATGATAGATCATTATAGCATGGTCTAACACATCTTGTAAAGCAGGATTGGTTTCGGCTGCTCGACGTATGTTGCCCCACAGCTTATGTTCTAAAATATGTTCGTGTAATGGCCGGCCATCCGATGTGCGTGGATCATAAGTTTTAATTAACTCACGCTGATCTGCACCTGACTCACGAGAGTACACAGTATTACCACCGTCGGGACTTTCAAATATTGGCATTGTGTTAGTACAACAAAGTCATGGCGTCTTTGAAATCCAAAGTTGCTCCATTGGAGCGCCATTGTTCGGCAATCAACCGATGCGACCAGTACTGTGCATCATTTACGTCAACACCTTTGTTTTCAAAAGTAGTGCCAAGATTGGAATTTTCAACTAACATTGGAAAATTATAAATTCCCCCCCACGCACTCCCCGATTGCAAATACAGCAAATTTTCTACAATAGGCATGAGCACAACTCCGTCTACGTCGATATTATCTAAACGATAGCCGTTATAGCCAAAACACACTTTGTCCAATAGAAGTTTAACATAAGAGCGGCGGAGCAACGCATATGATCCCCACCAGCGTCCACGAGCGAGCTGGAGCGTTAATATTGGCTCTCCGGCTGGGTTACAATAAGGCATCAGGACTCTGGTCAATTGAACTACATTCCACCCTTCAGGAAGATTGTTTACAAACTCGTCCCAGGTGAAATTCCAATGCTTTATGCTTTCAAAACTCACATCATCTTCACAAAAAATTGCATATTCTTCATCGGTGGATACGTACCAATTTCTCAAAAGATTTATGTGAGAGATTATGGTTCCCATCTGTCTGCAAACATCGGGCGTGAATGATCCTGAACCTGTTACCTGAACATAATTGGAAATTTTATTAAATCGTTCAGTGAGATACACATTTGTTTTTGTAATGCCATACTGATCAAATTGATCTTGCATGAATTTTCTACGATCCGTACTTTCACGTAAACTGGTGTAGTTCACCGAAGGAAAGTTTTTGAGTTTTTCTTCAATGGTTAATTCTGCCATAATTTACCAAGCCTTGTTGTAGTCCACAATTTCACAGTTACGACTAACGTCTTTGACAAAATACACACAGTCTGGTTGTGGTGCATCATTGATAGGTACGCACAACATCTGCCCATTTTTTAGCTTGGGTGCATACCATGCTACTTCTTGATACACATCCACAATTTCAATAGGAGGAAAACTTGGGCGGAAACTGCTTAAAGGATTGAATTGAAACAGTTTAAATCCACGATCATTGATACTGGTCAGTGGTAACATTTCTAAGTCACCCACATCAGGTTCTCCTATCAACACTTGCCAGTCCATGGGCATTTTGATTCTTGCATCACCTATCTGCAATACCAGTGCAGGTGAATTAAAACTTTCAAGAAAAATCAAAGGTATGTAATGATAGTCAGGATTGGCTGGATCTGAATTATCTAATATGGCAAATCTCATGTCATCTACTTCTTCAGGTAAATGTGTGAGATCATAGGGTTTGTTGTCTAATGTCAATATACGCATGAATTTATTGTACTATATTTTTTACAAAATTGCAACCTCATTGCCATTGTAATTTTTCCTGAGTATAAGGATACTCAGCATCATTATAGTAGGCCTTGCGTTTGGCCAAATGCCGCTTGCTGAATTTACAAGTGCTGGTGATATCCCAAATCTGCACATGATCTTTGTCCTCAGCTTTTCTAATACCACGCCCGATTGATTGAATTACTCGGGTGAAACTTTTGCCTGACTCAATCATGACCAAGTTAAAGATACGTGGTATGTTGATACCAACTGCTGCCACACCATATGTGGCCACAATGATTTTGCCAGTGGCAGTGGCCACTTCGTCGTATTCTTCTTGGCGTTTAGCGCCTTTGGTTGCACCCGATACAAATACTGCTTGATCTCCCAATCTTGCAACTAGTTCATGCCCGGGTGCTACTCGATCTACCAGCACAAGAGTATTACCAGTTTCATTCACTTGTAAAACCAACTGGGCTATGGCATCTAATCTGCCGGGTTCTTCCAGTAGATATTTTAGTTCTTCTTGATAAGTTTTGTGCTCTCGAATGTCTACCAACTGCACCACATTCACGTGACACTGTGCCAATACACCACGATCTTGCAATTCACTTGCTGCTAGTTTTGAAATAACTGGTCCCAGACTTACCAACAATGCTTGGCTTTCAAATTCTTCTTTGGGAATAGTTCCGGTCAATCCCCATCTTAGGGGAATCTGACACATGGCACCCGTCAGCAGGGTCTTGAGTGCGTCGGCCTTGGCCATGTGGCAATTTGCCACAACAGCTCCTTCAACAATATAATTATGATCATTTTCTATGTGTAAGTTGTACACTTCTGTTGGTTTGATAATTTCGGTTCGGTCAATTAGTTTCATATAATGCCTTTATTTTTTTTGCTGTTTTATCGTCAAATCGATTATAATCAATATCCATAATCTGAGCTTGTAACCATTCTTTGTCAACTAATAATACAGTGTATCTGTTATTTTTTGCCCATTCATTGAGAGCATGCATTTTTGCAGTAAACTTTTCACCCAAACATAATTCTCTCGGTTTAACTTCTATAACTTGTTTGTTATGATGATCCACAAAGTCCACAATATACACATGATTCTCAGAATTCAGTTCATATTTTATTCTCAGTAATTCATATTCTGCAAATTCATTGATATATTGATACAATGCCTCCCAACTCGATCTGTAGGCCGTTCCGTCTAATGTTGCATCCCAGTGTGTGTTTCTATTATTACTGTTGGGCGTAAATGTTCCGGCTAATATCTTGGATTTCATAATTTGCGATCGCATTTCTTTATCAGCATCAGACATTTTAACACCGTACATTCCATTTCCAGGGCCGGAATTTTTTAGACTGATTTTATTTTTAACTATTTGAGTCAGATGAGCGCGAGTTCCTATGTTTTGACCCTTTGTTCCGATATTCCACGGTGTACCAGTATTGAGATTTTTTTTAATAGCATTGCCATGTTTTTTCTGTACAGCCCGGCCGCCAATGGCCGATAGCATTGCTCTAATTTCTTGTTCTGTTACATTACCACATAACAATTTGTCAATATTAGTAACCCATAACTCTGTTTTGCTGTTTGTTATTCTCTTGACAAATCTATGTTTTTCGTTGTTGGTCAATGTGATTCCAGTTGATAGTGTTATACTATTACCAGAATAATTTGTAATACGAATCAATTGCCCGTTCTTTTTCAATATTTCATTTAATATATCTATCATTTGCTGAACAGTCTTTTTCATAAACACCTTTGCTTTAGTTATATGTATTTATGTTTTATTTATGATTTCGTGTGCATTGGTCAATTCATCTGCTCTCACCCATCCAGTATCAGTTAGAAACTTATGATTTCCGGTGACTAGTATTTTATTCCCATTGTCAAACTCTAGCTCATACATTTTTTCACTGGAGGATTTAGCTAAATTCACATGCTGTTTAACCACAATATCAATCTTAAATTCTTTTGTAGTTTCAGAATAGTTGATAACTTTGTCACCTGATTTAATATCTCTAATAGGCACATATCCAGTTGGAGTTAACACCCTGCTATCTGCCGAAAAACATTCATCCACAATCACACAAACAACATCTGTCAGGAATTCCTGTATGGTACAATCACCCACACCATTCTTGGTATTCTTCATGAGATTGTTCAGGCTTTGCCACGTGCATATGGTATGACTACGACCATATTCTTTTCTATCTCCGAAGTACACGCCTACATCCAACTCCATGTTGATATAATCTTTTTCTGTTTGTGTGACCAAGCTCTTGTTGGGCACAATCACAATACTGCGACCATACTTACTAACTGCGTCACTGAGTGCTGCTGTCATGATGGTGTTGTGGTGAATCACCCCATCCATATCATAATAAAGGTGTGGCGAATCTATTCCTATATCATAAAATGTGGTATCAGGTATTTCGTAAATGGCATCTATAGTAACGTCTCCGTTGATGGTTTCAATTTTTTCACCCACACATAAATCAAAAGCAAAAACGTCCCTGCCATTCTGTCGCAGAATATGCTTAGTGGCACACTTAATTTCTATTCCCGTAGACGTAACCAATTTAATTCCAGAAAGATTTTCTTTCTTGATTATATGGTTAATCCGAGACGATCCTGTAGGGGTATCTATATAACAACCCAAATCTGCTATATCGATCTCTTGATTGTGCTGTAGTTTTATATTTTTATACTCCTCTACTGCCGTTGCCAATTGTCCAATACTAATCTTCATTTAAAAACTTTCTACATTTGTTAATGATTTCATCAGGGTTTTCTCTGTAATCCTTTTCTGAGATACGTAATATCGTAAATCCGGCTGCTTCCAAATCCCTCATTTTTCTTTGATCCTGTTCCCATATTTCAGCAACCGGTCTATTTCGAAGTATATCGGTTGCTTTATACAAAGCAGGATTGGCATGCCAATAATCGCCATCAAATTCAATTATTTTTCGAGTTTCAGAATCGTAATAATCAATGCGATATGTTTTTGATTTACCACGCACAGTAGTTTCATCGTCTCCGTATCTACCTTTACCGCCAACAGCATTGAATAATTCAGTTGAGACTTTGCTAATACCCAAAGTTAGCTTCGACATCTTGTTGAGCCATTTTTCTATCCTGGTGTTATACTTCAACGTACCGTCAACTTCTCCGTACTTCTCTATATACCAACTTAGCCCATTTGTAACTTGCATCTCTGCTACTTTCTGACACGCATTGGCATCTGAATATCCTTTTTTAATCCAATATTCTTTAGTTCTAACAGAAAATCCACGAGCACCTTTTTTTGAAGCCGGGGACTTTGCTGATCGAGTTTGTTGAATTGCTGATACCTTTTTGTTTGCCTCTTCTTTGGTAAAGCCAGCTGCTAACCAAAATTGCCGATTATTTGTAAATTTTCTTGTTTTGTGCTTTGAAAATGTTGTTAAAATATGATTGGCTTCATCTTGAGAAAATAATGTAGTTAACTTCTGCACCGTAGCATAGTTCTTACTGTCGGCAGAACATCCACAAGTGTTCACAATAAACTCGTTTTTACGAAACCCGACGGGCAATGTCAAATGACATTTTAAGCAGTGTCTAGACTGAACTTCAAACTTGTTAAGTCCACTGTATGGCATATAATATACCTTATCTCCGTTGAATTGTATCAAATCCCATATGTCTAAATCAAGATTTTTTCTTGAGATCATCGAAGACCACATTTTTCTTTGGTATTTTTTAATAAATTCTTGTAACATAGTTTTTGCTCCTGTAGCTATTTTCTATATTTATTTATTAAAAATCCTCCAAAACTTGAGTTTTCGGATACTGCGATATTAAGCAGGGTGTCAAATGTAACACACTTACCCGCTCCAGTGGCCACTTCTTGTAGACACTGTGGGTTGGCTAGAAAATTGTTGATGATTTCTACTTGATAATCACGCAGCTCAATAGGCTTGCCTGCCAGTGGGTGTTTAACAGGCCAGATCTTGTGGGCATAAGTCTGTTCGTGTACTTGATCAAACTCAAATGTGGTTGTGTATGCGCGTTGATCATCCAGCTCAACATCATAATTATGTTTGTCTAGTATGGGCAAGATCTCTGGCAATAGATTCACATAGGTGCTGCCGCTCAGTTGAAAGTATGCTACCTTGCCGTCCCAACGGCCAAGTCTCACTGCTGGCAGATAACGTGCGTAAGGTACATCGTATTTGAATTTTTTTACCAGATCTCGTCGAGTGTCAAGATCTAGCCCTTCAATTTTGATATTGACTTCGTCACTTAGTTTAATTGTGCATTTTTTCATACAGTATATAGTAACACACTTGAATGCCATAGTCAAAAAAACAGGCACCAAAGTGCCTGTATAAAAGAGTCGTTGGGCTAGAAATCCATTGGCGACTCTGTTTCTGGGAGAGCCAGAAATTTTATTTGGATTTGTCTCGAATTTGAAATCCAGCTTCTTCAGCTTCGTCAGCCTCGTATTTGGTATCTACTGAATACAAAAACAAATCACCGTCCCAAATCTCGTACATGTTGTTTCCTTAAAAAATAAAAAGTAGCACCTTACTCAACGAGCAGGCACTGGCTACCAAACACAACCATCCCAAAAATTTATTACCACCATCAAAACTGATCTTTGAAAGGAATGCATTGCCTAGCATCCACAAAATTTGTTCAACTGCTTGATTCATATTACATCACAATCATCAGGACTATAAACGCTGCCAACCATGGGTAGCCGCAACACAATGCTGCAATAGCAGCTACCCAGGCCATGTTAGGCTGCTTTCATGCAAGTGGTTTGATGTCTGTCATAAATAATTTTATGAAATTCCTGGACAACAAATATACAAAAACTTATTTTAACATTATTGCTTCTGCTAACACAAGAGTTATCGAAGGGTATGTTGAAAAACATCATATCATTCCAAAAAGTTTTGGGGGGACGAACCATGCTAATAATCTTGTCAAACTTACTGCAAGGGAACATTTTATTTGTCATTTGTTACTAGTCAGAATGACCCAAGGGAGAAATCAAACAAAGATGCTACGGGCAATTCAAGCATTTGGTAAGTTGAAAAAAACAAACAGATCTCTCACAGCCCGACAGTACCAATTAGCACGAACTCTTACTGCTGATCTTCCTGCATGGAACAAAGGAAAAACTCTTGCCGACTATACTCCTGAACAAAAAGAGGCACTCCGTAAATCTGGTATTACCAAGAGAGGCAGAACACAAACTGCCGAAGCTAACGCTAAAAGATCTGCAACGCAATCCGGAAGACCTGCTCATAACAAAGGTAAACCTATGCCTTTCAAAGGAAGAGTCAGTCCCACCAAAGGTATCACACACCCCAAGAAACCATGTCCTCATTGCAGTAAAGAAGTTGCCGCAAATATTATGGCCAAGTATCATGGGGATAGGTGTCAATTTAGCCCCTGGCACGCATACATGTCGTCTCTGCCAGGCGTTTCCAGTTGCCTTCGCTGAGTTTACGCAGATCAGCAATCTTCAATGCCATACGCAGGCTCATCTCACGCAGACGATTTTGATTCTTGTCCATAAACTCAATGATTGCATCTTGAGTTTCGGGCTCAAAGTCGTAGTCTGCAAACAGTACACCGTCCTTGGCAATCTGTTTGATACGCAAGATCTTGTCACGCATGGTGTCAAGAGTCAAGTCCAAGTAATGGCAACGACTTTGCAGCGCATCCAAGTGATCACGCAGTTTCTGCGACTTCATTGCGTCAAACTTCAAGTTGGTAATAAAAATTACCGAGCCTTTGAAGTCAAACTGATCTGGAATGCCTTCGCGGCGCAGAGTAGAACTCTCGCTCAACCAAGAAATCTTACGCTTCTTGCCTGAGTCCAATGCACCCTTCAGCAAGTTCAATGAAACATCGTCTAGTAGAATGCTGTCGCAGTCATCGAACACCAGCACACAGTTTTCGTCGCTGTATTTGTAAAGAGTCTGATACAGGCCAATTGGAGTTGCACTGCCTTTGACAACTTCTGCACGAAGACGCTTGCCTGCAATCTTGTCAAACAGTGTGGCTTTTTGGATTTCTTGCTCAACACCAAAGCTCTTGCCCACACCCGGGGGACCTGACACAATCATTGCGCGGATATCGCCGCCGATACAGGCCTTGGACATTTCTGTAAGGATTTCAAAACGCTCACGGATACGAGTCATTGCTTCTTCTTCAGACTCTGCCAGATTTGCAGTCTTGGCGCTCAGTGTAGGAGCCAGAGGATTCAGTTCTACCGTATCGCCGTTCACCATTTCATAGTCAGTGATAGCATCGACCAGCACACGGATGTTTTCCGGAAGGTTCTTGCCCAAACTGCCATTGTTCGCAATGGTGACATAGCCGCCTTTGGGCCCGGTCTGAAAGCCTGACACCAGCTTGAAGCATTGATTTTTGATAGTTTTGCCGCGATACACGCCGCGAATGATACGAATTGCGCTCATGGTTTCTAGCCCCGTTTTGTTAATATGCCACTATTGTAGCAGTTGTTGCATTACTAGTCAACTGCTTTTTACAGGATTTTTCCAACTTTTTCTGCAAAAACTGTGATTTTTTTGCCACATTGTTCGGCAGTGTTTTTGTTGGTATCTTGGTTGACATGCAGCTATTATAGCCGATCATGCAATATCAGTCAACCAAGATAGTTTAGCGCCAGTGTTTTTTTATTACAACATCTGTAGTCTCGTGCGGTTTAGGATCTCCATGGAATACCAACACACTATTGTTGGGTTGTAATACTGTGCCTCGTCCTGGTCGGTTGTAGGTTCTATTTGTGAAATTCATACCGCCGTCTAGTGCAGTCCACCGCCAACTTACAATTCGATCTGAATCCATAAATCGACGTTTTTCTGGAGCAATAACTGTTGTGAGATATTCCTGATCACCGCCGTGGTGATATCTGCTGATTATTTTGCTGGCTCCGTGCTGTTCAAAATTTGACCACACATGAGACCATTTGGTAGTGTCCCAATACATTACAGATGAGTTCATATTTTGTATATCTGGTTTCCATAGCACTCTGAAATCTCGTATGGTCCAAAAATAAAACGGGCTAAGGCCCACAATCCAATCTATGTTGTCAACAATCACTGTGTCTAAGTCAAAGTACAACAATTGCCCAGAATGGTGCACTGGATTGAACATTTGCATTTTGTACCACCAGCTGCGTTTGCGACCACTTATGCCTGTCCATTCTGTCAAATCATGTTTGATCATATGCGGTGGCACCGGCCGGCTGGGTTCTGTATACACATGCAATCTCACACCACGAGTCAGATGGCGACTCAACATGCTGTGTAATTTTTCTACATAGACCCAGTCATAACCTGAGCCATGAATAACGCAGGCACAATCAACAGGTCCTGTTGGGTCTGACACTGTGGGAGCTATATATCCTGGTAGTTTTTTTGCCCGATGTGCTTGTCTCTCAGCACGATGCAGATCTTTTTCACGTTGGGTAGCCACGATTATACCGGTGGATTATTCCAATATTCTGGATATTGTTTCAGTATACGTTGTACTGCTTCGGGATAAATGATGTTTATAGTGTGTGTGGTACATTTATGATTAATTGCAGATATAGTGTCCAGCTGTTTAAATGCTGACAATATTTGTTCAGGGTCTCTGTGTTGACTTTCTATGCAACTTACTACTTTATTACGTATAAGATCATCGGTGCCCATCCAGGTCCAATGCCACCCCACTGGAGTTTTTAGCCCCACGCAATGACTACGGTCTTTGCGTTTGATGTTTTTTCCTTTGTACAGTTCGTGCGGGGTATCAAACATCCTACGACGTGCTACTACACTTCCTTGCCATCCACGTTCAGCACGTTGATCAAACTTATACATAAACATTTCAAATCCACAGCTGACTGGACAATCATGATGATTCATCAATGCAATGATATCTGCCCAGCATTCAGGATTGATTATCTCGTCGAGATCGCCGTGAATCACAATGTCTTCTGTTGAATATTCTGCCAGCGCAGGTGCAATAGCCTGACGCATCATTGTTTCGCACACAAGGTTAATCTGATGTTCTTGTAATTCTAATGTGACAACTTGAATCCTATCTCCATATAGTTTTTGATAACGATCAAGATTGTTTAACAGATTGTAAGGTTTTGCTATGCCACTGAAAGTTCTGCTGGCCTCTAGTACCACCCATCGATCTACATAATGGTCGGTGATTGCTAGATGTATATCCAGCATGTCAAACTCGTTGTTGAATAACAGTGTATCAATTACCATGGTTAAAATTTATAAATGATCTGGTAAGCATCATACAAAGGTTTGATTCCTTTTGCGTCTAAGTAGTCTGCTATATAATGGCCTTTTCCAGTACGAGAGTTGGAGTCTAAAAATCTGCTGTTGTCATCTATTACTACCAGAGCACCTGGTTTAAGATGTGGTTCAATTATTTGAAATTCCATTAAATGATGCATAGCACTATCGTGATCATTATGCCATTTTACATCGTAACTGTCAAGGTAAAAAAGATCAACGTTGTTCAAATCTAATTGTGTAGCCAAATATAATACACTATCCATACATGTAGATTCAAAACTGTCAGAGGTGATTGCGTCGCGAGCAGCAGCCACAGCTTCTGGATCTATATCTACACTACGCACACTACCACCATGATGATCCACAAATTCTGTAAACAATCTAGCACTTTGCCCATCTTTCCAATTACCTGGATTTCTCAGTGTGCCAGTTTCGATGATATGATATTCAGACTGATCAAGACTTTCAAGATATGAAAACACAAGATTAAATCCTTCAGCACGTTGATATAGTCCTTCTATCAACCCTCGTTTGGCACCACTCACTTGGGGAGTTAACAAGTGATAATAGTTATTGCGATAATGTTCGATCCAGGTAGTCATGTGTTATTTAAATTGAATTACTGTGAGCAAATGGTTTTGTTATTATCCAGCAACGCCCTGATCTGCTGACTTTGATATCTTGCGGGCCAAAGAAATCCCACACTGCTTGTTGCACACCCGGATATCCTTTGGTATAATCATCACCAGCAAATCTAGATCCAGGTCTCAATTTTGGCCACCAAGCCGCAAGATCACTAGCAACGGCTTCATAACTATGCCCAGCATCTACATAACAAAAATCTATAGATTGGTCTTTGAAATTATCAGCAGCCTGCCAACTGATCTCACTCAACATTGTTATCTGTTCCATCACTGGAGTTAGATTTTGGCAGAAAATGTTTTTGAGGTCTTGTACAACATCAACATCATACGCAATCGACTCTTCCCCTTTCCATGTATCTACACAATAGAATGGGCCTAGCTTGTTACGGTTGATCAGTTCTACTACACAATATGCAGCACTTCGGCCAGTCCAGGATCCTAATTCGACCCACGTGCCACCTGGCGGAAATTGATCTAATACTATATCAAGCATTATAGTATTTTTGTGGCTCATAAATCCTTTGATGTTTTGATAGAAGTGATCCATTTTTTATTTACCGTTATATACGCCGATAAATATTTCTATGAAAATTGTAATTGTAACTGGGGGATTTGACCCCAGATTGTATAAATGAACATACAGGAGGAAGTATGTTTATAGATAACAAATACTCAAAATGCTACTACAATCTCATTGAGCATAGAAAAAATAATCCGTTTGACGGATATGTTGAGCAGCATCACATTGTCCCAAAAAGTCTCGGTGGCAGCAATAAAAAAGAAAATATTGTCGCCTTAACTGCAAGAGAACATTTTATCTGCCACAGGCTCTTGGTTAAAATGACCAGCGGAAGAAACAAGATGAAGATGTCTTATGCTGTCAGATGTTTGATCAATCGAGAAAATGCATACCAACAGCGTTACAAAATCAGTTCTCGAACCTATGCTGCAATAATCTTAACTACAAGAAACAGTATTTCCAAATACCAAACTGGAGAAAATAATCCATACTATGGAAAAATCCACTCTGAGGAAGTTAGAGCTAAGATGAGAGCCAAACGGGCATTACAAATTATGCCAACTCGAAAAGGAAAAGTGTATTCGGAGGAATCGTTAAAGCTATGGCGAGAAGATAATAAAAAACAATTTGAAGATCCAGCTCAAATTGAGATGCGTAAAACACATACGTTGGAGCAAATGAAAGATCCTAGCCGCCGTTTTGCGGCTGGCAATGGCAAACGCGGAAAAAAATGGTATTATTGCCCTGTAACAAAAAAATGCTCTACATTTTTTCCAGACACAGTTCCGCCAGGATATATAGAAGGAAGGATTATTAAAAAATGAAAATTGTACTCTGCACCGGGGGATTCGATCCATGCCACTCTGGACATATCTCCTATCTAGCAGCAGCCCGCCAACTTGGTGATCGGCTGGTAGTGGGAGTAAATTCTGACGCATGGTTAAGCCGTAAAAAAGGTCGACCGTTTATGCCTGCAGTTGAGCGTGTGGCAGTGATAGAAAATCTACGCATGGTAGATTGCTGTATCCTGTTCAATGACGATGATGGTTCAGGAATTGAAGCCATTCGTGCTGTACAAAGCATGTATCCCAATGCAGAAATAATCTTTGCCAATGGTGGTGATCGCACAAAAGAAAACATACCCGAAATGGTGTTTGACGATGTGGAGTTTGTGTTTGGGGTCGGCGGATCAAACAAGGCCAACAGCTCAAGCTGGATTCTTGAAGAATGGAAGAAACCCAAGACTGAACGCACCTGGGGATATTATCGTGTATTACATGAAGTTGGCTCACATGTAAAACTCAAAGAACTCACCGTGATGCCTGGGCAACGACTCAGTATGCAACGTCATGAAAAACGTGCTGAGTTTTGGTTTGTGGCCGAAGGTGAAGCCACAGTGTACACCGTGGATCCACACAGTACCGACCGGGAGTTGCTGGCCAGCCCTGCACGGCATCAACACACTTGGATTCGACTAGGAGAATGGCATCAGCTATGCAACGAAACTGATCAAATACTTAAACTGATCGAAATTCAGTATGGTGAAGATTGTGTAGAAGAAGACATTGAACGCAAATGATGGACATCATACCAGTGTTTGTAGGGTACGACCCTAGAGAAGCAATAGCATTTCATGTATGCACCAACAGCATAATCAGAAATGCCAGCAGACCTGTTAGTATTATTCCATTAGCATTGAATTTGTTCAAAGACTACAAGGAAACACACACCGATGGTAGTAATCAATTTATCTACTCAAGATTCTTAGTACCGCATTTGATGAGATATAATGGTCATGCTATCTTTATAGATGGTGACATGATTGTGCGCGGTGACATTGCTGAGTTATGGGATTTACGAAATGCCTGGCAAGATGTGCAAGTGGTCAAGCACGATTATAAAACACGCATGGCCGAAAAGTATCTCGGCAGCAAAAACGAAAACTATCCACGCAAGAACTGGAGCAGTGTGATGTTGTGGAACTGTAACAGTTATCCTAATCGCAAGCTCACTCCTGAATTCATTGAAAAATCCACAGGTGCGGAGTTACATAGATTTACCTGGCTCGACGATGAGCGCATAGGGGAGTTACCTGCTGAATGGAACTGGTTAGATATAGAATACGATTACAATCCTTTGGCAAAACTTGTTCACTATACATTAGGCACACCTTGTTTTCACGAGTTTGCTGCCCAAGGTGACTTCTCAAGCGAATGGCATAAAGAACGCATCTTTACAGAATACTGTCAACAAAGAATGGTTGTCTGATGATAGGAAGTAACAACTTCAACATAGATTGTTTACATTCGGCACAGATCATCAACTGCAAGAACAAAAGTAAACGTGTGCAGCGTAGTAATCATTTAACTCATGCACTACGCACTATCAACATAACTGGGCACGTGATGGAATTTGGAGTATATCAGGGCAACACACTGAAAATTATTTCTGATTATTTTTCTAATCAAACTGTGTGGGGGTTTGATAGTTTTGAAGGATTACCCGAACCTTGGTTTTTGAAATCAAAAGTTGGTTCCCGGCGCTCGCAGCATCCTGTGGGGAAATTTGCTCTAGGCCAAGAGGAACTACAGGTTGTTGTGAATCAGTTTGCAAAAAGAAAAGTAAAACTTGTGCCTGGATGGTTTAATCAGACTATAGGGCCTTGGATGAATGATAATCCTGGAGTAGTGTCATTTTTACATATAGATTGTGATCTATACAGCAGCACACTAGATATATTAAATTTGTTAAATGATCGCATTGTTCCTGGCTTTGTGATAGTGTTTGATGAGATGTATCCTTGGAATGATGTTGAACAATACGATCTTTGGGAGCAAGGCAAATTCCGAGCATTAGGCGAATGGATCAGCAATCATCAACGTACTTTTCGTACGTTATATCGCAGCGAACATCAACAATGTAGCATTGAGGTAATGTCATGAGCGGATGGATTTTTCTTAGCAAAGGCGGCAAGGACGAGTATGTGAACATGCTGGCCCATAGTGCAAAAATGCAACCAACAGATTCAGATTACTTTGATTATCATTATGATGTTGCAGTAGATCATAATCAGCTGGTGCTACGTGGCATTCTCAAACACAAGATTATGAAACAATGTCTGGCCGATGGCAACAATTTTTATTACATAGATTCAGGGTATGTTGGAAATAATGTAGGTGATTTAAATAGGCAAGGTATTAAACAATATCACAGGATAGTGTTGAATGATTTACAACATCGTGTTATAAAACCCAGACCCAGTGATCGCTGGGATATGCTAGGTGTCAAAATACATCCAAGACGATCAGGTAATAAGATCATTGTGGCGGCACCAGATGAAAAACCTTGCAAATATTACGGCATTGATCAACAACAATGGATAGCCGATACTGTAATGGAGATCAAAAAGCACACTGATCGTCCTGTGATAGTGCGTGAACGTGCTCCTAAAAGAGCAGATAGAGTATTTAAAGAACCATTAAGTCATGTGCTTACACAAGATGTGCATGCCTTGGTTACATTTAATAGTATAGCAGCGGTAGAAAGTATACTGGCAGGTGTTCCTGCGTTTGTGTTAGCGCCAAGTCATGTGGCAGAACCTGTGGCCAATCGAGATTTATCCAAGATAGAAGATGTGTTCTATCCAGACAACGACTTGTTAATGGCCTGGTGTCACAGTATGGCATACGGGCAATATCATGTACGTGAGTTAAAGAATGGAACAGCATTTCGAATGATGCAAGAACTATGAGAGTAATCAGTTACACCGCCACATTGCCTAAAAAAGAGCAATACACTCCGGAGAGTTTGAAAAACGCCACAGACAAAGTTAACACATTAACTTATTTTTCGCAAGGGGTAAATGCACAAGGTGACCAGGGTATTGTTGAAACCAACATGACTTATCAACCCAGCGAAGTAGCTGTGATTCTAGGCTGGGTGCATGAACATGGTAAGACTGCTGCACATCTACAATTCCGCCAAGAGATCCTGGATGGGCAACGTGCAACCGGCGGCAGAACTGTTATAGCAGACAGTAATCTGTTTTTGTACAAGAACAAAGATAATCCCGGATATTGGTTGCGTTATAGTTATGATGGCATTTTTGCCAATACTGGTGAATACTGTGATCAGTCACCAGATCCTGCTAGGTGGGCAATGATACAAGCACAATGTGGAGTTCAACTGCAACCTTGGCGGCATACAGGTAACCATATCTTAATTTGTTTACAACGTGATGGTGGGTGGAGCATGGGTGGATGGAATGTGATAGACTGGGCATTAAAAACCATAATTGACATACGTAAGTATAGTGATCGGCCAATACGTATCAGACCTCACCCTGGAGACAAGAAGGCTAGAAAATATTGTGAAAGATTAATGAAATTATGCCAAGGCCGAGGATTAAAAGAACTAGGAATCAGTATACAAGGTCATAGTCTGGTGGATGATCTTACCGACTGCTGGGTGGTAGTAAATCACAACTCCAGTCCAGGTGTGGCAGCAGTGATTCAGGGCATTCCTGTGATATTAACTGACCCGCTACACAGTCAAGCACATGATGTGGCCACAGTGGGCATACACTGTGTGGAAAATCCACTCATGCCTGACAGAACCAATTGGATACAGCGCATCAGTCAATTTCATTGGAGTCACGAAGAGTTACGCACAGGAGTATGCTGGGAACACATGCGGAAATGGGCAATAAAATGATACAAGTAATAACCAGTTTCAATCAACTTTACTACGACCTCATTGGCAAGGATTCAGTAGACAGTTTCTTAGAGCATTGGCCTAAAGATCTCAAACTGAGTTGTTACGTAGAAGGATTTGAAATGCCCGCACATGAACGCGTCAATCAAATTGATTTTTCACAGTTAGAGGCAGATTACTTTCAATATCAGTTGGATACAACATTAAATCAAAGCATGAAAAAGTTTGCCAAGAAAGCATATAGTTTTATCCATGCCATGGATAATGCCAGTGCCAACTGGATAGTATGGTTAGATGCTGATGTTATCACCACACAATCTTTGCCTGTAGAATTATTACAAAGAGTATTACGCCCTGATCATCTAGCCATGTATATGGGTGTAACATATTTCACAGATAAAAGTGGTAATCCTGGTACTTGGTTAGTTCCTGAAACTGGAATATTTGCTGTGAATACTCAGCATGCGGATTTTGCCACCTTTAGAGCAGAGTATTGTCGTCGGTATCGAGAACGTGACTATGCAGATCTACGCAGATTTTATGATAATGATGTGTTTGGTGCTGCATTATCAGTTGTGCCCACTGCTGCTGCACTGGATCTATGTGCAGGATTTAAAAAAGGATACAAAACCCCATTGCGGCATACTGTGTTAGGTGATCATCTCATACACTACAAAGCCAAGCACTCCAAGGCTGAATATGTGCAAGGCGATGTTGATGGCATCTGCGTAACTGACAACGACTAGGTGGTCCAATAAGGTTCGCGCCTAGGACGTACTAGATCTCCGGGCAGGCTACGTCCAGTGGCTTTTCTGTTTCCTTTAAGGTGATCCAAGTATGCACCCCATGCAGTGTTAATCAGTGGATGGCCTTCACCTTGAATTAATCCTTGGCTCCAATTTAATACTTTCCATTCAGGATGTGCAGCTTTTACTTCTTTACGGGTTTCGTCAAATACCCAGCAATCGTTCCACTCGGCCATGGTCATAAGTCGGCCTGAATCATATGCCAGCTGAAACTCAGAAAGCCATAATTTGGTGATAGGATTGTTTAAATTCATGCCATATAACCCACATTCGCTAAACTTTTTCTCTCGTCCCAAGTAAGCTAGCCCTACATCTGCAGGCATCTGTAATAGTAAAAATGCTTCATTGATTCTGGTATGACATACCATATCGGCATCCATCCAAAATAGCACATCAGCTTTGCAGTTGGCCGCAGCATGAAATACAGAATAGGCTTTGTGGCTGAATCGTATTGCATCCCAACGGAATCCAATACCCGGGGCTTTGCCTTTTTTATCTACAGGACCTGTTGCTACTTGGCCTCGGGCTCTAGGATCAGCCCCCCACCGTTGCTTGAACGCAACAATCTCTGGACTTAGTGCATGTAGATCTCTCACATGTAAATTAGAAGCTGATTGTGTAATTTCACAATCTTCAGTATACACATAGAGATCAACTTCTCTTGGCCAACTTTTTAAAAAAGTATCAATCATCCGGCTAGCATATTTGTCGTACCCTGCCTGATTGAATGTAGTTACTACTGCATATTTTGTCATGATCATCCAGTTCTGAATAACTATTTAATACAATATCATGAACATCAGTATTTTTAGTAAATTTGGGGCACTGAACTCTGGGCCAGTATTTGAAGCATTTCGTAATGGTTGTAAAAAACATCGTATACGTGTATCTGAACATAACATGTCAGCAGACGTGGCAGTAATCTGGAGTCAACTGTGGGCTGGGCGTATGGCTCCTAATCGAGCGGTGTGGAACGAGTTCACTGCATCCGGACGTCCAGTGATTGTGCTAGAAGTAGGACAATTGAATCGTGGTGTGACTTGGAAAATGGGTATTAATGGTGTAAACGCTCGTGGATGGTTTGGTGAAGGAATTGAGCCAGGGCGAGCAAAAAAACTAGCAGTTCAATTATATCCATGGCATCAAGGAGATCATATCCTAATAGCTATGCAACGTAGTGACAGTGAGCAATGGAACGGAATGCCACCTGCACAACAATGGTTAGACCAGACCATTGCCCGGATACGTGAGCACACTGATCGTGCTATTGTGGTTAGACCGCATCCTAGGCAAAAACTACAACCAAAGATGGGTATTAAGTTTCAAACACCATTGGCATTGCGTGGGACGTACGATGAATTTGATTTTAGATCTAACTTAAACAATGCATGGGCAGTGGTCAATGAAAACTCTGGGCCCGGCAGTCAAGCTATATTAGATGGTGTACCAGCATTTGTAGGTGTGGACTCAATGGCAGCGCCGGTGGCCAATCAAGACTATGCTCTAATAGAAAAACCACACATGCCTGATAGAGCAGTGTGGTTGAATAATCTATGTCATACAGAGTGGACCTTGGGCGAGATCACTACTGGAAGACCAATAGAGAGATTACTTAGTAGATTGCAATCTAGCTAAATCAGCATCTACCATACTTCGTATCATGGTGGCAAAATCAGTACGTGGTTTCCATCCTAGTATTTCTCTGGCCGAAGTTGAATCTCCGCATAAACTGTAAAGTTCAGCAGGGCGTTTGAATCTAGGATCAGATTTGATCATAGCTTGCCAATCAGTGATGCCTGCATGGCGGAATGCAATATCGCATAAATCCCCGATACTGTGTTGTTCACCGGTGGAAATAACATAGTCTCTAGCTTCAGGCTGTTGCAACATCAGCCACATGGCTTCTACAAAGTCGCCAGCGAAGCCCCAGTCACGACGTGAATCAAGATTACCTAATGTAATAGATTTTTCTAGGCCTAGCTTGATGCGGGCAACTCCGTCAGTTACTTTGCGTGTGACAAACTCACGACCACGCAATGGACTTTCGTGATTGAACAAAATACCCGAACAAGCATATAGACTGTAGCTTTCACGGAAGTTTATAGTCATCCAATGGCTGTACAGTTTACTAACTCCGTACGGACTGCGAGGGCGAAATGGCGTTAGTTCGCCTTGTTGCCCGGCTTCGGTAGCATTACCAAACATCTCACTTGTGCTGGCTTGATAAAATCGTGTGTTAGGTGCATGACTGCGAATTGCATTTAGCAAATTTAACGCACCAAGTGAGTTTACTTCAGTTGTGAGCTTGTTGAGATCCCAACTTGCTCCTACAAAACTCTGTGCTGCAAGATTATATACTTCTGCAGGTCTAAGAGTTTGCATGAGATGGTTCATGTTGTTTTCATCGGTGATATCGCCGGTGACCAGCTCAATGTCATCCTCTATACCTAACCACTTGATATTTTCCAAGTTTGGGTTAGAATAGCGTTTTATCAGGCCATACACATGATAGCCTTTTTCAACCAATAGCTTGGCCAAATATGGGCCGTCTTGGCCGGTCATTCCTGTTATAAATGCAGTGCGTTTCATAACATTATGTATCACACAAAACGATCACACTGTAATATCTTCCATACCGGCAGTTCTTAGTCTTACCACATGGCCCATTTGCCACTGTTTACTATCCAAGCCTTTAAGAATGCCCAGCCAGCGATTGCGTAGCAATGCTACTTCGTTGATGATGGTTTCAAAGTCTACAACTTCGTCCTCACCGTCGGCATACTTTTCAGCATCACGAGAAGTAAGTGCCCGGGCATAGCCTTCTAGATACTTCTGGAAATGTTTCCTGCGTATCTTGCGTAGTTGTATGTTGAGATAGTTTAGAATAGCTTCAATCTCTTGTAGTTGATTGAAGCGTTGTTCTGTAATACCAGGCAAGGCCGTGATGTTCTTTTCTAGCACACCTGAAATTTTACAATCTCGTTTGGCTAGATCCAGTTCTGCTTCGTAATGATCAATAAAATCAGGAATAGCCGCTAAGTTGGCCACTACTCTGCTGTACCACATCAGTTTTCCCAGTCGTCTTCGTGATCATCTTCTTCTTCATCGTCCTCAACGTCTTCTTCATCCTCGTAGCTTTTGTCATTGTCAAGATATGCTGTTAAAGCACGTTTGATATCCAAATCACCTTTGAATGTGTTTTTGATATCATCCACATCACAGTCATTGTCAATCAAGATCGCAACTATAGTTTCTGCTGCTTCGTCACGATCAACTGTGTTTACATACCTCTTGAGTTCTGACCAAAGTTCGCTGGCCACTGCTACTGCTTCATTCATTCTACTGTTTCCTCCTGGGTACTTACCTCTTCCTTATGATTTCCAAAATCTGCAATAGCACGATCCAAACACCCTTCGTCATTGGCTTCCCACTTTTTGCGAAACTTCTTGATAATCTCACCATCGCTGGTAACAAAAACTAGGCTGTTGCCTTCTTTTGTCAGCAGGTTGCGTTTTTCCATAAGATCAACCATGCCCGAATATGGACTCATGCCTGTTTCATAAGGAATCTTGACCTGCACACCTTCAAAGGGTTTTGCATAGCGTGTTTTCATTACCTTGCAAGCAGCACGGATACCCATGACATCTGTAATCTTGTTGCCATCTTCATCTTCTTTGAGTTTGAGCTTCTTCATGGCCACAACAATTGAACTGGCATAGATAAAACCTTGACCTCCGGAGATCTTGTCATCTGGATCAAACATATCCTGACTTGCATAGGTGTGATTGGTACACACAAGTCCTACATTGTAACTACCAAACATGTTTACACAGTTACGTACCAAACTGGTAAGTGCCTTGGGTTTACGACCCATGTCGCCTTTCATGTCGCCTGATTCAAATTGATTTACATCAGTAGGTGTGAGCAACATGCCTAGTGAATCAATCACAAACATGACTTTGGGACGATCAGTTTCGGGCAGGGCCTTGTAGTCGCTCATGAATGTGGAGATAGTTTTAGCTACGTCGTCAATCATGGCCATACTTAATTTAAGCAGTTTGCTATCACTGGTATCCACACCTAGTGCCTTGAGCCAATCTTCATCTAGAGCATTTTCACTATCCACTAGCACCACATAAATGCCTTGTGCTTGTGCATTCTTAATAATGTTACCGGAACAGATGTAACTTTTGCCTGCGCCCGACTCACCGGCAAACACAGTAACCTTGCCCAGTGGAATTCCTTTATTAAAATCTCCAGAGATCAAGTAGTTTAGAGCATAGTTGCCAGTTGATACCCAGTCTGTGGGATCGTTAAACCCAATGCTCAATCCTTCGATTGATTTGGTAATTTCCTTGCGGAATTTACTTACGTCAAATGGTTTACCCATATATCACCTTAAAATGTAAAAAACACAGAGGGGTTCCCCTCTGTGTGATGCTGCTGCTGTTGCTTATTGCTTTTGGCGAGCGCGGATCATAGCCAAAATGTCTTCGGCCTTTTTGTTGCCTTCGGCTGGTTTAGATACCGGTGCTGATGCTGTGGATGGTTCATCATCAAAGTCCGTTGCCACTGGTGCTGTAGATGCTGACGCCTTCACTGCTGGTTTTGCAACTGGGGTATCTTCATCCACATCCGGTGCTGCTGCTGCTCCAACTGGGGCACTCATTCCAGCCGGGCGGTAGTATTGCCCCCAACGTTCAGCATCAAATGGTTGGCCATCTATGCTGGCTTCGAACATCTCTTTGATCACGTTGAGTTCTACTGCTGTGGGCTTCTTGGGCAAAAAGGTACTGAGATCAAACAGGCCATATTTTTCAATTGCTGCTTGTTCAGCTTCAGTAAGTGCAGATTCCTTACGTGCCCACTTAGAAGTGTTGTAATCAGCATAGTTGCCCTTTTGGGTCTTGGCAATACGGAAGTCCAGGCCAGCTGCGTAATCAGTTGGCAAGTTTTCCAATTCAGGATCCATCAATGCACCTTTGATAATTGCAAAGATTTGAGGTCCGATCACAAACTTACGGATAGGATTTTCTGGAGTTTTGTCATCTGCAAGAGGATTGTCACGCACAAACCCTTGATAGATGTAGCTGCGCTTTTTCCAATACTTACGGCCCATTTCTTCAAGGCTCTTGTCCTTGAACCAAGGACGTACTTCAGTAAGGATTGGGCAAGTTTCTCCCCACATTTCCATACAAGGTACTTGTACCATAACTTGTTTGGATTCCATTTCTCCTTTAATACCGTTGAAGGGCAGTCGGATCATGGCTCGTTCGGCCCAGAAGAATGTGTTTTTGGAGTTACCATCCGGTAAGAATCGGAGATTACAAGATTGTCCTTCTTCAAGATTCCAATGAGGATAAATGGAGTTGTCTCCGCCGGAGGATTGCCCTCCTTGTTTGTTTTCTGCTGCCTGTAGTCGTGCTCGAATTTCGCTGAGTGTTGCCATATTGTGTTGCCTTTCTATGTTGCGTTAATATGATTTAAAAATTTAAGTGTGATCTTAAATGCTGCCTACAAGGTTATTATACACAGCCTTGTCTGTGTTTCCTACGAGATTGGTTGAATTGCTTTTACATTTGTTGCCGTGATATCTAGCATAGTTTCTAAAATCAAGTTTCAGATTACAATGCAGACAGATTTTTTGTTCAACATTGATATGTTGTTTTCCAAAAAACGGATTGTTCTTACCAACTGGCCTAAAGGCAGTTGGATTTATTGTTGGACAATTATCACCATGCCACCGAGCATAGGTATTAGAGCCTACTGTGATGTTACAATGTGGACAAGTTATTTGTTTTTGCTTTTTGCCAAACATAGGATTACCTGGACCACTATTATTTAATTTGGCTTTTGCTCGATTCTCAGGCTTACGCATGGCAATGTTACCCAGTAGATTGATTGGTGGAGCCATGCTATCATGTTTGTTCAACCACTTGCTATCCTCGACCACGTGCATACGTTTGAGCACACGTTCTTCCCAGACTCGTGATTCGGTAATGCTATTGAATGTACGGCGAATTGTTCTCACAGATGGAGCACCGTGCTGTCGCACAAATTGTTTTACATGATTACTTGAAGTGGTGTAAGGGTTCCAGAGATCTGTGGGATCACACCCTTTTGCGTATCTGACTCCGTAGTACCATTTGTCTTGGTCGGGCCAGCCAATGAGATATGTATATGGTTTCATTCGTTGCCTATCTTTTTGCCTATCTAGTTGCCTATCTAGTTGCCTATCTAGTTGCTTACGGAAGGGCATGCCACTACACACCCTTCTTTGTTTTATTTATGTCATTCGAGCAAACTCAATAATTTTATTCTTGCCAATTGTGCTTCGTAGATGCCACCCGAACACTCTGCTAGGCCATGCACAGGACAGTAGTGATTCTCCATGGTGTAGTTGCATTCAGCCAGTGGTTCTTGTGTTTCAAAAGTGGCTGTGTTATCACCTTCGGCCACTGGTGCTACTTGATCCGGAGGAGGTGCTTGAGCTGGAACTGGTTCCGCTGCTGGTTCCTCAACTGGTACTGGCTCAGTCACTGGTTCAGATGGTTGTTGTAACGCATTAGACAGTTCAGCCAATTCTGGTATATGGTCTTGGTTACGATCAATCCAGGCTTGCACCAGCGGCACAGCATCTGCTGTGGGATCTTCGTCAGCCATGGCACTCAGTTGATCAAACAATGCATCGTCACCAATCAAGTCATACAACACATCTATTGCATCCTCGGCATCGGGCCCCAGTGTTTGCGGCTGGCTCATCCACATTTTGAGTTCAGATACCTTTTCGGGGGTATCAGGTACAGCCCAAGTTCCTTCTACCAATCTAGCAGCCCACGATTCAAATATCTCTGCTTCTTTCATGACCTGTGCTTCCTTCTGTATTCGTGCCAACATAGGCAATGCTTGTTCTATTCTAGGATCAATACGTGTTTCGATAAACATTTCACGAAGATCTTCCACAACCATATCAGAATCACTGATCTCTGCTGGTTGCCATGATTCAAAATATTTCTGATAGCCGCGACTATTGGCCATATGTTTTAGATTTTGATTGAGACGTTGATAGTATTGATCAGTTTCGGTTACTAGTATGGCAGCGGATCCTTCGTACACACGACCTTGTTGTGCTCTGCGGAATTGGCTTAGGGTATTAAGTTGGCTTACAGTTTCAGAAATATGTTGTCCACGCATGTCGTAAGGATTGCCACCTTGGCGCACATGTTCCACCATGGCCCGACCACCAGCTAGTTTACGAAATGGCAAACGGAAACGTTCGCCTTCGGCAGTTTCAATAAACAAACTTTCCACATAGCGATAACGCTTGTCACCTTCTACAATGGGTTTGGAATGCTTGATCATGAGTCTAGCATCAGTGGGTTCACCTGAATAACTGACTTTTCGTGTACCGTAAAAACTCTCTGTAAGTGCTGCTTGACCAGCAATGGCATACTTGAGTCTGCTGATATTGTCCAAACTAAATCCGCCACGTACTTTGCTGGTTCGGATAGCAAAGTTTTTAAGTTGTTCTAAGAATCCTGTTTCACCTGCTTCTGGATCGCCATACCAGGCTTTTTTATCTTCTGGGTCCATGGTACGACCCAGATTGTCCCCAAAATACACAGTCATGCCGCCGGTTTGATCCAGTAGAATGACCATGGTTCCGTAGTTCTTGCCAGTGGGTCCTACCCAATCAAAACTAAACATGTCTGCTTCAGACACATCAGGAACTCCGCGTTCGTTTACAGCGGGTTTTCCGGTCTTGGTACTAAGTGCGTCAACATCAAAATCACGTGTGATTAAGAGATTGTTGAGTTCGTTTGCAATTGAATTTTGTGCCATGGTGTATTTAGTAGACTTCTACATCATTACAGAGATGAACGGATAGGGTTCAATAATTTCGGATTCATGGTCCCGCATCTGTGTGTCCAGTTCTGTATAGAAGTTCTGCAAGGTAACCAACATACGCACAGCCAGGATCATGGCCATAATCAAATCGTCGGTTTCGCCGGGTTTGGCCGCATAACCGGTGCCATGTGCCACAAAATTCTTGAGTTCGCTGATCAAACTGGCACTGTTTACTCGCATGCGCCCCGACTCGATCAGGTTCTTTAGTTTGGAACAAGCAGCAAGTTTGTTCTTGTTTGTGGTGTTGTAGCCCTTGCGGAATCTGCGTGAACTAACACTGGCAGTATCACTGAGGAAGTAGCCCTTGATGTTTTCTTCACCATATTCCTGAATGGAGATCAGGGCAGCTTCACCAATGGTGTTGTTTTCTACTGAGTAGTAGATGCTCTTGTCATCGGCTACAGTTTCATATATGTGTTTGATGATGTCGGCCATGATGCGGACTTGTTCAGGAATAGGCGTTCGGTTATGTCGCCATTCACCTACTTGTCTTGTGGTGTTGGCTTCCAAAATCTGTATAGCAGCAGGGTCGCCACCAGTGCCTAAGCTGGGGTCCAATGCCACAACATACACTTGATCTCGGCGTATGGGCTCATACCAACGCACTTGTCCTGTTCTATGTATAGGATCCTGGGACGCAAGATCCAACAGCTTGGCAGGAGCAATAAGTGTTTCATCATTGATAATGAATTCACAATTCATCTCACGGCGGAATCGATCGTCGCCCAACTGTGCTCGCATTGATTCGCCCCAGGCCGCATCACGGTCTGGATGGTCTTCCCAGTAGCTGCGATAGGCCTTGAATCCGTTTATTCCCAACTTGGTAGGATTGCCGTACTCATCTTCGCACTTGTTGGCCCCTTTCCACAAGAAAGCAAACTGATCTTCGTCCGAGTTAGGAGTTGATGTGATGATGGCTTTACCACCAGTGGCCAATGTGGGCGATATGGATGTCCAAAACTCTTTGGCTATGGTAGGACGCACATACGCAAATTCATCTGCGTACAGCAAGGTAATACTCATACCACGACCAGTTGTTTCTGTTGTGGTAGCTGAAACTATTCGGCTGCCGTTTTCAAAGTCTATGGAACCTTTGTTGTAGTTTGTGGCACCTGCTCTGATGTGATCCGGGCATAGTTCATATGCAAAACGAATACGTTGCATGATTTCCTGAGCACCTGTGTATTTGTGTGCTGCAATTAGGATTGTTGAGTCTGGCACAAACATAGCGTACCACAGGATGTAACCAGCAGCACTGGTTGATTTTCCTGTCTGCCTAGGCATCATGGAGATTGAATATCTATTGTGATGATAGGTATCAATCAGTTTTTTTTGATATTCAAAAGGATGATACAGCATCTTGCCTTGAGTAGGATGCTGTATATAGAAGAAGTGGTCCATAAAATAATGCGGACCTGTATCCGGGTCGGCGCATTTTAAGAACTCTTCTAGTTGTTCTTCTGTGAATTTTTGACGACGATGTGGTGCCTTGACCAGTACCCCTTCAATTGGTTTTGCCATAGTCAGTTAGTTATACAAAATCAGTCTGATCGGCCACATTTGGCTCGTTTGGTTTGGGTGAGTTTGCCAAAATCCACAGGCCATTCTTGTCCTGGATTGAGTTCTTGGGCACTTGGCGGAAATGCAAATTGTACACCAGCTGCTTGTTGAATCTGTGAGATAGGCAAGCGGAATCGGGTCAAATCATTGCCCAAATTAGGATAAGGTGCCGTGTGTGGGAATGCCCACCCTGCTGTTTCATTGGTTTGATTGTTGATCACAATCTTGTAGAACCCATGTGGAACTATTACCCCGGCTCCAATCTTTTTGTCTTGTGCATTGTACACTGCACCTACATAGATGGTATAACTTTGATTATGTTGTACTGCCCATCCACGCACACTGGTTTCCAGCAATTTCCATATACCTCTGTTTAGGCTACCTGCTTGTGGAACCATATTGGTCATCAAGAATGATTCATATTCCACTTGTGGATCCCAGCTTAGGTCACCGTCGGGGCTCATATGGCCTTTATCGTAACCAGTGCCGGCGTAGTCATCAGGAGTGGCACCATTTTTCACTGATTGGTCAGTGGCGAATGCATTGGTTCTCGCTACACATCCTAATGCATTTGGTGGTGTAAGTTCGTAGGTCACATAGCGTGGTATTTTGGCAACAGGATCATAGCCCACGAGATATGCTTGTCTACATATAAGTTGTGTACCCGTAGTTAATGGGAACCCATAAGGAGCATGCACCTGACATGCTTGTGGCGGATTGGGTGCGCGTTGTGTCCACGCATATGCTGTGGCTACAAGAGAGATTAAAGAGATTACCAAAAGTTTTTTCATATTATGTGTTTATGCAATAAAAGAATGTGCTAAGGAAATACGCACAATATCCACAGCCGCATTTGACTGCCCATACGGAACTAGCACACTGGTAGTTGTGGTCACAGCAGTGTTAGAAAAAGTAGCCACAATTGCGGGAGTTATGGCCCCGATGGCTGTGGCAAATATCTGCACATTGGTAGCACGACTGGTGTCAGTGAAGTTTTCAGCAGCCACAATATCAACTCGACCAGTTGATTCATGTCATCCTCGCCATTGGGTTGCGTTATAAAATAATCCTGCTGTGTTTCTGCATCATTGTGACCTTGGCTAAGACTTAAATGATGTGCAGGAACATGGCCGTCTTGATCAGGAACATTTAGTGAATAGATATTGTTCACATCTACTGCTTTTTTTAATAATTCTAATTTGAGTTGCAATGGTGGTACAAAGCGTTGAGGTGCAAGGTCGCCTTCATTGTTATTGACTTCTGTTGATGATTGACGTTCTAGATCAATTACATCGGCTAAGTTTCTTAAAAGTTCGGCGATTTTCATAATATGATTACCTTGGATAGCCGTTGAAAGCCTTTACTGGACTTGTTTTGTCTACATCTGGTGCTTCTTCACTGGCCATGGTACCAATTTGTACAGCATCACTTGATGGCATATTCATAGAATGTAGTGCATCATCAATGTAATTTTTCACATGCGGATCATAACTCACGATCATCATATCTTCACCAAACACGCTGCTGGGTCCATCAAATGGTGGAACATCGTCTAGGGCTCGTTGTGCAGCACCTTTGGCACCAGCGATAGCCACACCAAATCTGTATTGTAGATATGGATCGTTGTTTTGTAGTTTGGGTATCTTGAATGCACCGGGCAAGGCCAAGCCTACATCACGAGTGATTGTGCCGGTGCGTCCTTCAGTGACAAATTCACTGGCTCTCATCGCTTGTAGCCTTTGAATGCTTTGACTGGACTGTGTTTGTGAGTGTCCGGCATTTCTGTGCTGTGATGATCACTGATCAGTGATTTGCCTTCATGTGGCACAGCACCCATGGCTTGATGAACCATGTTCACTTCTTCTTCAGTATACGGATGCAAGGTATTGTATTTTTCGTTCCAACTTGCACTGGGACTGTTCACTGCTTTGCGACTCTTGCCGTCGGCCATGGCCACTGCCATGCCAAATCTGTTTAGCCAATAGATGCGATCATAACCGCCGGTGTCTCTAGCACGGATAACAGTCTGCATCTGATTCTCGGCATGACCGGGAATAGGTGTTTCTTTAGACTCAGATACAAATTCTTTGGCTCGCATGTTAGATGCCGTTTGAGCCTGCTGTGGCAGATGATGCTGTGCCCAATGCTGTGGCACTGAATCCTGATCCTGACAGGATGTTCAAGTAATTGCCTGCACCAACATAGTATTGTTGTGTGGTGTTGCTGCCAACCACAATAGCATTTGCATACAAGTTGCCTGTAGATGTAGACATTGTGGCATTTGCAGGGACACCATTGGCTTGTACATAGGTCAACTGCACCACTGAAACTTGAAAAGTTACATTAGCAGCAGTAGTAGCAATTTCCACTTTGTCTGTGGTCCAGGCCACATTGCTTACAGCGTTCACAACTTGAATAGCCATTATTTGTTATCCTTATTAAGATCTGTTACATTTACAGGACGAAACAGATTTGTAGTCTGACTCAACACTCCGGGAATCATAGCAGGTTGATTACGCACCTCTGAGGGTGTAGGTGCTGGCGGATGTCTTTCCGCCAGCCTACTCATGGTTTCTGCGTATGTTTGAAATTGCTGTGTCATATTATTACTTAGAGAATCCGGCAATTTCCATCATGCGACGCAGTTCGTGATCACCATTATATCCCATACGATCATCTTGTCCAGCAATCACAGGAACAGTAGTTTGCCCAGTTGACTTAGGACCATCTAACCCACCTGAGTACATCATGGCATCACCTGAGCCTTCTTGATCTGTGGGCCAATCTGGCTCGTTGTTGGTGGCAGTTGTATCACCGTATGCTTCATGTACTTCGTCACATTCGCAATCTGTAGACCCACATGCAGAGCATGGCTCGTTACCGTGATCGTGATCCATGTCATGTATAGCACTCATATCATGTTCCATGTCATGTATAGCACTCATGTCGTCGTGGTCTTGAGAGCCAAGCCCAGCTGATTTCAACAGCATGGCCAACTGTAGTGCATCCTCATCAGTGGCAGTAACAGTGAGTGTATTGCTAGGACCGCCGTGTGAGTCGTTGTTCATGCTCATGTTTATGCTCATGGATTCGGCAATCATTTTTTCAACTTGTAGATCCAAACTGTCGTAGATACCTTTGCCGTAGCTGGTTCCGCCACCCGACTTGGGTGCTGCACTGCTGGCGGCAACTGAACCAGATGTAGTAGTCTCATCAACTTCTTTTTTCTTTGGTTCAGTCCTGGCTGATCCCGTTTTCTTTGGTTCAGCCTTGACTGGCAATCCTTCACGCTTGGTACTGGCAAAATCTTTGACATCGCCTTTCTTCATGGTCTTGGCTACTTTCTTCAATTCAGGGCTTGCGCCTTTGATTTTTTCGCCTTTTTGCATGGCATGTGCCATACCCATGAACTTTTGCTGTTTCTGACTCACTGCTTTTTCTTCAATTTCTTCGCTGTCGTTATCGCCTTGTTGGTTCTGCATGTAGTCATCCACAGCAGTCATCATACCTTCGATCTTGGCCAACTTGGCTTGTACCCATTCAGGCAAGTTGTCGTTATCGCCAAGAATCTTTTCCAATGCCTGTGCGTGACGCACTACAGTTTTGATATCATCCTTGGCCATTGCACCTTCTTGGTCGTATTCACCTTGATCTGCTGGATCCATGTCATCTTCACGAGTCATCAGCTTGGATTTTCCAGTATTGATTTTGGCACCAATCTTTTTGCCCATTCCGGCACCAACTCGACGACGCCCTGCTGCACCACTTGGTGCATCATCTGCACCTGCATCATGCCCAGCACCACTGTAACTCTTGCCTGCATGGTGACGTGTTACACCTGCACGGCTGGTATCAATTCTACCACCTGTGCTTGATTTGCGGCTATAGGGATCGTCATCCATGAATCCTTCTTCCATATCACGATTGCGACCGCGTACAGCTTTCTTCATGGCCATGGCCGCTACATCGCCTAACATCTCATCAACTTCTTTCTTGGCACCGACAATCTTGTCAGCAAAAGTGATCTTGTCCACAGGGGGTGCTAGTTTAGCAAATTTCTGTTGCTTAGGAGTCATTGGAATGCCACCTTCTTTCATTGTGGGATTGGTTGGTCCTGGAGTGTTAGGACTCCAACGCTTGCCTTTGTTTGGTCCTGAGGTCACAATGGGATATTGACCGTCTGGGCCTTTTGCAGGAGGCGCTGTAGAACCGTCTAGATCCATTGGGGGCATAGCATTGGGTGCTTCGCCTACCATTTTGTGACGTGTGGTTGGCAACTTGGTCTTAGGTGATACTTTCTTAGAAAAAGCACTCCAATCAGGCTTGATGACTTCACCTGTGGTGCTGTCTGCGCCTAGGCGAGGGCGACCACGACCACGCTGGGTAGGTGGTGCTTTGTAGTCATCGTCATAGCTTGTACCATAAGTGCCTTTGTGTATTCTACCAGTGCTGGTTTGAGTTGTTTCACCTTCCGTCACACCTTTGGTAACACTTTTTCTTTCACTTGCCGCCAATCTTTTATGTTTTTCGTATGCTTGTTTGTAATGATTGGCCATTAGGGAATTTCCACTACGAACCGCTTGAATGTATGCTTCATGGGCTAGTCTGGCCAGTTCTGAGTGACTCTTTGCGCCTTCCGTCACACCTTGCTCTGTTTGTGTTGGATAAAAATAATTTTTATATTCAGGATTTGTTGCTATAAATTTATCAACAAGTTTTCCCCATACCTGTTCAACTTGTTTGTCAAATGATTCGTCAAAATCCTTATTTTGCCATTTTCCTAAATTAGCAACATATTCATATGCTTGATTATACAACTTGTTAGAAACTACTTTTGCTTGTTTTTTAAATTTATTTCCACTACCTTCCGTCACACCTTGCTCTGTTTGTGTTGGATAAAAATAATTTTTATATTCAGGATTTGTTGCTATAAATTTATCAACAAGTTTTCCCCATACCTGTTCAACTTGTTTGTCAAATGATTCGTCAA
>Ga0214923_10000619_pt1 | contig 52774 bp, 54 predicted proteins | sample LL1510_MetaG_FD_177993 | JGI IMG/M metagenome (GOLD analysis project Ga0214923, IMG submission 177993) | Freshwater microbial communities from Lake Lanier, Atlanta, Georgia, United States - LL-1510 | ecosystem: Environmental > Aquatic > Freshwater > Lake | place: USA: Georgia | collected...
GGGCGGCGAGACTCGAACTCACGACCCTCTGCTCCCAAAGCAGATGCGCTAGCCAACTGCGCTACGCCCCGACAGATAGAACGGAAGTACGTCGCCTAACTTACATAACGCCTTTTTACAACGCAACGTAAAATCGGTCCTGTTTAATTTCTTTTGGGGAATAACGTTTCAATCGTTGCACCGAATGCCCAGCTTCCCCACAACATCACCACTAAGGGAAATGCGGCTAGAAGCCAAAGCTTATAGCCCCGAAAATTATAGGTGGTGTTGATTACAAATAATTTACCCAACTTAAACAAACAGAAGAACGGCAGGAGCCAAAAAAACAGTTGAGGGTTATCTAAAAAAATATTTTGGGACCGCACTCCTTTTCTCCTCAATAGGATTGCGGCTCTACCAAACCGATAAGCTTTCCGGAGTAAATCCTTAAGTCCTGCTTGAGATCGATGAAAAACCAAAATGTCATGTGCTAAAGCAAGCTGGCAACCTTCACGATACAAACGCCACGTCAACTCGACATCTTGGGAAGACCTCAGGGAACTAAAACCTTGGTGTTTGTGAAATTCAGGAGCACTCAAACCTAAAAAATAACTGGGCAGCCAATTTCGAGGCTTTCTATTTGAAAATCGGGTTACTTCGCTGAATTCGAAGAAAAGCTCAGCCATGGAAATAACCCTTCGGTCTTCTTGTAAGACATCAATAGCAGCAGCAATCACCTGTTGGGGATTGCTCTTGAGTTTATCCACTGTTTTTTTTAAGGCCCTAGGACTCAGAGTCATGTCGGCATCGATAAATAATAAGAACTCACCTCGAGCAACTTTAGCTCCGAGGTTTCTCGCCTCTCCGGCAAATAACTGGCCTTCTCTTTTTAGAAAGGTCATATTGCCTGTTTTATGCTCAGAGCCCGTGGAGGTCGGAGTACCGCTCTCCACCACAATTACTTCAAAATCAGAATGATCCAGGTCTTGGGCTAAAATAGAATCTAAGCACTCAGCTAAGGTGCTTTCGGATTTATAGCAAGGTATGATTATGGACAAAACCATGAGTGTGGCTAAAACTTTACCTGAGAACATCAGATTTATTCAAGAAGTCTAATGAGTCCTAAATCCAAAATGAGCATAAGAGACCTGAGTCTGTTCGAGGAATCTGAAGAATCTCTCGTGAAAAAAATGATATCCTCCATTCTTGAAAAAAGGGGCGGACGCGTACTGACGATTAATTTAGATATTTTTCGTCAGCTCTACTATCTCCCGAACCTGCGAAAATATTTAGCCGAATCTACCTATCAAGTGGCAGATGGTTGGCCTATTGTTCTATTTTCGTGGCTGGAAAAAAAAGCTTGGTTGCCGAGAATAACAGGAGCAAATCTAGTTTTATCGCTCGCAAAAGCAGCGACTCATCACAATTTAAAAATTTTCCTCATCGGGGGAGCTCCCCTGGCAGCGGAAAAAAGCCGTGACTTCCTTATTCAGTTATCTGAACAGAAATTAAAGGTCGATTACGACCCACTTCCCTCGGGGTATGACGAATTTTATTTGAACCAGTTGAGTGAGAAGTTAAGGGAATTTGGTCCCGATTTGGTTTTTGTTGCGGTTGGCTTTCCCAAGGCTGAAGAGTTAATTGAAAAGTTCCAGCCGGTAACTCCAACGGCTTGGTTTATTGGGGTCGGAATCAGCTTGAGTTACCTGGCTGGCCTGGTAATTAGAGCTCCCCGTTGGGCACAGGCCGTTGGGATAGAATGGATTTTTCGGTTGTGCCAAGAACCACGTCGATTATTCCGACGCTACATTCTCCAAGATTTGCCCTTTTTGATTAAGTACTTTTTTTCTGACTTTCTGCTGAAGAGCCTTTTTAGAAAATAAAAAGCTGAGAATCACAATATCTTGATTGCTTCCATGAAGAGAGATTGGGGTCGGTCTTCAATTTGAGCTAAATCGGGGCATTTTCCTTCTTGAAATCCTCGACGAGTGACTTCTACAAATCCCGCCGCCCTGAGTTTTAAGTTGAGCAGATTTTCATTATAAAGCCAGTGATGTGAATTCTTCCCTCGATTCTTAGTTTTCCCGTACTCAAAAATAGATTTGAGGGTTTTTTCTGGATCGAGTGGGTCATAGTTTTTAACGATTTCATCTAGATCTGGGACAGCAAACCTAACTAAGCCACCGCTTTTGAGAACACGATAGGTTTCTGACAGACATTTTTCTGCTTCTTCAGGAAATAAATGCTCCAATAGATGAGAAGAATAAACAAAGTCGAAGCTTTCACTGGGGAACGGAAAACGTTTTCTCACATCCATAAAGTGAACCTCAGAAAATACGTTCTTTTTGTGTTGGGCTAATCGTTCTTCCGTCATGAAACCCAAAAACGCTACGAATCTGGGTAGTCCAGGAATTTTGGAAATCCAAATATGCGGAGTAATATCGGTATTGAGCCAACCCGCCACGGGCTTATCAAAGCAGCCTAAGTTCAACTTCTTTTCTTGCATTTCTCGAAGCGTCTCCAAAAAGTCTCAATGATTTGAGAATCAGTTTAATCCTTTTCTTCTCTAACCCATAGCGTTTATATTTTGGTTTAGACGGAGATTCGAAATTGTCTGATGAACTTAAAAAAATAAGAACTTCGCCTTGGGGGCGGGCTTTTTCGATGGCGAAAATGGCGGTTTCGGGCACGGTTAAAGGTCAGTGGATCAAATTTCTCGAAAAAGGCCAAACTGAAAACAGCGAGCGCTGGCGTGAGTTTTTGCTCTCCCAAGCTGAAATTATCACGAGCGAGTTGGGCCAGCTCAAAGGAAGTTTAATGAAGGCGGGCCAGATTGTTTCTCTTTATGGAGAACGGCTACTCCCAAAAGAAATCAACGATGTATTTAAAAAGCTACAAAATCAAAGCCCGGCGCTGGCTTGGCCCGAAGTTGAAAGTATTCTTCTTCTTGAGCTCGGTAAAAACAGGCTGGATTCTCTGAGAATTGATCCGGAGCCAGTCGGAGCTGCTTCTTTAGGGCAAGTTCATCGAGCCATTGAAAAAAAAACAGGACGGGTTTTGGCTCTGAAAGTGAAATACCCGGGAGTCGAAGAAGCCATTGAGAGTGACCTGAAAATCTTACGAAAAATTCTGGGGGCAGCTGGACTTGTTCCGAGGAATTTAGATTTAAGTATTATTTTTGATGAAGCTAAAAAGATGTTATCTCAAGAGGTCGACTATCGAAGAGAAAAAGAATTACTGGCAGAATACAGAGATTTGCTGAAGGGAGATAACCGTTTTGTCGTTCCCGCTCCTGTTGACGAGTTTTCAACGGACAATGTTCTGGGGATGTCGTTTGAAGAGGGGTTGAGTATTGATGATCCTCAAGTGAACCAACTGCCTCAGGAGAGAAAAAACAAGCTTGCGCTCGGTTTTTTTGATTTGTTCATGCGAGAAGTGACGGTCTTTGGAAAAGTCCAGACCGATCCTCATTTTGGAAACTATCAAATCAGGTTAGATCCGAAGGGAGAAAACGATCAATGGGTGCTTTTTGATTTTGGTGCCTTAAGAGATCTCGAAGAGGAGTTTTTAGAGCCTTATTTGTTTATGCTACGCTCGGCATTTAATCACGACAAACAGGCAACTCATCGGGCCTTGGTGGAACTCGGGCTTCTCGCTTCTTTTGAAGAAACGGATTATGCCAAGGAGCTCATTTCGCTTTGTTTCTTGGTGACTGAGCCTGTCCGGCGCGAAGGAGAATATGACTGGGCTGAAACAGATTTGCCCGAGCGAGCCCTGGTGCGAGCTAGACCCTATCTGTTTGATAAGAACGTGCGGCTCCCCCCTCCGCAGATGCTATCGCTAGATAGAAAAGTGGGAGGAGTTTTTACCGTCATGGTAAAGCTCAAAGCTAAAATCCACACCAAAGCTATTGTTGAGAAGTATCTTTTTAACTTCGAGGCTCGATAGCCATTTTGCAGCCGAGTGAATTCGCAATGAAGCAATTTCGGTGAGCTTTTGCATGAAGCTCCTGAAGCTTTTCCGCGCTTGGCGTCTCCCCTTTGAATGCGGCTTTGGGGTGAAGGCCAATGTGAGTTACCGCAAATTTACCCTCTGCATTTTTATCCAAAGTCGCTACCGGCTCATCCTCATAGCTTTCGACATGAAGCCTGCTTTTTGCGCACACCGCTAGGAAAGTCAGCATGTGGCAACTCGCTAAAGTTGCAGCGAGCATTTCTTCTGGATTTGCAAACTCCTTTTTTCCCAAATACTCAGGTGCCGAAGTGGCCTTGAACTCGGTTCCTCCCGGAAAACTAATATGGTGAGTCCTGTCAAAAGTATCGTAGTTGAAGTCAGTCCCTTGATTTTTCCATTTTAGATTTGCGCGGTATTGAGACATGGGGCCCTCCTGAAATGCCGTTGAAAAGCCCTTAATTTACCTTGGAGTGGAGTTGGAGTACAGTCCTACCTCATGACTTGGGTAATCGACGAAAAAGTGCTCCTGAAGCTATCGGCTTCGGAAGTGAGAAAAACTTGGGTCGAAGAGAAGGCCTATGAGGTTTTTCACGAGATTCAATCTCTTCTCAAACCGGAACACCAAGAAAAATCCCGCATTGGGGCCTTGGGATTTCAGGAAATTCGAGGAACAGAGGGACTTCACACTTGGATGTTTCCCATTGAAGGGCATCCTAAAATCTTAGGATTTAAAAACCCAGTACAAATTTTAAGTTTTAGCGGAGAGATTCTTTTTGAAGGGCTTTGGGGAGAAACTCCATTGGCCTTAGTCGAAAAACATGAAGAGTTTTTTATCTGGTTGCCTTACCGTCACGGGGGAACCCCCGTAAAGCCAGATTGGAAAACGAGACTTTTAGGAATGTTTCGATTTCTCAAATATCGAAGCCGGAAGAAAAAAACATGACCTTTCTCTACGTTCTTTTACTTTTTCTTTTGCTCTCGGGAAGCGCCGTTTTTACTTTGATGGCTCTCCCCGGAAACTGGCTCATTCTTTTTATCACGTTTCTTTTTTCGATTCATTTTCCCATCACCTCTCCACTCCATATTGGGGGGGGAGTCCTTATCACCATGGGAGTTTTGGCCACAGTTGGAGAAGCGCTCGAGTTTTTCTTAGGAGCTGCAAGCTTAGCGAAAGGCGGAAGTAAACGGGGAGCTTTTTGGGCCTTGATTGGTTCTATTTTAGGAAGTTTGGTACTAGCCGGTGTGTTGAGTGTGGTTCCCGTATTGGGAACAGCGGTGGGACTTGTTCTGGGAGCTGCTTTGGGTGCAATGGGGGGAGCCGTTCTCGGAGAAAAATCACTGGGTAAAAATACGGGTGAAAGCTTAAGGCTTGGCAAAGTTGCTTTTTGGGGAAGACTTTTGGGAAGTGTTTCAAAAATAGTGATAGCAGGACTTTTGGTGACCCTGGCAACTTTGGCAACTATTTTTTAAGGAGAGAAAAATGTTTCTACCGATTGGGTGTGTCTTTGGATTTCTCGCTGTTGCATTGGGGGCGTTTGGAGCCCACGGTTTGAAAAGTGTTTTAGACGACTACTCGATGGGGATTTACAAAACAGCAGTTGAATATCAATTTTGGCATTCGCTCGCCCTGTTAGCAGTTGGGATCTTAAGTCGAACTTCAAACCCGCAGCTTCTAAAATACAGCGGCTGTGCTTTTTCCTTTGGGATTCTCATTTTTTCGGGAAGTCTTTATCTTCTGGCTTTTACCAAGATTAAATGGCTTGGAGCCATCACCCCCATCGGCGGTGTTTCTTTCATGATAGGTTGGATTCTTTTAGGGGTAGTCAGTTATCAAATGCGATAAGGAGAGGAAAATGCCAAGTATTGCCATTATCGGAGCTAGCAGCGATCCCGCTAAATTTGGAAACAAATCGATCAAAGTATTTTTATCAAGGGGCTACCAAGTCTATCCGGTGAATCCCAAAGAGGACACCATTGAAGGACTGAAGGTCTATCGGTCTATCCTAGACGTACCTGAAAAAAACCTAGATATGATTTCAGTTTATTTGCCACCCCCAGTGGGACTGAAAGTAGTGGGAGATATCGCTAAAAAGGGTTGTAAAGAGTTGTGGCTAAACCCCGGAGCGGAGAGTCCGGAGTTGGTCGAGAAAGCAGAGAGTCTCGGTTTAAATGTCATCCAGGCTTGTTCAATTGTGGGTGTTGGCGGGTAATACCAAAAGGTAGGCCGTACCTTTTGGTGGTTAGCGGCCTTTTCCCAAAGAGGTATTGATGGGTACTTTCTTGAGGCAAAGAGGGCAGTCCTTGGGATCATAGGCTTCAAGAGTTACTGAAAAAAGAGATTTCAAAAGAGGAACTTCCCCTAAATCACTTGCAGTAATTCCCCCTCGATTGCAAAGAGCTGAGACCCCGATAATGTCACAAGGGATTTTTCTAGCTGTCTCCACCACTTTCCGGACGGAGCCACCAGTGGTTAAAATATCTTCTACGACTAAAACTTTTTTGTTCTTGATTAGCGCATCATACCCACGTTTGATGACAAAGTTCTTTTCTGGAGTGGGTTCCGCATAAACGGAAAGGATCTTTTTCCCCTGAAGACGGCTGAGTTCCCGAGCCACTCCGTGGCCGAGTAAAACTCCCCCAATCGCCGGAGCGAGGACAGCATCGATAGTTTCATTTTTAAAGGGTTCTGCCATTGCGGTACAGATAAGAGCTGTGACTTCTGTGTGAGGGTAAATGGCATCTTTATTGACGTAGGCACTTCCGTGTTTTCCCGAAGTATAAACCAGATGGCTATTCGTAACGAGGGCCCCCACTTTTTCAAGAAGGCTTAAGTCTAACGGGGCTGACATGATGAAATTTCCTCAAGGATGGCCTTGGCAGCATCAATCGGACTTCCAATTCCCCTGGGGGGATTACTGATTGGTCTGCCGATAACTAAATGAGTTGCACCCGCTTGAATGGCTTCTTTCGGGGTCATAGTTCGTTTTTGATCATCGCTTTGCGCCCATGAAGGACGGATTCCCGGGGTGATTTTCAGCAGGTTTTTAAATTCAGGAAGGGGTCCTAAAAGCTCTAGCTCTTGAGGGGAACAAATGAGCCCATCCGCTCCCCCTTCCAGAGCCTCTTTGGCAAAATCTAGCACCTTTTCTCGAGCGGTTTTTCCAAAAATGGTTTGAGAAGCGGCATCATCAAGCGAAGTCAGGACAGTAACTACGAGAAGTTTCGAGGAGCCTTTTTCTTCTGCTGCCGCTTTGATGGCTTCAATTCCTGAAGAAGCGTGAACATTAAAGTATTTCACTCCCATCCCAGCAATAACTCGGGAGGCACCCCTCACGGTATTGGGAATGTCATTTAATTTACAGTCAGCAAAGACCTGGCCCCCATGCCGGAGGACGTGTTGAACAGCTTGGGGAGTTCCCACCGCATTCATAAGCTCTAAGCCAATTTTGAAACAACCCACATAAGGTGAAAGGGCTTCAATAAACGGAGTCGCTTTGGCTAGCGCGTCAACGTCCAGAGCAAAGAGGAGCTTTTCAGCAGCATTTTCGGGCATGTTGATCATAGGCTTTCCAAAACTTCTTGCGAGTGGCCTTTGACTTTTACCTTTTCAAAAATCTTTTCGATTTTTCCAGTGGTCCCGATGATGAAAGTAGTTCGTGAAATCCCCATGTATTTTTTTCCATACATGGATTTTTCCTGCCAAACGCCGTAGGCTTCACAAACTTTTCCGTCCTCATCTGAAAGCAAGGGAAAATTAAGTTCATGTTTGTCTCGAAACTTTTGGTGAAGAGCTACCGAATCTTTGCTCACCCCCAAAACCACAGCTTTCTTTTTCTTGAGAAGAGCGGAGATGTCTCTAAAATCGCAGGCCTCCACAGTGCAACCGGGGGTTAAATCCTTGGGATAAAAATACAGAACTACTTTTTTTCCTTTAAAATCTTTTAACGAAACTTTCTTTCCGGAATCGTCGACGAGGGTGAAGGCGGGGGCTTTATCTCCTACTTTAAGCATGAAGAACTCCTTTTGTTGTGGAAACTATGGCGGAGCGTGAGAGCTTCGTCAATTGCCATAGGGGAACCTTTTTTGATAGAGTCGCCTCTCACTATGACGAAACACGATTCTTTGATTTTTGACTTGGATGGGACTCTCTGGGACTCCACCAAAGCCTGCGCTGAGGGGTGGACTCAAGGAGTCAGACAAGTTAATCCAGCTTCTAGAGCATTTTCTCCTGAGGACCTGGCCTCTATTATGGGGCTTACTTTCGATAAAGCTGTTGAAAAGCTGATGCCTCACTCCAAAGCGGAGGAAAGAGAAAAATTAGGAGAGCTTTGTTACCATAAGGAAATGGAGCAAATCCAGAAGATGGGGGCTGCTCTCTATGAAGGCGTGGGGGAGGGGATTGAAGCTCTTTCCCAAGTTTATCCTCTGTTTATTGTGAGCAATTGTTTGGAAGACTACCTCACTCTTTTTTATCAAATGTCGGGCTTAGAGCGATTTTTCAAAGACGCGGAGTGCTTTGGAAGAACCGGACACCCCAAAGGACATAATATTCAGTCGGTCATACAGCGAAATCAGTTGAAGAGCCCAGCCTATATTGGAGATACCAGCGGCGATCAGAGAGCTGCTCTCTTTGCTGGAGCAACCTATTATCACGTGAATTATGGCTTTGGAATGCCCTCTCAAGAATGTGAACGCTTTGCTTCTTTTTATAAGTTGACCCGTTATTTTGTAGACCTTTCAAAATGAGATAGAATCATCTCATGCCTCAACTCACCCTCGGTATTACTTATTTTAACGAAGGCGACTTGCTCACTCGTTGTCTGAAAAGTTTTTGGTCGGGCAAAGAGAAGCCCTCTGAGATTTTAATTTATGATGATGCTTCAACTTTGCGGCCTGAGGCTTTTATTCCTTCCGAAATTCCGGCGAGAGTGATTCGAAGTGATGTGAATCAGGGGCCTGCTCGGGGAAGAAATCTGATTTTGAAAGAAGCTAAAGGTGACTGGATTCATTTTCATGACTCAGATGATTGGGTGTCAGAGAACTGGTGCGAAAAAGTGATGGAAGCGACCTCAAATAGTGATTTGGTTTTAACTGAAGTGGTTTCCTATCAAGAGGGAAAGGTGCTCAGTCCGGCAGTTGTTGGCTTGCAACGTTTTCGTTCGAATGCAGATCTCCTTCGATTTGCGATTTCCCATTTTATTTTGGTCCCCGCTGGCACGTTTAAATTAGAGCTCGCTCGAAAACTTCAAGGCTATCGAGAGAGCTTATGGCAATCGGAGGATTGGGATTTTTATGTGCGATTGGCGGCAATGAATCCTCAATTTAAAGTGGTTTCCGAGAGTTTGTCCGCCATTGAGATTCGAAAAGAAAGTAGAAGCCAGAAAAAAGTTGAGACCTTAACCTGTGTGCTCCAGGCCATTCTCCTTTTACAAAAAGAGCTACCTTCAGAAAACAGAAGCGACTTATCAGAAAAAGCGGCTTGGGTTGGCTCTCAACTCTTTCAATTGGGAGAAAAGGCTCTAGCACGCGATGCATTTCATTTAGCTAAAAGCTTAGGACCGGCTCGGTATCCTCAAAAGAAAAAACTTTATCGTTGGGTTGCTTCTCGCTATGGACAGGAAGTTGCCGAGTGGATTTCTCTGACCTATCGAAAAATATTCCCCGAAAAACTCCGTCGGAAAGTTACTGGATAAGGTGTCGAGTACTCGGGGCTTTATTCGGGTCTTCACAGGCCGCCTTTAAGTAAGTCCCTGCATAAGCATAATCGCTTCCTGAATCCTTGACGGCATCTAAGAAATCGAGAGGGGTGATGACTCCATAACTAGAGCCAGTCAGACCGCTCCAGGAAATGAGTTGATTTCGAATAAACGGGGGGAATCCCCAAACCCATTCCAGGTTTTTCTTAAACTTAGCTATTTTGGGAGGGAGGAGTCCCTCTTTTCCCGGCTTTTTTCGTTCTTCAAGAATTTTAGCTCTCTCTTCCGAGTCTATTCCCAAATTGCCCCACAGCTCCGTATCATCAAAAAAGGCATCAATGGCTTTTTTGAAGACCTGATCGTCGGTTTCTCCAGGACCTCTAAACTTAGGAAGAACCTCTTTCTCGAGGCGATTGAGATAAAATTGAGCAGACTTAACTTTTGGAAGTTCGGCCCCTGCGACAGAATAGATAGTGGCCACGAGTTCTGAACAATATTGTGAGGGAACATTCTCACATTGTTTGCCGTCAAGAATCCACTCCGAGAATTCCTTTTTAAATTTCGGATCCAAAATCTGAGTGTTTCGAGCAGAATCGTAATAGGGCACGTTCTTTTCAAAAAACTCAATTCCCTTTTTCACTTTTGCAAGAATAAGTCGACGCTCTTCTTGCCAGTCTTGAATTTTTCGATACTTAACGGGACTGCTTCTCCATTCAGCTAGTATCTGGGGGCTTGTAATTTCCTTGGGATACTCGCGTAATCGAATAACATGATAGGAAGCGTGATGAAGACTTCCTTCGGGCCAATAATTTCTGGGGGTACCCAGAGCAAAAAGACTTCCATCGGGATTTTTAGCAACAATCGCCGCATGTGGGCTTTGCATTAAATAATCATAAACGTGTGATGGATCTTTAGAGATGGGGTTAACCTGTAGAAGAATGTCGCCTTCTTTGAGATTTTGTTCAGGATTGCATTCCAGAATCACAAAATCTTTAGCCTCGTCTTGAACGGGTCTACGAGCAGGATCGGGCAAAGGAAGTCCCACGTGGCTATAGGAAGGATCGGTGATCGTGAGGGTTCTGGCTTTAGAAGATTTTCGTTGAGAAGAAACCCGGCAACCACTCCACCAACAATCTGAAACTTCATCTTCAGAAAAAGACTGGGTGGAGGAAAGGACCGACAAACTCATGAGGAGCAGAAAAAACCACAAACGCACGGCAGATACCCCCGTTCTCCGGGAGGGCGTTTGTGCAAGGGATGTACCCAGCTTGTCTACATCCACTCTGAGTCTACAAAGGCCTCAGGGAGGAGCCAGAGCTGTAATTTGTCAGTCACCTGTTTTTAAGTTATTAAAGGTACTTTCGGAATTTAAGAAAGGGTTGAACCATGAAAACAAGAGCGGCTGTGGCTTGGGAAGCGAAACGTCCCTTAGAAATCGAAGAAATTGAATTAGAAGGGCCCAAAGCAGGAGAGGTTTTGGTTAGAATCGTTGCGACTGGGGTTTGCCATACCGATGCTTACACGCTCTCGGGAGCCGATCCTGAAGGATTATTTCCGACCGTGTTGGGTCATGAGGGGGGCGGGATCGTAGAAGAAGTGGGGCCCGGGGTGAAAAGCCTGAAGCCTGGCGATCATGTGATACCTCTCTATACGCCTGAGTGTGGCGAATGTAAGTTTTGTATGTCTAAAAAGACAAATCTCTGTCAGGCCATTCGAGCGACCCAAGGTAAAGGCCTGATGCCAGATGGCACCTCCCGATTTTCCAAAAATGGAAAAACCATCTATCACTACATGGGAACTTCTACTTTTTCGGAGTACACGGTTCTTCCTGAAATTGCTTTAGCGAAAATCAATCCGAAAGCTCCTCTCGAAAAGGTTTGTCTGCTGGGGTGTGGGGTTACCACTGGAATTGGAGCCGTTCTCAATACAGCTAAGGTTGAACCCGGTTCTACAGTAGCCGTGTTTGGCTTAGGGGGAATCGGTCTCAGCGTGATTCAAGGCGCGGTCATGGCCAAAGCCTCTCGAATTATTGCGGTCGATATCAACGAATCAAAATTTGATTTTGCTAAAAAATTAGGAGCTACAGATTGTATTAATCCGAAAAAATACGATGCGCCCATTCAGAACGTGATTGTCGACTTAACCCAAGGGGGAGTTGATTATTCTTTCGAATGCGTTGGGAATGTAAATCTGATGCGAGCTGCTCTGGAGTGTGGTCACAAAGGATGGGGAACTTCAGTGATTATTGGAGTGGCCGGAGCTGGGCAAGAAATTTCCACACGGCCCTTTCAACTGGTAACCGGACGTGTTTGGAAAGGAACAGCTTTCGGAGGAGTCAAAGGACGTAGTGAGCTTCCTGGCTACGTTGAAAAATACATGCAAAAACAAATCAACATTGACGACATGGTAACTTTTGAACTGCCCCACAACCAGATCAATAAGGCATTTGATTTGATGCATGAGGGAAAAAGCATCCGCTCGGTATTGAGATACTCATGAAATCTCTAAATCGAACAAAATGTTTTGGGGGGAATTTAGAGTTTTTTGAGCACGCTTCAGAGCAGACCGGAACTCCCATGCGTTTTGCGGTTTTTTTGCCCCCGCAAAGTCAGTCGCAAAAGGTCCCGGCTCTTTTCTGGCTCTCAGGTCTTACCTGCACAGAAGAAAATTTCATGCAGAAGGCAGGCGCCCAGCGAGTGGCTTCCGAATTGGGGCTTGCTCTGATTGCGCCGGATACTTCTCCCAGAGGCGCTAACATTCCCGGGGAAAGTGAAAGTTGGGATTTTGGACTGGGCGCTGGCTTTTATGTTAATGCGACTCAAGCGCCGTGGTCCAAACATTACCGAATGTATGATTACGTTCTTGTGGAACTGAGAGAATTAGTCCTTAAAAATTTTCCTATCGATTCCACTCGACTAGCCGTCTCGGGACACTCCATGGGAGGTCACGGGGCTTTGGTTTTGGGACTGAGAAATCCAGAAGTGTTTAAGTCGATCTCTGCTTTTGCTCCTATTGCAGCCCCGTCTCAGTGTCCTTGGGGACAGAAGGCCTTGAAGAATTATCTCGGTGATAATTTAGCTGACTGGAAAAAATATGATGCTTCCGAGCTTCTGAAAACCACGACGTTCCGAGGGGAAATCTTGGTTGATCAAGGAACTGAGGACAAATTCCTAAAAGAACAACTGATGCCTGAAAAACTAGAATCCCGAGTGAAGCTGAGAATGCAATCAGGTTATGATCATAGCTATTATTTTGTTAGTTCTTTTATTGAAGAACACTTGCGGTTTCATCATCGAGCCATGATGCCGACCGGTTTAGCAAAGTGAGTGATGCCTAGATTCAGACTGGGGTGGAATAACTCGTTATACTGGGCTTCCTCTACAAAAAGATTATTCATCGGATCGGCTACGCTCCGTAAGCTTGGAACATAAACCCAAACATGTTCACCACGTCCGGAATCCCCATCGACTGTGCCGGTTCGAAGCTGCGCTTCAATCCCAAGATGGTTCAAGATGGTTTTCAAAATCAAAGCTTTGTGTCGGCACATGTTGGTCTCAGGAGGGTGTTCGCTAAAATACTGTGAGGCCATGAGCGGTTTCAGGTAGGGCCACATTTCAGCACTGTCCCCACTACGGCGAGAAAGATGGTGATTTAAAATTTCAACCACTCGTCGAGGATCTTTAATTGTGGCTGAAACGATTGATCGTTCTTCAGGGGTTAGGTAACTAAGAATATTGTCGTAATCAAAGTAGATCGATAATCCTATCAACGGCGTTTGGGTGTATTGCCCAACCCCTTCAGCACCCGCCCACGCCCCACCGCCGGCAATGGCGATGAGAGCTGTTTTATCGAGGACCATTCCCGCTAATTTTTTGAAAGTATGGCTGCACGAAAAGGCAAAGCTGGCTTGATTCCAGAGCAAGAGGGCAAAGATAAGCTTTCCAAACCACCGCATCGCTAACGTCCCACACTTCAGCTACCCATGAGTTGGATAGACAAAAAGCATTCAGCAATTAGGAGGCCAAAAACCCCTGGCACTTTTTAATCCATTGAGCCTCAAATCGAGGCTGGGAGATGTCACAGAGCTGTCGTAGGGCGCCCCCTGTCCAAAGCTTTGCCATTCGAGAGGGAAGAGGTTTGAGAAGCTCCCGAATGCCGCCCGGATAATTTGATTCGAGCCCCGAAAGCGCTCGAGCATAGCCGACGGGGCCGGCTAGTCTGACCCATCCTTGAATAAGCGCGTCTGCGATGGTTCCCAAATCCTCTAGTGAAAGATCGGGATGTCGAGCTAACTTTCTTCCCCAAGCATCCAAAAAAGGGCCCAAGGGTAAAAGGAAATCGATATTTTTACGAAGTGCTCGGGGTTCTCTCAGAGCAAAATGGCGATGATTTTCAACCGCCATTAAATCACGATTAATTAGCCCCGCCTTTTCTAATGTTTTGGTAGCCACTCTTTCATCAAACAAATGGGGGAGTTTCCACATCTCGAGTACTCTTTGTAAGTCGCCCAGGTTGTGGGCGATGAGTACCGCTGATTTAAGAACAGAAAAGTAATCTTTTTCTTTTAAAAATTCAGCGAAACAAGTTTCTTCGTTTTCGATCTCCCATTCGATGAGTGACAAAACTTCTTTTGCTTTTTCAGGGAATCGTTTTCGACTGGCCCCATAAGCAGCAGCTGCAATACTGAACCATTCTCCTTTGTGCCCCTCTAAGAGACGTCCCGAAGGAGATCTAAGCCACCGAGCTGAAAGAGAGGTCGTGTCCCAAGAAAAAGAATCCACGATCACCGAGAGCATTTTTAAAATGTCTTCTTCCTCAATGTTCGGATCCCAGAGCTTGAATCGAATATGGTTGTCGACATCTGTCGGAACGAAAGTAGCTACCGTTGCATAGTGGGCCGAAACACAAAGCTCAAAATAACGTCCCCAAGAAAAGTCATCCCAAGTGGTGGTAGAGCCAACCGACTTTAAAATCTGCAAATAACGGAGCGAAGGCCGCTCTTCAAACGTCATTGTTTTTAAAAAGGGGGCCGTATTAAAAACTTGTTTTAAAAGAAGTCGGGGCTCAATGCCTTTTGGCCGGAGTGGCGCAGCAACGGTAATAGGTTCTGCAACAGAAGGTGATTCAATCTGCTCAAACATGTTTCAGAAGACCCAAGAGGTACTGGTGAAGTCCTTCGATGAGTTTTGGGGTGAGGGTGAGCTGGCGGTATTTTATGCCAGAAAGTTGAAATATTTTTTTCGAGATTCGGTTTTCGGGAGTATCTCGATACTTATCTGAGAGATAAACAATTTCAGAAACTCGTTGGCTCGCAATGAGCTTTGCGCATTCATTGCAGGGGAACAAGGTAATATAGCCTCGCGATCCTTTCAAAGATCCTCTGGCATGAGAAATGGCATTGGCCTCGCTGTGGATCACGTAACCATATTTCTGGTATTCCAAGGGGACGGTGCGATCATTGCCCCAGGGAATTTGCGTTTCATCAACGCCAGCGACTGCTCCATTGTATCCCATCGTGATTTGATGGTTGTTTTCATCCACAAAAACACAGCCCACTTTAGTGTTGGGATCTTTGCTTTTATAGCTTGCCAGCATGGCTTGAAGCATGAAGTATTCATCCCAGTGAAGCTGAGATGAAACGGGCACGAAGTTTACTAAGTGGCCGGGATCTATGTGAGTGGTGTCTTCCATGGCTTTGTTTTAAGATTGGTTTTGGCAAATTTCGAGGATTACGTCAAATGGCTCAGAAATCGTATCAAGTAGGGGAAGAAGTGAGAGTAAAAAGCCTGGGAAGAGATGGGGTGATTCTTGAAATTACCAGCCGAGGGACTTACCGAGTGGCTGTGGGCTCCATGAATTTGGAAGTGAAAGAAAAAGATCTGAGTGATTCACCCAAGGACAAATGGAAGGGCGCAGCTGAAAAATTAAAGCCTAAAAAAATCCCATTTCAAGGTGAGATGTCGCTCGAAAAAATGCCAGAAATTTTAGATCTCCATGGACTTCGAGTAGAAGAAGCTTTGCCCAAAGTAGCTCATTTTTTAGACCAAGCGATTCTTAACGATAAAGACTCAGTTCGCATTCTCCATGGGCTGGGAACGGGAAAACTCCTCGAGGCAGTCCATAAGTTTTTAAAGTCTACCCCAACGGTAAAAAGGTTTGAATTAGATCAAAATAATCCTGGGGTAACCGTAGTCTATTTCTAAAGAACCAAGACCGCGCCTTTTAATTCAACAAGTTCTTTATAGATTTTCAAAACGGTTTCCGCATTTTCCGCTCGCACTACCAAAGTCACCGCAATGTGTTTTCCGCTATCGGTTTCTCTGACCGTATGCTTGGGCTGGATATTTTCTCCAGAAGCTCTGAGAGCTGCTTCAATCACTCGTTCAGGAAAACTATTTTGGTGTTCTCCGATCACTTTAAAAGTGTAGAGCCCCGGAAATTTATGCGTGGATTTTAAAAGCTCAAGGGGAGGGAATTTGGTTTGTGTGGTCATGGGAGGGGGATAGCACAAGTGTGAAAAACGTCAAACAATCAAGCAAGTGCTGCGTGTTTAGCCAGGGGGGATTCCTGTCTAAGAACCCGACAAAAAAGTGATGTGAAATTAGGCTCTTAAATGTATCCAGAAGGTATACGGCCAAAAGATCGGCACTTGTCTAACAAGAACCCTTTCTTAAGTATCTGAAATTACAGACCAAAAAAAATGGCACCTGGGGTGCATCAAGAGGGAATCAGTACTTACCGATAAATCTATTTGGGAGCCTTCAGCTTAGGAATTGATGGCTGACCCAAAAACGGGGGAATGTTATGCGAAGCACTTTATTTTTTGTTGTAGTCCTTATGTCATTTGGGCTTACGGCCTGTATGAAGAAGAAAACTATTGGGACCCCGGGCCTTCGCGCCGACATTATTACAAATCCCCTGACACCTACAGCGGAATGTCCCAATGGTCTCATCGCGACGGTAAAAGCTTATTCGCCCAGTGCAACTTTACCGAAACAGTATCCGCTGGGCTCCGATATTTATTTTGAAATCCAAGCCTCTGGGTGTTCTAACGGGGTAAAGGTTCTTGAAACGAACGCGATTATCGGCTCGCCCAAAACACCTTCGACAACGTACGCTAAAGTAACTCCAACCTCTGTGGGAGTGGGGCAACAAGCAACTTTTTTCCTGCAGGTGCTGGATGCCAGCGGTTCCAATGTTGTTCGAACATTTCGCTTCGACTCCGACATGTACAACGTCTTAGCAGCAGCTACTCCAAGTTGTGAAGTCACTCCTTCTGTCATTTATCATTCGAGAAATCGAACGGGTGGAGCGACCTTCAGAGTTACTTCGAGTGTGGACGGAAGTCTTACTGAAATAGCAGGTCCTGACAGAGCCTACATTTTAGGAAACATGCCGACTCTTCCAATTGCACTCCAAGCAAACAAGGTCTCTCAAGACATCCCTTTGAATTTTCAATCCTCAAGCGGAGTCATCAGTTTTAAGGTTGTTCCTTCGAGTTCCGGTTCAACGCCTGTAACATGTTCCTCAACGATCAATTATTCAGCCTGTGGTAATTCTATTTGGGGCGATTTTGATGGCGATGGGGAAACCGATTGGTTGAATCGAGATTGTGGCACTGGTAATTTCCTGGTTAGCTCAAGCGCCAATAATTACTCATCGCTGTATTTTGGTTCTCTTCCGACAAGTGAGAGTTATGACCAGATTATAGCCGGGAAAGTTTCGGGAGTCGCTTTCGAAAATATTCTTCTGATCAAACAACAAAACGTAAACAATGTTCTCAATGCCGTTTTCAAAGTTGGTATTTCTAATGGACAGGCTTTTAGCTTTGTTTCTTGTACCGTTCAAGATCCAACCAATATTTTAAACGATATTTCGGTGAATGACCGAGAGAATGCAACCGAGCTTGTCGGCACAAAAGGTGGAATTCGCTTTAAGAGAACGCTCACCGTTTCAGCTTCGGGTTGTGCGATAGGGGCTCCCATTCAACAGGCTTCTACTGTTGCAATCAGTGCTTCACCCAATCCAGTAGCATACAATGGGGTATCGATTCTTTCCTGGGAAGCAACGAATATTCAGGGCCATAACTGTAGCGTTCAGAAGTGCACGGGGAGTAATTTTGCTAATTGTGGAGCCGTTACAAACCAACAAAATATCCCAACAGTATCAGGTGCGATTATCACACGTAGATTTGTTTCGGATTCGATTACTGAAGCAGTTAAATACAAAGTGGCTTGCACAAACAGTATTTCTAAGGAAGTTGTGGTAACAAACCAAACGGGAACTGGACCTACGTTTAACGTAAGGCCGGGTTTAAATTATGCTTACCTTGGCAGCCCGGCGTTCGTTCGGCCAAACTACGCGGATGGCGGAAGTGTTGCTTCGCAAGCTGTTTCAAATCTCTATTTCGATTGGAGTGTTTCCAATGCAAGTTCTTGCAGTTTGAGGAGCACCCCTCAGGGCGGCACTGCTGTTTCAAGTGCGAACCTGAGTAATGTGGTGACGAATTGGAAAGCCCAATTGAAGGACTCGGCTGCCTATGTTTTAACTTGCTCTTTGTCGGGCGGTAGCCAAACTTACTCATCGACTCTCCAGGTGAATATGGGTGGGTCACCAATCATTTCAAATGGGGCAAAAAGCGTAGCTTTCCCAACCTCAGAGCTCAATACATGGACTGCGACCAGGCCTTTGATCATTGGAGCAGCTGCTAATCGAGGAAAAATTAAGATCTACAAAGTAGTCGTCATGAAGAATGTTGTCGCTTTTGATCCCTTTTCCGCAGCCGTTTCCAGTCTTGTGAACGCCTCTTTCCAGGTCTCAGGTTGTGAGAATGCCGTTCTTGCCCCCGGCAGTCAGTGCACAATTAACATTAAGTATAAACCTGCTGCAGCCAATGCAAACGACAATAACAACAACATAGTTGTAGTTTACAAGCGTTTCAATGGAGATATCGAAATGTCAGGTGCTTCTACTATCGTGTCCAACTATGAAGCCGACAACATTGCAGTTGCATCAGGGACGGGTCGGGCTCCTATATGCGGCAAAGGAAATACTAACTGCCATTAAAGGTAGGTTGCCAATGGGGTTTCGGTTTAGCGGCCTGCTTCTTATCGCATGGGCCATTATCAATACCGTAGTCGATATTCAGGAGTATGGCTGGGCCGAAGGGAACTACTGGTGGTTTTGCAATCTCGCTCTCTTGGGGATGGGTGTTGGGCTCTTTATCAAGAGTCGCGGCCTCTTAACTGGATTTCTTTCCATTGCTTCATTTACTCAAACACTTTGGCTAATAGATAATATTTATCGTCAGACCACGGGGCTTTCTCTTTTTGGCTTAACAGACTTCATGTATCGGCCGGGTTATCCCATCTCAAAGTTTGTTTTGTCGCATTACCATTACTTTACAGTGGTTATCGGGGCCTATGCTTTGGTACTGCTGCCCAGAGAAAAAAATCAAACGATGAAGCTCATTGCGATTTTTAATCCGCTAATTTTTGCCGTGTCCTATTTCATTTTCGCCCCAGACAAGAATATTAATTGTATTCATAGCTCTTGTCTGCCTTCGTTTATCTCAGGTGGCGGCCCTCGATTTGCCGTTTGTTTTTGGTTGGTAATTTTACTAATTCATTTAACCATTGGCTATTTGATGAACGAGTTTTTTCTTCGATTCAAACCTGAAAGAAATCACTGGAAACTGGTTCATGGAGTGTTTGCTGTTGGCTTCTTAGTGGCCCTTGGATTTTCAATCCATGATGTTCATTACCGATTAGGAATGCCGCGATTTTCGTGCTCGGGAGAAACGGGAAGGGATAATGTTCAGGCCAATTGTAGATTCACTAAATCACTCACCGACAAAGAGTTTTTGTTATCTTATTCTGTTGAAAACAAGGGCGAGCAAGACCAGTTTTGTAAAGTAATGTTTGAAGTCGATGGAAAAGAGGTTGAAGTTGAATCAGGAGTCAATCTGTTCAAGGGCAAAAACCTTGTTCAAGATTATGGGCTTCCCGACCCCTCTAAAGACATGTTCGTTAAAGTAAAGGCCAATTGTCAGCGACTCCCTGCTAGTGCATATTAGGGGCACTGAGGTGCCCATGAATCCAAAAGCCCGGTTTAATACTGCTTACCTGATTTTTGCTTTTTTCCTTGTTCTCCTTCTCCACGAAGGTTGGGTTCAGTACACCCAAGTCGCCCATCTCCCCTACAGTGAATTTCAAAAACTGCTTCAAGAAAATAAAATTTCTGAGGTTGTCATCAACGACAACCAAATCGTCGGCACTTTAAAGCAACCCGAGGGAAATCAGAAAAAACAGTTTGCGACTAATCGGGTAGAACCCGACATCGCCAAACTCCTCGATGACCATGGAGTGAAGTACAGCCGCGTTGTGGAGAACAGTCTTTTTCGAGACATCCTCTCCTGGATCCTGCCCGTTTTTGTGTTCTTTGGCCTTTGGTTGCTTCTCATGAAAAGAATGGGGGGCAGAGGAGGCATGGGCGGCGGTTTTATGTCTGTAGGCCAAAGCAAAGCTAAAATTTACGTCGAAAAAGATACCAAAGTGACCTTCAAAGACGTTGCTGGGGTGGAAGAGGCGAAAGAAGAACTGAAAGAAGTTGTCGATTTTTTGAAAGAGCCGAAAAGTTTTGGCCGATTGGGAGCTCGAGTCCCCAAAGGGCTCCTACTGGTAGGGCCTCCGGGAACGGGAAAAACTCTTTTTGCAAAAGCGGTAGCCGGAGAAGCGGGGGTGCCCTTTTTTTCTATCAGTGGTTCTGAATTCGTCGAAATGTTTGTAGGAGTCGGAGCGGCTCGCGTACGGGATCTCTTTGAGCAAGCTCGTAAGAAAGCCCCTTGCATTATCTTTATTGATGAACTCGATGCTTTGGGCCGAGCTCGTCAGGTGGGAGGGTTTTCCGCGGGCAATGATGAAAAAGAACAAACACTCAATCAGCTCTTGGTCGAACTAGATGGCTTCGATTCTTCGACGGGGATCATTGTTCTAGCAGCTACCAATCGCCCTGAAATTTTAGATCCCGCTCTTCTACGGGCAGGCCGCTTTGACCGGCAGATTTTAGTCGATAGGCCCGATAAGAAAGGTCGAGCGGAGATTTTGAAAGTTCACGTCGGCAAAGTGAAATTAGACCCCTCCACTAGTCTTGAGCAAGTGGCGAGCTTGACGCCTGGATTTACCGGCGCGGATCTAGCCAATCTGGTCAATGAAGCAGCCCTCGTTGCGACTCGAAGAAATGCTGAGCAAGTCACTTTGAGCGACTTTACAGCTGCCATTGAGCGAATGGTGGCGGGGCTAGAAAAGAAAAATCGTCTTTTAAATCCACTGGAAAGAAAGGTCGTTGCTTACCACGAGATGGGACATGCCCTCGTCGCGCATGCCCTTCCTGGGGCTGATCCCGTCCATAAAGTATCTATTATTCCCAGAGGAATGGGGGCTCTTGGTTACACTCTTCAAAGACCTACAGAAGATAGGTACCTGATGACTTTAGAGGAGCTCGGAAACAAAATGGCCGTACTCCTAGGAGGAAGAGCAGCCGAAAAACTGCTTTTCAATCATTTCTCAACAGGTGCAGCTGATGATATTTCGAGAGCCACCGATATTGCTCGAAGCATGGCTACTCGTTACGGGATGGATTCGAAACTAGGCAGTGTGACCTACGATAATGAAACCGGAAGTTACTTAGGGGCAGGAGCTGCGAATCCCTTTCAGTACCCAAGGTACAGTGAAGAAACGGCTCGAGAAATTGATGTCTCAGTTAAAGAAAGAGTGAATCAAGCGTTACAGAAAGCTCTGCTTTTAATTGAAAGCAATCGAAACATTCTTGAGCGAGGTGCCGAAATGCTTTTAGAAAAGGAAACTCTCGTTGAAGAAGAGCTAAAAACCCTTTTCGCAGATTTGAAAAAGGAGAATGCATGAAAACTTTGATTCTGATCGCAGCGACTTATGCTCTCGCCTTTGGCGGCCCCAAAGCCCCACTCTGTGAGCCTTCTGGTTGCAACGGTGAGCTTTGTACGGAAAAGGGAAAAAAGAGAATTTCCCCCTGTGTGGTTTTGCCTCAGCACCAATGTGTAAAGAAATCAAAATGTGAAGCCCAGGCTGATGGGAAATGTGGCTGGACTCAGACCGAAGAATACCAAGCCTGTCTGAAACAGTTTCTCCCCAAATAAAAAAGGACGGGATTTCTCCCGTCCTTCTTACTGAAAGAGATTCGAAACTTACTTGCTCTTCAGGTGTTTGCTTACATGTTTGGTCATTTCAAACATGGAAACAACTTTCTTTCCACCGAAGATAGGTCCTAATTTCGCATCTGCTCGAACATTGCGACGGTTTTTAGGATCTTGCAGTTTTGCTTTCTTAATGTAGGCCCAAAGTTTCTTCACCACTTCAGTGCGGGGAAGAGGTTTGCTGCCTACAACGACAGCAAGTGCAGCACTTGGTTGTAGCGGAGCCATGAACTTCGCATTTGGCTTACGCTTAGATGTCTTCTTTGCTGCTTTTTTCTTAGTTGCTTTTGCTTTCTTTTTTGCCATTTTTGTCTCCTTGATACTGATAACGGCTTAATTAGGGTTAATGATAAATACAGATCCCCTCAGAACACAAACAAAAAACTAAAAAAAATGTGTTTGTTCCCTCTGAAAAGCCGAAATTTCAGTCGAAAAAACTGTTTTTTCGCTCTAAACGACAAAATTCACTAGACGCTGAGGGACGACAACGCTCTTTTTAATTGTTTTTCCCTCGAGAATTTTGGCAACTTTCGGAGCTGATTTAGCCAGATTTTCAAGCTCCGCCTTATCGATTTGGCGACTGACTTCCAATCGCTCAATGAGTTTTCCATTCACTTGGACCACCACGACCACTGAGTCCTCCGTGCAGAGGGACTCCTCAAAGCTGGGCCAAGAAGCTAAAGACACAAAACCTTTGAATCCCAGTCGGTTCCACAGCTCCTCAGCTAAGTGAGGGGCATAGGGAGAAAGGATTTTTAAAAAGTTTTCGAGAATCTCCTGAGGAAGTGTCTTCACTGAAGTTGCCTCATTGACGAAAATCATCATTTGCGAAATGGCAGTGTTGAATTGTAAGGCTAAAGTATCCTCTTGGACCTTTTTAATGGTCTTGTGAAGTAATTTCCAAAGAGCCGCTTCTGAGCTTCCAGGCGTATTCGAAACTTTGCTTTGAATACCACCCGTTCTCTCATCTACGACTAAGCGCCATACGCGGCCTAAGAACCGATAAGGGCCTTCGGGGCCATCCATTTTCCAGAGCTTTACTTGATCCAGCGGGCCCATGAACATTTCATAGAGCCTCATGGCGTCCGCACCGTAATTTTTGATGACGTCATCTGGATTAATGACGTTAAGCTTCGATTTAGACATTTTTTCAGTCTGGACTTTGAGCTCAGCTCCAGTCTCTTTTACAAAAAACTTGTCTCCCTTTTTCTCAGTCTCTTCAACGGGGTAGTACTTTCCTCGAGAATCTTGATAACTATCCCCCAAAATCATTCCCTGATTGAAAAGTTTCTGGAAAGGCTCTTTGGTTGAAACGATTCCCACATCATAGAAAACTTTGTGCCAGAAGCGTGCGTAAAGAAGGTGCAGAACCGCATGTTCTACCCCCCCGATGTAGAGATCTACTGGCATCCAGTATTTCTCTAGTGCTTTATCAACGGGAGCTTTTGAGTTTTTAGGATCAATAAATCTTAAGTAATACCAGCATGAGCCTGCCCATTGAGGCATCGTGTTCGTTTCTCGAAGGCCCTTTTTTCCATCGGGAAGGGTGACTTCAAGCCAGTCTTTTCCTGCCCGAGCGAGTGGGGGCTCTCCCGTTTCTGTGGGTCGGTACTCATCAATGGGAGGAAGTTCCACTGGCAGAAAAGAATCGGGCAAAGGAACGACCGAGCCATCTTCTAAATGAACCATCGGAAAGGGTTCGCCCCAATATCTTTGACGGGAAAAGAGCCAATCCCTGAGGCGGTAAGTCACTTTCCCGGTCCCTTTTTTCTGAGATTCCAACCAAGAAATCATTTTGTGCTTTGCTTCTTTTACCGGGAGGCCATTCAGAAAATCGGAGTTAATAGCTGTTCCTTCTCCGGTGTGGGCCTTTTCACTTACGGGCTCGGCACTTCCTGAAATGACTTCTAAAATGGGGAGTCCGAATTTTTTTGCAAATTCGTGATCTCGTTCATCATGCGCAGGGACGGCCATGATGGCTCCTGTGCCGTAGGTCATGAGCACATAGTCCGCTATCCAAACGGGAATAGCTTTTCCGGTTACCGGATGTTCTGCAAAGCTTCCCGTGAAAACCCCCGTTTTATCTTTGGCGAGATCGGTTCTTTGAAGGTCGGTTTTGTCTTTAGCGATTTTTACGTAAGCCTCAACAGCGGATTTTTGGCCAGCTGTCGTGATTTTTGCAACTAAGGGATGTTCGGGAGAAAGAACGCAGTAACTGGCCCCAAAGAGTGTATCCGGCCTTGTCGTAAAAACAGTGAAGGATTCATCGGAGTTTTGAATTCTAAAAAGAATCTCAGCGCCCTCGGATTTCCCAATCCATTCGCGCTGCATCTCTTTGACCCCATCTGGCCAATCAAGTCCGTTTAAATCCTCGAGGAGTCTTTCCGCATACACAGGAATTTTTAACATCCACTGATTCATCAGTCGTCTTTCAACGGGATCTCCCGTCTCGACGTAGACTCCCTCTTTCACTTCTTCATTGGCCAGCACCGTTCCCAGAGCCGGGCACCAATTCACAGGAACTTCGGCTCGATAGGCCAGCCCCTTTTCATAAAGCTTTAAGAAGAGCCATTGGGTCCAGCGGTAATAATCGGGATCGGTCGTGCTGAACTCACGAGTCCAATCGTAGCTAAAGCCTAAGCGTTTTACTTGGCGCCTAAAATTATCGGTATTTCTTTTCGTAATGATCGCGGGGTGAATATTTTCCCGCATCGCCGCTCTTTCAGCCGGGAGTCCAAAAGCATCCCATCCCATCGGATGAAGGACATGGAAGCCTTGCATCCGCTTTAAGCGAGCCACGATATCGGTTGCCGTATAGCCTTCGGGATGGCCCACGTGCAGACCCGCTCCTGACGGGTAAGGAAACATATCCAGGATATAATATTTCGGCTTTTTACTGAGTTCCGCTAGGTCATTGGTCGCGATAAAACAGCGGTTTTTTTCCCACTCGTCTTGCCACTTTGGCTCAATGGAAGATGGATCGTATTGCATGAGGTCCCTACCTTAATCGAAATTATCTCATTCGGCAAAAATTATGGTACCGTCATCGTTATGGAACAAAAAAGTAGATTTCCCGATTGGAAAACCATTTACGAAACCGAGCCAGTCGAGTCGATGGCTTGGTTCTGTCGAGACCTCGATTCTGACTTGAAAAAGGCCTTGGAACAAAGAGGGCTACATCAAGGAACATTTTTAGATATTGGAACGGGACCCGGGACTCAGGCGGTGGAGCTTTCTCGCTTGGGGTTCGAAGTAACGGCAACCGATTTGTCCCTGGCAGCCATCAAAAAGGCTCAAAAACTCTCTTCGTCTGTGCAATTCCTAGAGGACGATATCGTTCGCTCCAAGCTACAAGGTAAATGGGATTTTGCATTTGATAGAGGGTGTTTTCATTGTTTGGAGCCAAAAGACAGACCCACTTATGTGGAGACCGTGTCTCGCTTTTTAGTTTCTGGCGGCCTCCTTTTCTTAAAGACATTCAGTTGGAAGCAAGATGACTGGGGCTATGGTCCCTGGCGATTTGCTCCTCAAGACATCGAGGATTTGTTTGGGCACTATTTTAAGTGCCTCGAAAGCATTGAAACGGAATACCAGGGGACACTGCCTAAAAATCCGAAGGCTCTGTTTACTGTTTTGGAGCGGAAATGATTCGCGTTCTCTGCGGAATAGGGCTTTTCTTCAGCATCGTCACTTTAGGAGGTCAGGTAAAAATGACAAAAGCTTCGCAAACAGAAATTGCAACACTTGCGGGAGGGTGTTTCTGGGGAATGGAGGAACTTTTACGGTCACAACCGGGGGTTCTTGAGACAACAGTAGGGTATACCGGAGGGGAAACCTCTGGACCGACCTACGAAGATGTTAAGACAGGAACCACAGGACATGCAGAGTCCGTTCAAATTGTTTTTGATCCCCAAAAAACTAGCTTCGAGAAGATTTTGCTCTTCTTTTTCAAAATGCATGATCCCACCACAAAAAATCGGCAAGGCAATGATTTGGGATCTCAGTACCGTTCCGCCATTTTTTATCACTCTCCCGAACAGAAAAAGATAGCTGAGGAAGTCAAACTGAGAGTAGAGCAATCGGGAAAATGGAAGAAGCCCGTTGTAACGGAAATCGTTCCGGCAAAGCCTTTCTATCCAGCCGAAAACTATCATCAGAAATACCTTCAAAAAAATCCGGGGGGCTATACCTGTCATTTTTTGAGAGATTATGAATTCTAGTTCTTTCATCGATGCTCATTGCCATTTAGCCGATCCGAAGTTCGCTTCGGATTTAGAAGCGGTGCTGGGGCGGTCAGAAAAAGCAGGAGTGGGTGAGTGGATTCAAGGAGGCGTGGGACCTGAAGATTGGGAGTCTCAAAAAAAAATCGCCAAACTGAGACCAGGGAAAATTCATTTAAGTTATGGGCTTCACCCCTGGTGGGTAGCGAACCACAATGAGGGAGAAGTCATAACAGCTCTGAAAAAGTTGGAAGCAGAACTAGGAAAGGCCCAGTGCTTGGGAGAACTGGGACTAGATTTTTTACCTCGCTTCAAACTCAAGGCTCAGCTTCAAAAGGAAGTTTTTCGGGCCCAACTGATTTTGAACCAGAACTTCAAAAAGCCTCTCATCCTCCATGTGGTTCAGGCTCACTCTGATGCCCTTGCCATTTTGAAGGATTTTCGCCACCAGCCAGGGCTAGTTCATGCTTTTTCAGAAGGAAAAGAAGTTTTGAAACAATACTTAGACCTTGGGTTTCTCATTTCGGTCGGAGGGGCAGTGACTCGAAGAGGCTATGAGAAATTAAAAAAGAGCCTTTCCTTTATCCCACTTGATAGGCTCGTGATTGAGACCGACGCCCCCGATCAAACTCCTGAAGTTGCAGGTTTTTCTAAAGAGTCTCGAAATGAACCGTGTACTTTAGTCTCCCTAGCAGAAGTCATTTCTCAGCTTCGAAAAGACACAACCCCCCGAGCTCTTTTAGAGTCGAGTAGCCGTAATTTAAGGGCCCTCCTTGCATCTTCTTCCTGGTCGCGTTAAGGATTCCCCCCATGGACCGCGATTTAGAGAACTATAAACTTCATCGACGTTTTGATCGGATGGGGCGCCTCATCGGAGATGAGAAAATGAAGTCCCTCTTCAAAAGCCATGTCATGGTGATTGGACTAGGAGGCGTGGGGTCCTGGTCAGCAGAATCCTTAGCTCGATCAGGGGTCGGGATCCTGACGCTGGTCGATTTTGATGAGATCTGTGTGACTAATTTTAATCGCCAGCTGCACGCTCTCGATCGAACCGTAGGGTCTCAAAAAGTAGATGTGATGGCGGAAAGAATGCAAAAAATCAATCCGGCCGCTCACATCCGAGCGATTCCTCAATTTTATAATAGCGAAACCTGCGAAAATATTTTTTCTGTTCGACCCGATTACGTGATTGATGCAATCGATAATGTCACAGCTAAGTGTCACCTCTTAGCTTATTGTCGAGAACAGAAAATTCCAGTGGTGACTGCGACTGGATCGGGTGGGCGCTTGGATCCGACTCAGATAAAAATAGCGGATCTCGCTTTTACGTCAGTGGATCCTTTGGCGCGAGCGATTCGAGGAATTTTAAGAGAAAAGTACGCTTTTCCGAGAAATGAAAAAGAAGCCTTTGGCATTCCTGCTGTTTATTCGACCGAGCCAGCTCTGGAACCTCGTGAACTCCATTACGATGGGGGAAAGGGCTTTCAGTGTGTGTGTCCACAAGGCGATAACCCTTATTTCCAATGTGAAAATAGAAACGTCATTATGGGAAATGCGAGTTTTGTGACGGGTACTTTTGGATTTGTCGCTGCTTCGGTTGTCGTTAAGGACCTTTTGGCCTCGGCTTCGGAATCCATGGCTTAGAAGTGTCGTCCGGCCAAGCATGTTTCGGATAGCGCCTGGAGAGTTCTTTTTTAATTTCTGGATACTGATTTTTCCAAAAACTTTTTAGATCCTGAGTCACTTGGATGGCCCGTTGATTGGGGGCAAGAAGATGAAGGGTTAGCGGGAGTGTCTTATCGAGGACCGTTGGCGTTTCGGTTAAACCGAAAAAATCTTGCAACCGAGATTCTATCCAGGGATTACGATTGAGAGGATAGTGAATAGTGGCTTTGCGTCCACTGGGCAGGGACAACTGAACCGGAGTGAGAGAGTTCAGTAAATGGACTTTTTCATTTAAGAAACAACGTCCCAGAATGTCTTCCCAGTCTTCGCTCTGAAAAGAAGCTAAGGAAAAGTCATTCCAAGGCCCTTGCGATAATTTCTCACCCAGTCCGAGGGGGGAGAGTTCCGGTAATCCCAGCCTCTTGGCCACTAAAAGATTCCGACTGAGGTGCGTTTCGACTAATTCTTTCTGTACAAAGGCGGAAAGGGCTTCAATCCAATCAGACCATTGTTTGAGAGACTCCGATTTTTTTCCGGTGGAAGCTTTGAAAAAAAACTCAAAAGACTTTAGGTCTTTCGCAGGTGTAGAGTCTTTTTCTTCTAAAATCAGGCTCCCCAATCGAAGAAGGCTCTTTGAAGTGAGTCGTTTCTTGCCAGAGTCCCAAAAGAGCTCTTCAGATTCCTTTAATATCGAATCTGGCAGATCCAAAAGCTGAGTTTCCTCAATCGCAAGGAGGGCGCGGGCGTGAACTTTTGAGTTCGAGGTGTTGCCATGAGAGGTTTCCTGAACCTCTAAAACAATAAAAAAGTCATGAGCCAAAGAAAAAGCGGTCATTGGCACCAAAGCTGAGCCCCCTGAGCATAAAATCATTTCTAGTTGATGGCTCTGGCTTCGTTGCTGGCTTCTTTCCTTCCGGATTTTACCGATGCGATCGGGAAATGCTCGAAGTACCGCAAGAGATAAGTTTTTCGAATTGCTATCTGATTTGGCTTCCTGAAAATGTCTTCGATAGTGTTCCTGCGCTCGTTTGACAGAAAAAGACGGAGCTTTGGGGAGACACTCCACAGCATCTAGATCTGATAAAGCTTGTTCTGAAATCAGTGCGGATAGTTTAAGAGCAGATTCAAAACATCCCAGTGAGCCAGCTTCCAAAAGAAGTTTTGAAATTCGAGGAGGAGCAGGAATTCGACTCATTTGCTTACCGAGGGGGGTAAGAGTTCCCCCAGTGGAAACCGTGGCGCCTAGAACAGCCAGTAAGTTTTCAGCGGCTTGGAGGGAGTCGGGAGAGGGAGATTCGAGCCAAGCAAATTCCGGAAGTTCCGTGAGCCCCACCGATTTCATCTCAAGGAGAACCTGTGACAGATCCGACCGCATGATTTCCGGAGTGGTAAAGGCTGGGCGCGACTCAAACTCTCCCTGTGAGAAAAGTCTTAAGCACAATCCAGGACCCGTTCTCGCCGCTCTTCCAGCTCTTTGCTCAGCTGAGGCGCGACTGATTTTACGAGTGGTGAGCGAGGGAAGGCCGGTCCACCAAGAAAAGGCAGCTTGGCGTTCAAGACCACTATCAATCACCAAATTAACCCCTTCAATTGTTAAAGACGTTTCAGCCAGATTCGTCGAGAGGACGATTTTTCGCTTTTTTTGAGGGCGAATCGCTAAGTCTTGCTCTTCTTTGGTGAGATCTCCGTGCAACGGGAGAATCAGAAAGTCTTTGAGTTGAGGAAGCGTTTCGAGAGCTTCTAAAGTTCTTCGGATCTCCCCCTTTCCCGGTAAAAAAACCAACACATCTCCAGGAGAAGAAAGTTGGGGATGATTTCGTAAGACCTCCTTAATTTTTAGCTCGAGAGGTTTTTCAGAGGAGGAAGCGAGGTATTCAACTGTCAGCGGAAAAGGTTTGCTCTCAAGATCTAAAACGACGGGCTCTTTTAGGAACTTGGATAACAGATCCGTATCCAGAGTGGCGGACATCACCAAAATATACAAATCGGGCCGGTAGGTTCTTTGAAGACAGTTCAATAGGCTCAGAGCCGTATCTGTTTGGAGGTGGCGCTCATGAAATTCATCGAGGATGACCGCGCCCACCCCTTCCAGCTTTGGATTGGAGAGAAGCAGGCGAGAAAACATGCCTTCCGTTAAAAATCTGAGCTTGGTTTCTCGCGAAGTTTTATTTTCAAACCGAAACTGATAGCCGACTCGCTTTCCAATTTCCTCCCCGAGCTCCTCTGCTACCCTGAGCGCTGAATATTTAGCTGCCACTCGTCTTGGCTCAAGCACCCAAATTTCCTCATGGGGCTTTAGGATCGATCCCTCAAGAATCGCTCGTGGGACCCGGGTTGTTTTTCCAGACCCGGGACTAGCTTTCAGAATAATATTTTTCTTTACTTGAAGAGTTCCCAAGAGTCTGGGAAGAAGGGAATCAATCGGTAAAGAAGTCATCAGAAAGACCATTATAATGGCTGCGCAACTGTTTGAAAATACAAACTTTTTAGCCGTGGATAAACGCGGGGGTTTTTTAAGTGTTCCCTCCCGTTTGAGGGATCAAGATCCCCGCCCCTGTGAGATCATCGAATGGAGTAAAAACAAACAGGTTCGACTCTGGGCTATCCACCGTTTGGATGAGGAAGTCAGCGGAGTTCTTCTTTTTGCCAAAACTCCGGAGGCCCATCGGACTGCGAATCAGTGGTTTGAGAAAAGGCTGGTTCGAAAAACCTATGAAGCTTTGACCGAATCGGCAGAAGAAAATTTCAAAGTGAATGAAAAACTGGTTTGGAAAAGTAAACTCCTTCGGGGAAAAAAAAGAGCTTACGAAAAAGAATTTGGAAAAGAATCAATTACCGAAGCCATTTTGATTGGGAAAGACTTGGGCACAAGCCTTTGGAAACTATCTCCCCTGACTGGGAGGTCCCATCAACTGCGCTTTGAAATGGCCAAGCATGGTTTTCCAATTCTAGGGGATGAACTCTATGGTTCAAAAACTCCGTCGCCAATTCCATCGGCTATTGCTTTAAGAGCCATTGAACTGGATCTGAGAAATTGTCCCGAGCGAGAGACGTTGGGACTCCCCGAAAAACTGGGGGTCAGTTCTCTCCTTAATTGGTGGAAAGAAAATAAGTCATCATGAAACTTCCCTCCACACGGCTTAAGAACCTTCAGGTTGATTTTCCCTTTATGGTAGCTCCGATGGTGGGGCTTTCTCATGTTGCCTTTCGAGAACTCATTCGAGCCTATACGCCTGAAGAAGTAACTCCCTTGATCTTTACTGAAATGCTTTCGAGTCGGCGGCTTCCTAGTGAAAGGCTGGAGAGAGCAGAAAATCTGTTTGTTGCCCCGAATGAACGGGGCCTTATTCCGCAGATCTTAGGTAATGAAGAGCGATTTATCGCCCCAAGCCTTGAGAAACTCATGGAGCTCAACCCCTGGGGCATTGATATCAATATGGGGTGTCCCAAGAAAAAAAACCTTTCTCATAACTGGGGAGTTCTCCTCTTAGGAGACAAGAAATATGCAGCTGACGTGGTGCGAGTCACCAAAAAATATTCTCCTCGTCCCGTCAGTGTTAAATTGCGAGCAGGACTCGGAGACTCCATTGATGTCGACTATCTAGATTCTTTTACTAAGGCTTTGGAAGAAGCTGGGGCCGATTGGTTAACCATTCATTGTCGCTCTAGTCACCAAAAACACCATGGAAGAGCGAATTGGGATGTTTTAAAAGAACTTTCCAGTCGAAGAAAAATTCCAGTCGTAGCTAATGGAGATGTTCAGACAGCTCAAGACGCCATTCAAGTGATTCAAGATTATGGAGTCGATGGAGCGATGGTGGCTCGAGCCGCAACGGCTAGGCCGTGGATCCTGTGGCAAATTGCAAAGGCTTTGGGAGACTCGGGTTCCGCACGAGCTCGGGCGCTCGAAAATCCTCCCATGACTCCAGAAGAAGAGGGCAGAGAGTACTTTCAAGCCGTCTTGAGATTTGCCTTTTTACTGGAGAAGTACTTTGGCGTAGGCGAGGGAAGTCTTCAGAGACTTAAATTTTACATTGGAGTCAGCTCTCCCTGGTTGCCTTTTGGCCATCACTTTTGGAAACTGATTCATGCCACTCGTGAATTTAGTAACGCCGTGGAACGCATCGAGGAATATGCTGAGCAAAACCCACAACCCCTTAGAGAGCGAGTGAGTCATTAAATGAAATCTCAAAAACTGAAGCAGGCCTTTCTTCTAGGACTTTGGAGTTTTCTTTGCGTCCTTCCTTTGCTTTTAAAGATGGGCCCCAATGTCGTCACGCTTACTTATTTGGAGGGAATGCAGCGCTTTTATGAAACAGGGAATCCTTATCTTCCCCCGAGTGCTGGTCGGGATTTTTTCTTTTATCCCCCTTTCTTTGCTTTTATTTGGAAAAGTTTCTCTTGGTTTGGACCCGGAATAGGAATCTTGCTATGGAGTTTTTTGAACAGTTTTGTTTTCTGGTGGGGAGTTTCTTGTTGGGTTTCTATTTCTAGAAAACAGTCGTCTTGGCTTTGGTTTTTTCTGGTTTGCTCTGCCGTGGAGCTCGACATTTCTCTTCGTTACCAACAGGCAAACGCTCTCTTAGCAGGCCTGATTCTTTGGTCTCTAGCAGAGTTTCGGGATCGACACTTTGGAAGAGCGGGATTTCTCTTGGCGTTGGGGACACACCTCAAAATATTCCCCCTCTTAATTGCAGGTTTCTTGTTTTTTCCGTTTCATCTGGCGTTTGGAGCCAGCTTTACCGGATCCTTACTCATTCTTTTCTTGTTGCCAGCTTCAATTGTTGGAATTCCCGAAGCGTTTTGGCTCCATTTTGAGCAGGTCCGCGCTACTACTCATGATTTTTCTCAGCGACAGCTTCTCGACCTGGTGGCCTTTTTTTCTCGATTGGGAATCCCTCAAGTGGGAAAACTTTTTCAGCTAGGAACTGCTGTCTTGGGAGCAGGGATTCTTTTTACCTATCGATTCCGAGTCTCCCAGTTAAAATTTTCTTGGGGAGTCTGGTACACAAGTTTTTTATCTATGCTTTTGGCAGTGACTCCAAAAGCCGAGTCGCCGACTTTTGTATGGGTAGCACCGGCGTATCTTTTACTTTTTCCCAAAGAGAATAAAAAAGAGCGTTGGCTAATGGCGGGCGTAGGCTTCTGTCTGACACTTGTATACTCATCTGCTTTCCCAAAGCCTTGGGTTCAGTTTTTAACCCACGATTATAATTCGAAGGTTTTGGCCAATTTTGTTTTGTGGGGTTTCAGCTCATTTGTTCTTGTCCGAGAAATGATTTTCCAAAAGCAAGAAGCCCCCGTAAACTAATCCCTTATGTCCCTTTTAGGTTTAAGTGTTGAAGCCCAAGATCTGAGCAAAGCATTTAACTCCCTAGCGCCCCTGCGATCGGTGAATTTCAAAGTCAGCCCTGGAGAGTTTGTAGCGCTCCTGGGACCTTCGGGGTGCGGCAAGTCGACTCTTCTTAAAATGATTGCTGGCCTTCGAGAACCCACCACAGGAAAAGTACTGGTCGGTGAGGATGGAATTACTTCGAAAGACAAGCGAGTGAGTTATGTGTTCCAAGATGCTTACCTCCTTCCCTGGAGAAAAGTGTTGGGAAACGTGACTTTACCGCTCGAACTTTTGGGAGCAACTAAGGTTGAAGCGGAATTTAAAGCGAGGAAAGCCTTAGAACGAGTGGGACTCATCGATTTTGAAGGTTTTTATCCGGCGAATCTTTCTGGTGGAATGAAAATGCGGGTTTCGCTGGCTCGAAGCTTAGTGACGGAACCCAATCTTCTACTTTTAGATGAACCGTTTGCTGCTCTGGATGAAGTGACTCGATTAAAGTTAGATCAAGACTTGCGCGATCTGTGGGTGGAGTCGCAAATGACGGTCCTTTTTGTCACCCACTCTATCTCGGAAGCTGCTTTCTTAGCTGACCGGATTTTTATGTTATCGAAGAAAAGTTCTGGTATCCGCTACGTAATCGAAAACCCGCTTCCTAAAGGGCGAACGATGGAGACTCGAGCTGATTCTCGTTTTACCCAACTGACGCAAGACCTCTTTTCCAAGTTTCAGGAGCTTGAAGCATGAAGCTGGGTTTGAGAAAACTCGTTTTGCCCTTAATTGCTTTTATCGTCATCGTTTCGTTTTGGGAATTAGTGGTCAGAGTAAAGTGGATTAGCTCATTTATTCTGCCCGAGCCCTCTTCAATTCTGCTGTCTTTGATAAATGACTGGGATGAGCTGTGGGGTGTGCTTAAGACAACTGCGTTCTCCGTAGGGATCTCATTTTTTCTAAGCGTTTTTGTGGGTATCAGCTCTGCCATTATTCTTTTTACTTCCGAAACGGTACTTTTTGCTTTTTATCCCTATACGATCTTTTTTCAGACAGTTCCCATCATCGCGATAGCTCCGCTGCTTGTGATTTGGTTTGGTTATGGGATTCCAGCAGTCGTGGCTTCTGGCTTCATTGTCTCTGTTTTTCCGGTGATTGCCAGCTCACTCACCGGGCTTCTATCAGCCGATCCAAACTTGAGAGATCTATTTAAACTGTATCGCGCACGTCGTTGGCAATCGATGGTGAAGTTGTATTTACCAAGCTCTTTGCCTTTTATTATGAACGGACTTCGTATTTGCGGCGGACTGGCAGTAATTGGCGCGATTGTCGGGGAATTTTTAGGGGGCGTGGGAATCGGAAGTATCATTGATGTTGCAAGAGCTCAGCAAAGAATCGATAAAGTCTTTGCGGCAGTGCTCTTGGCTTCTGGATTGGGATTGCTTTTGATAAAAACGATTGATCTGGCTAACTATCTTCTTCTGAGAAACTGGCATCCTTCGGAGGCAAAAGAATCATGAAAAAAAGTTTTTTTCTTGTTTGGCTTATTTCTACAATGACATGGGCGGGGCCAACTCCCACTAAACTTCGTTTGGCTTTGAACTGGAAGCCTGAACCAGAGTTTGGGGGGTTCTATGAAGCTTCGTTGAATGGAATTTATGGAAAAGAAGGTCTCGAAGTAGAAATCCTTCCCGGCGGTGTCGGTACCCCCGTCATTCAAATGGTAGAAGCGGGTAAAGTAGAAATGGGAATTTCGAATTCCGATGAAGTGATTCTGGGGCGATCTCAGGGAGCTGAAGTCGTTTCTATCTATGCGGTTTATCAAACTTCACCGATGGCACTTCTCACTCATGCCGAACGTGGATTCAAAGAACTAAAAGATGTTTTTGAAACACCCGGAACACTAGCAGCGGAGCGGGGCCTTCCTTACATTCGATTTTGTGAAAAAAAGTACGGTCTCAAGAATGTAAAAGTCGTGCCCTTCATGGGAGGAATTACCCAGTTTTTAAGTGACAAGAAAATGACTCAACAAGGTTTCATCACGGCCGAGCCAATTCTTGCAAAAAAACAAGGGGCGAATCCCAAAACATTTTTGATTGCTGACTCGGGATACAATCCGTATTTGACTGTAGTGATTGTTCGAAAAGACTTTGCAGAAAAAAATCCAGAGGTCGTCAAAAAATTTGTGAAAGCAACTCAAGAGGGTTGGAAAAATTATTTGCAGAATCCGGGGTCCGCCAATAAGAAAATGGCGGCTTTAAATCCCACAATGGATTCTGAAACTTTTCAAGAAGGGGCGAAAGCTCAAATTCCTTTAATAGAAACGGCAGAAACAAAAAGGTTTGGTTTAGGGTATCAATCTAAAGAACGTTGGAAAGAGCTTGCTTCGCAGCTACTTGAACTCAAAGTCGTGAAAACGATTTTTCCACCAGAGACTTATTTTAAATAAAAAAAGGACGAAAGCTTTCGCTTCCGTCCTTCTTTACTAAGCTTGGAAATTCTTAGTAGTTTCCGCCGCGTCCGCCGCGTCCACCACCAAATCCACCGCCGCCTGGACGTCGGTTTCCACCGCCGCCACGACGATCTCCACCACCGAATTCACGTCGGCGTGGTTCCATTGGACGAGCTTCGTTTACTGTAAGAGCTCGGCCTTCCATTTCTTTTCCATTCATTTCGGAGATTGCTCGCTCTGCTTCATCATCAGATGCGAACTCAACGAAACCAAAACCTTTAGAACGACCGCTTGCGCGATCTGTGATTAGGGTTGCTGTTTCAACGGTTCCGAATGGACTGAACCATTCAATGAGGGTTCCCTCTGTTGCACTGAAAGGGACGTTCCCTACGTATAGTTTCTTACCCACAAGACCTCCTTAAGGTAGCTAGGGTGCAGACTGAAGACTAACTGAGCACCCTGCTCAAAGGTCTACTGTCCGGACGGTTATGACACTACCAGTTAAGAATTTTTTCGCAAGGGGGTATTTTTACCTTAAATCAAGATCTGAAAAGTCGTTTTAAGTAACTGAAAATACAAGTTAAATAAGGCTTTCGTGGACACTTTTTTAAGAATCGGCTAGTTTCCCCCCGCCTTATGAAAGTGCTTTTAGCCACCCCTCCGATGACCCAAATCAATACGCCTTATCCGGCGACCGCCTACCTGACCGGCTTTTTAAAACAAGAAAATTTCAAAGTTTCTCAAAGAGATGTCGGGCTCGAACTTTTTTTAAAAATATTTTCAAAAGCGGGGTTAACGCGAGTCCGTGATGAATTGGAAAAAAGAAAACTAAATGGAGAAGAATCTGTTTCTCCGGCTGTTCGCTGGTTTTTAAAAAATGCTGAAGAGTACATTCATTCTGTAGAGACAGTCGTGCGGTTTCTGCAAGGCAAAGACTCAACCCTTTCTTATTCAATTGCTCGTCGAGGATTTCTCCCAGAGGGGCCTCGGTTCAAAGTTCTCAAAGATTGGGAAAAAAATGGAGACGGGGAACTTCATTGGGCCTTTGGCTCACTCGGAAATCAGGACCGAGCCAAGTACTTAGCGAGCCTTTACATTGACGATCTCACCGACGTCATCCGAGAAGGCGTTGATCAACGATTTGAACTTTCACGGTATGCGGAAAAATTAGCTGCCAGTGCTCCGAGCTTTGTTCCGATTCTTGAGGCGCTTTCGTCAAAAATTACTGTTGTAGATTCGATGCTAGATGAAATCTGGAGAGAGATTCTTGAAATCGAAAAACCCGATGTCATTGGATTCAGTCTTCCGTTTCCCGGAAATGTCTATGCGGCTTTTCGAATGGCGAAGATTTCCAAAAATCTTCTCCCCAAAACTCCCGTGATAGTGGGGGGAGGATACGTCAATACAGAACTCAGAGAATTAAAAGATGCTCGAGTCTTTGATTTTTTTGATTACATCACCCTAGATGATGGGGAACGCCCCTTTCTGGCTCTCCTTCAAAATTTAAAAACTCCGAGTGCTCGCCCTCAATTCTTGCGCACTCTTTTGAGAGAAAACGGAAAAGTCGTTCAGAAAAATGATTCTCTCCACGATATTCCTTTAAAAGATGCTGGAGTGCCCACGTACGAAGGACTGCTCTTGGATCGCTATCTCTCTTTGAATGAAGGTCTGAACCCCATGCATCGGCTTTGGTCGGATGGTAGGTGGAATAAACTGACGCTGGCTCATGGGTGCTACTGGAAGAAGTGTACTTTTTGTGACACCAGTCTTGATTACATCAGTCGCTATGAGCCGCAAGGGGCAAAGCTGATTGTCGACAGAATCGAAAAGCTAATTCAAGAAACCGGCGAAACAGGTTTTCATTTCGTGGATGAAGCGGCTCCTCCGAAAGTCCTCATTGCGATGGCCGAGGAAATCCTTCGAAGAGGGGTGAAGATCACTTGGTGGGGTAATATTCGCTTTGAAAAGGCTTTCACTCGAGAAGTGACTGAGCTTTTAGCTCGCTCTGGCTGTGTGGCAGTGAGTGGGGGCCTTGAAGTCGCTTCCGACAGACTCTTAAAACTGATGGAAAAAGGAGTGACTGTCGAGCAAGTGGCCCAGGTCACAGGAGCTTTCAGTGAAGCAGGGATTTTAGTACATGCTTACCTCATGTTTGGTTTTCCCACTCAGACTCTTCAAGAGACAGTAGATTCCTTAGAACGCGTGAGACAGCTTTTTGAAGCGGGCTGCATTCAATCTGCTTTTTGGCATCGATTTTCGGTGACGGCTCATAGTCCGATTGGGAAAAATCCTCAAAAGTATGGAATTCAACTGAGAGAAGTTGATTCCACTTTTGCTAAAAACGACATCGAGTTTGTGGATCCGACCGGGTGCGATCACGAGGCATTGTATCCTGGCCTTAAGAAAGCAGTTTACAACTACATGTTAGGGCTGGGTTTAGAAGAGGATGTAAGGGTGTGGTTTGATTTTTCAGTGCCAAAAACAAAAGTTTCCTCAAACCTCATACAGAAAAGTTTAGCAAGAGTTCATAATCAAGGGGTTGTCATGGAATTATTAATCGCTTTATTCATTTGGCTGGGGGCGGGATCTTCTCTTCTTCACGCTGATATTGTTGCTCTTCCAGACGCTATAAATCTTAAAGAAGGTATTGGGAAAGTGAATTATGAACTTTTTGATAAAACAGTTTGTAATTCCGAGCTGAAAAAAAACGGATTAATGGAATGCATAGAAATAAAAGACCTCAAAGGTCTGGTTCTTTGTGCCTCAACCAAAAAGAACCTCATGAACAAGGCGTTGTCGAGAGCGAGTGTTTTTGCCGAAGGGGATTCCCAAGTAGAAAAAGGAAAAGTTGTTAGCACAGAATCTGAAGCTTATTTAAAGTCGCTCACAGAAATTGCCGGCCATGATTTAGTTTCAACGCAGTTGATGGGTTTTTGGAATGAGCTCCAGCAAGTATGCCAAGAAAAGGAGACTTGTCCCACCCCGGAAGAAGAAGAGTTGTTTCATGAAGTTGTTTTACCCATGAGTCAAAAGCAGGAGCCTTTTGTGGTGATCTCCTACTCGGTCAACGCCGATTGGTCCTACGCTCTTAGCCACGAGCTGTCCCACGCCCAATATTTCCTCGACTCCAATTATCAAAAAGCAGTCGATAGATTTTGGAGCGAAACCGTCACAGCAGAAGACCGAGAGAAAATTAAGAAAGTTCTCGGTGAGGCGTACAACCAAAACGACGATTTGTTGATGAGAAATGAGTTCCAGGCCTTCTTATTAGAGAGTAGAGCTGCCGAGGATCGGCTGAAAGATTTTGTGCCTCTCTATCGAGAAAAACTTATCAAGCAATTAGAAGAAGCGGGCTCTGCTCCGCTTAAGTTTCAATAATCATTTTTCTGATTTGGGCAAAAGCCGGGGCGTTTACTGTTCTTAGGAAATTCACGGCAGATGTAAGGTCTTCGGTCATAGACCGAACAGAGCCTTTCCTTCGTTAAAAAGACACAATCGTTATTGGGGTGTTGGTAAATTGTAAAAAGCTTCGTTCGAGAATTAAAAGACTTAATGATTTTCTTTTTCTTGAGCTTTTCTACATGAGGCTTCAAAGGCCCGGTTACTTCTTCATATTTTAAAAATCCCAAATGGTAGAGTTCTTCTGCCGTGACAACAACTGGCAAAGTACAGCATCCGGCAAAGCATCCTTTACAAAGCTCTGGCTTATATTTCACCCAAGTAGAGGGGGCATGAATTTCAACTGGTTTATTTTTCATGGGGAAGGTAAGGGCAATAACCCGGTTTAGGTCCAATTTTAGGAAACTGTCGGCAAATCTCGGGGCGTTTTTCGTAAACCGTACATCGCCGATTTTCATCGAGGAAAATACAATCCTTGTTTTTCTTCTGAGCGATCACAAAAACCATTTTCTTGGGGTGAAACTTTTGAATAAGTTTCTTTTTGGAGAGACGTTTTGCGAGGGGGGCTAAGCCTTCCATCGCTTCATCATTTGTTACTAATCCTAAACGGATGAGGTCCGGGACACTTACTTCCAAGGGCATGTCATGGCAACAGCTAGCAAAGCAGGTTTTGCAAAGGCTGGGCTTAAACTTTGTCCACTTTTTGATGGGAAGTCTCACAATGGAAATCAGGATATCACAAACCAGCTTGACTCGCTGAGGTTTCCGATAGAGAAAGCTTCGCGATATGTCTTTCAGAGAAATATTTCCAACTACTATCGCCCAGGGGACAGTAGCTTCAGCTTATGCCTTACGAAAAAATCTGTTAAACGACATTGAACTCATTTCTAAGGAAGATAAGGTTGGTAAGGAGTGGTCGAAAAAAAACTATATTGGAGGCTACACTTCTTACGCTTCTCTCAACAATCTCCATCATCGCTATCCAAGCTTTATGGATTTCGAAAAACGAATTAATAAAGAAGCAGAAAAGTTCGCGCAGAAGTTGGGGTGGAACCTTAAAGGTCTTGAGCTGCAAATGACCGATTGCTGGGCGAATATTATGCCGCAAGGTACTTATCACACCCTTCATTTTCATCCTCACTCGGTCATCAGCGGTGTTTTTTATGTGACGACTCCCCCCGGGAGCGTGTCTTTAAAAATTGAAGATCCAAGAATGAGTTTTTTTATGAACTCTCCTCAAGGAAAATCCATGTACGCGGAAATTCCTGCAGAAGAAGGCCAATTCATTATGTTTGAAAGCTGGCTTCGCCACGAAGTACCGCCCAATCAATCCAAAAAACCCCGGGTGAGTATTAGCTTTAATTACGCTTTAGAGACTGTTGATTGACCATCCCCCAGCTCGGGGCTATACCCTTAGGGCTATGTTTCACCGGTTCGCGCTTGGCGCACTACTTTTAGTGAATGGCGTTTCCATCTTTGGATACGCTACTTTTAGCCGCAATTCTCAGCTTTTAGTCACTTATCCTTGGGCGCAACCTATTTTTGAAAATGCTTATTGGGTGTTTGCTCGTCTTCAAATTCTCTTGGCTCTTTTAGCGATGCTTTTACTTCTTCACGATAAAGTGAAGGGAAAATGGGTCCCGACCTTTTGTGCAGCGGTCTTGATTAGCTTAGGCAGTGAGTTCTGTGGAACCACTTGGGGGCTTCCCTTTGGGAGTTATGAATATACCGATCTGTTGGGTCCAACATTATTTGGTCGGGTTCCTTACTTGATCCCATTGAGTTGGTTTTTCATGGGAATCGCTTCTTTTGGGATCTCTCAATCTGTTTTTTCGGAAGACCGGTTTTCAACTCTTAGGATTTTTCTAGCTTCGTGGATCCTGATGAGTTGGGATTTAACCCTGGATCCAGCGATGAGTCACTTGGCTCCGTTTTGGATATGGAATGAAGCCGGCCCGTACTTTGGAACTCCCCTACTGAATTTGGCTGGCTGGTACGTCACCGGCTTACTCATTATGCTCAGCTTTGAAGTCCTTAGAGCAAATCGTTGGATAAGAAATGTTCCAACTTCTAGTCTTCTTTCCTTTTACGGAGCCAACCTGATTCTGCCCTTGGGAATCGTTGTTGCCGCAGGCCTCTGGGAGGCCGTCGCTATTTCAGGAATCTGTTACTCCCTGGTGGTGTTCGTTCTCATTTATCGCAGACTTTTTTGGACTCCACCGCTATTGACTCAACTGCCTGTAAAATAACTCATGAAGCCCTTTGTTCCTTACAGTCGCTGGACACGAAAGGCTTTCAATCGCTATCTCGGCTGGAATTTTAAAAGAAACTTTGAAAATATTTTCACTCTGGGGCTTTCAAGTCTTGAAAAAATTGAAACGCCACTTCTTTTTGTTTCAAACCACGTCAGCTGGTGGGATGGATTTTTTTTGTTTGAAGTGCAAAGACGTATTCGGCCCCAGGGAAAAATTTTTACCATCGCTCTAGAAAAGACGTGTTTCGAAAATCCCATTTTGCCTCGAATGGGAGTTCTCCCCATTTGTCCGGGGAACTTAGCCTCTTTGAGGGCGCTTCTGAAACACCTGCAGAAGCTTCGTGCGGAGAATCAGTCGGGAGAACTGGTGGTAAGTTTTTTTCCTCAGGGAAAAATAATGCCAAGTTTCTGTTCCTCGCTTGGATTTCAAAGTGGAATCGAGAAAGTCATCTCTGCTCTGACTCCAGTAACCGTGGTTCCTATCGGGATTCATATCGAGCCAATGACGGGAAAGAAACCTACTGCAATTCTTTCCATTGGAACACCTAGGCCCTGTTCTGAGATGACCGAAGTAGAAGAAGTAGAAAAAAGCGTCCAAGAGGCACTGTCCAAAATTCACCAAGGACTCTTTATAAATGGGGAGAGGCTTCCTGAAGGTTTTGAAAGGTGGAGTCTGTGATATTTGTCTTGGCATTTCTCTGCGGGATGACTCTTCTGAATTACTTTACGGTAATCCGAATGGAGAAAGCGAAGAATCTCGACGATACGATTAAGGTAAGTGTCTTGATTCCACTTAGGAACGAGGGTTTAAGAATTGCTGAGCTTCTCGCCAAGGTATCGAAGCTAGTTTACTCAAATTGCGAAATCATTTTTCTAAATGACGAATCCACCGATGACACTTGGGAGAAACTTCAGGCTTTTTCCGGAAAAAAAATCAGAATGGTTCAAGGGAAGCCGTTGCCACAAGGTTGGGTGGGAAAACCCTGGGCGTGCTGGCAACTCGCTGAAGTCGCTTCGGGAGACGTCTTGTTGTTTTGTGATGCCGATGTCTCCATGGGGAGCCATTCGATTCAGAGAACCGTCAGTTTGATGGAAGAGCATCAAGCAGATGCCTTGACGGCTTTGCCTTATCAAGACCTTCCCACTGCATTTGAAAAAGCGATCATTCCTTTTGTGATGCACTTACCGATTCTGGGGCTCTTGCCTCTGCGTTGGGTGTCTCGTTTCAAAAGTCCAAATCTTCTAGTAGCGAATGGGCAGTGGTTTGCTATCAGAAGAAAAAAATATTTCGGAGTAGATGGGCATCGTTCGGTTTCTCATTCTTTACTGGAAGATATGGAGCTTGGAAGAAACCTCGCTCGCGCTGGATTCACGGTCGTACCGGTTCTCGCAACTCACGATCTCTCAGTGAGAATGTACGATTCTTGGGATGCTATGAAGGAGGGCTTTACTAAAAATCTTTACTTGCTGTCGGGAGGAAATCCCTGGGCTGCAACGGCGGTAATGGGAACTAGTCTTTGGATGTATCTGGGGCCCATTCTATTAGCGCTTTATGAAAAGCCAGGAGCAGGGCAGGCCCTTCTTTTGCTTATATTCTTTCGAAGCTTGGCGGCGCTGACGTTTCGAGTTTCCCCTGGGTCGGTTTGGTTGCATCCGGGAGGAGCCCTCGGGTTTCTTTGGCTTCTGGCTCGCTCTGGGGTCGCCCATTTGAAAAACCAGGTGAGCTGGCGGGGCCGACCTGTTCAAACTGCTAACTAACTGAATTTCAATAATAATAATTATGCGACACCGGGGCTTTTTCGAGCTTTTGGGTGACAAAAGTGGCGTCTTGACTTGGAGCGTAAAATATTCGATTTTATTAAAAAATTTCGAGGATATTTTATGAGAACTGTTCAGGATTTCGTAAACTTAGAGCTCTATCCGATCGACCAACCAGAACATCCCATCACCAAAGCCATGCTGGCTCGTTTTCAAAAGCAGATGAAAGAAGAGGGAGTTTGTGTTCTTCCCCATTTCCTATCAGCGCCGGGACTAAAAAATCTGGTGCAAGAATCCAATGCTTTAGCTGATAAGAGTTTTCACAGTACGGTTCGAGGAAATGCTTACTTAGAAGAGGGGCCAGCTGACTTGCCGGAAGACCATCCCATGAAAATGGAAGACACGACTTCCTTGGGAGTTCTTGCTTATGATCAGATCCCTCAAGAAAGTGGCCTGCGACTGATTTATCAGTGGAAGCCATTCGTAGACTTTGTGGGGCAAATCATTGGGCGCGGCCAGCTCTACGAATATGCTTGTCCCCTGGGAGCCATCAATGTCGCTGTCATGAAAGATCAGGATTATTTGCGGTGGCACTTCGATCAGAGTGATTTTGTCGTATCGATTAATCTGCAAGATCCTCAAGAAGGGGGAAAATTTGAATACGCGAGAAATATTCGTTCCGCTTCGGATCCAAAGTACAACGAAGTGAGAGAGCTTCTTCGAGGAAACAGAAAGAGCGTCGAAATTTTAGATAATCCCCCGGGCTGTCTCGTTCTTTTTGAAGGGCGGTACACGATTCACCGTGTGACGGAAATTCAAGGAAAGATTTCTCGATTGATAGCCCTGTATGGATATGCTCTCGCACCTAATGTGACGAGTACCGATTATTTAAGAGAAATGCGATACGGAAGAACTCACTGATGCTTGAAATTGCTAAAAAGCCATTCGAGATCACCGAGCGCTCAATCACTGCCCATGCATTTTCGGGGCGGTGCTTGAAGGATTACCCGCTTTGGTTGGAAGCTCTTCTTCAAGTAAAAATGGCAGCCGCTCGAGCCAATTTTGCAGCCTCTCTCTTAAGTGAAAAAGAAGAACAAGCCATCAAAACAGCTTGTTTGGACTTACAGCTTCCCGAGTATCGGGACCTCTTTCAAGCCGACGTTTACCAGGGCGGGGGAGGGATAGCGGTTCATACGAATATCAATGAAGCGATCCAAGCTTTTAGCCAAGAAGCGGGAAAGGCGCTTGAAATCAAGACCCAGATTAATTTAAGCCAGTCCACCTCAGATGTCCTATCCACAGCGTCTTCGCTTGCCCTTTTAAAGCTCGTTCAACAGTTGATTGGTGTTTTAGAAGAAGTGGAAAATACTTTTCTTGCTAAAGCCACGGAATGCGAAGGCATACGTACAATGGCCCGGACATGTCTTCGAGATGCCCTTCCGGCTCCCTTGAGCAAACTATTTGAAGGCTATGCTTTGGTGGCTAGACGACAGCGCGAACAATTAGAGGTTCATCGTCAACTTTTAGAAGAAGTAAATCTAGGAGGAACGGTCATTGGCTCTGGAGAAGGGGCTCCTCTGACCTATCAGGGACTAGTCGTTCCATTTCTCAGTGAGCTTTCAGGACTTCCGTTAAAGAGAAGAGAACACCTCTTCGATGCTGCTCAAAACATAGACCGCATCGGAAACTTATCTGCTACTCTTTCTCAGGCTGCTACTTCTTGGATCAAAATTTCAAAGGATCTTCGGTTGATGGCCTCGGGGCCCTTGACTGGACTGAATGAAATTACGCTTCCTGAGGCAATTCCAGGATCCAGTTTTTTTTCTGGCAAAATCAATCCCACTCTTCCTGAAACAGTAATTCAGGCGAGCTTTTTGGTCTTGGGAAATCACCGGGTGGTTCAAGCGGCCGAAGAGCACGGCGAGCTGTTTTTAAATGCATTTGAAACCTGTGCTGCTTTAAAGACCTACGAGTCATTGGAAGCGCTACGGAGCGCTCTTTCAAAATTAAATGAATACTGTCTTAAAAGCCTCACAGTAAACGCGGAGACTTGCGAAAAGTGGGTTTCCATTTGGGAGAATCATCAAAATGCCTAATCCAAAAGAAATCTTAAATAAAGCTCGTCTCGATTGGGCCCATAACTGGCTAAAAACCCCTAAAAAATTCTATGCGGGGGGAACCTTTATTTCTCCCAATGGAAAAACGACTTGGAAAGTAATCAATCCAAGCTCTGAAGAAATCTTATGTGAAGTGCCAGTGGCTAATGAAGCCGACGTGAATACGATTGTGAAAGCTGCTGGCGACGCTTTTCAGGCTGGATGCTGGCCTGAAAGTACTCGGCGGTTTAGAAGGGAAGCGCTCATTCGAATCGGTAATCTGATTCGTGAACACGCAGAAGAACTTGCGACTTTGGAGTCCCTCTGTAACGGAAAACTATTTTCTGAGTCTTTGATTGATGATGTACCAGAGTCTGCCGATGTTTTTGATTATTATGCTGGTTGGATAGACAAGCTCTATGGAGATACGGTTCCAGTAGATCCAGGTTTTCTCAATTACACACGTAAAGAACCTGTTGGCGTTTGCGCTTTGATTGTCCCTTGGAATTTTCCACTGCTTTTGGCTTGTTGGAAAATTGCTCCTGCGCTTGCGATGGGAAACACGGTCATCGTGAAGCCATCGGAGTATACTCCCTTAAGTATTTTGAGGCTCTGTGAAATTATTCACGAAAAAGGAAACCTTCCTCGAGGTGTTTTCAATGTCGTGATGGGAGACTCTGAGACTGGCCGCTTGATTTCTGAACACCCTGGAATTCACAAAGTTTCTTTTACCGGCAGCACGGTGGTTGGAAAAAAAGTGCTGATGGGTGCCGCCCAGTCGAATTTAAAAACCGTGACTCTGGAACTGGGAGGCAAGTCCCCCAACATTCTTTTTGCAGATCTGCCGGATTTAGAAGCTGCCATTGAGCGTTCCTGCACTGCTATGTTTTCTCATAAAGGAGAAAAGTGCTCGGAGCCAACTCGAATTCTGATTCAGGATTCCATTTACGATAAAGTGGTTGCAGCACTCGTCGAAAGAGCGAATCGGATTAAGTTAGGGGATGCATTTGAAGAGGGAGTCGATCAGGGGCCCCAGGCTCATCAAGCTCATTTTAAGAAGGTGTTAGACTACATTGAGATCGGCAAAAAAGAAGGCGCCAAGTTGGTCTGTGGCGGAATAGCTGAGAGACCGAATAAAAAAGGGTTTTTCGTTAAGCCGACTATCTTCTCTGAGGTAAAGCCAGAGATGAAAATTGCTCAGGACGAAATTTTCGGGCCAGTTCTGGTGGCGATTCGATTCAAGACTGAGGAAGAAGCAATCAAAATTGCAAATCAAACACCCTATGGCCTTGCCGCGGGACTTTGGACTTCTGATTTGTCTCGAGCCCATCGAGTAGCTGCAAAACTCGATTCAGGTATGGTTTTTGTGAATCGCTACGGCTGCTATGATTTCGCAAGTCCGTTTGGAGGCGTTAAACAAAGTGGCTGGGGCAAGGAAATGGCCCACCAATCACTGGATGCCTATACAAAGACAAAATCTGTTTGGATTAAACTGTGAAAATTAAGCCGGTCGTTTTTTTTCCGCCCTTCGTGTGCTTTGCGCTAACGCTTTTTCAGGCTTTAGGTCATGGGAAAGAGTTCTTCGGAGAACTTTCAAAAATACAGGACCGGCTTTTATCTCACTTAGCGGATGTTTTTGCTTGGGGAACTTTTCTCATGCTCATCGCTTGTGGGATTGCTTTTTTCTCACCTCTGGGGAAAGTCCGGATTGGCGGGAAGGAAGCAAAACCGATTCTCGATAAATGGCGCTGGTTTGCTGTTGCCCTCTGTACCACGGTTGCCGTAGGTGTTTTGTTTTGGGGAACGGCAGAGCCCCTGTTTCACTTTCATGATCCCTCCCAGTGGCTAAAAAGCACGACTGAAAAAGACAAAATTCTTTTTTCTATTTCCTCGTTGTTTCTCCATTGGAGTCTTACGCCTTATGCCATTTACACCGTTCCGGCTTTGGTGTTTGCACTGATGTATTACAACGCTAAGAAGCCATTCAGCTTGTCAGCACCGTTAAGTCCCTTACTAGGCGATCGATTAAGTGGAAAATTAGGAGAAGGCATTGACTCGATTTGCCTTTTCGCGCTCGTGGCGGGAATGTCCGCTTCCTTGGGAACGGGAGTTTTAACGCTCTCAGGTGGGATTCGAGAACTCACTCATATTGAGAATTCTGCATGGCTGCTGGGGGGAATCCTAGCCCTGATCGTTCTTGCTTTTGTCGTGTCTTCGATTACCGGAGTGACCAAGGGGATTCGGCTTTTATCAGAAATAAATGCGAGTGTTTTTGTGATCCTAGCCCTTTTGATCTTAGCGGTCGGGCCGACCAGTTTTATCTTGAAAAATGGGTTGGAATCCCTAGGAACCTACTTTTCGGAATTAGCGTCTCGCAGTGTTTATTCTGGAAAAAATGGCATGGTTGATCCGTGGGCCAAGAGTTGGACATTTTTCTACTGGTGTAATTGGCTTGCTTGGGCACCCGTTACGGCTCTATTTCTCGGACGAATTTCTTATGGCTATACCGTGAGAGAAGTTATTATTACGAATCTCATTCTCCCCAGCATTTTTGCTTGGATTTGGATGGCTATTTTTGGCGGATGGTCTCTCCAGGCTGATCTCAACTCTAGCGGGGAAATTTTTCGAATCATAAAGAGTCAGGGAGCTGAAGCGGCCCTGTATGCGCTTATCACAAAACTTCCTATTTTGAGTTGGGTTAAAAGTCTTTGTGTTCTTCTGGTAATCGTAACGGCTTTCTTAGCTTACGTTACATCAGCTGAAGCCAATACTTCAGCCATGGCCGCCATGAGCACTCAAGGGATTTCACCTGAAAACCCAGAAGCCCCTACGGGGATTAAGATTCTTTGGGGCATGTGTATCGGATTGACCGCTGGGGTGATGGTTTCTGGGCGGGGAATTGATGGAATAAAAATACTCTCCGTGTTAGGAGGAGTCCCAAGTTTGTTTCTTATCCTTCTAATCTTGGGCTCGTTAATAAAATTGGTTTTTAAGTCCAGAAGTCTTGAAGCCTAGTTATTTGTTTTTTTTCTTTTGAATTCTTTTTTCTAATCGTTGTTTTCTGGTTTCTAATTGTTTCGCTTGTTTTTCTTCGTGCCACGCTCGGAGGCTCTCAGTGCAAGCCTTCAGTGCTTCATTTGTTGTGGCGTTAGCAATACAAGTTTTGTGTTCGTTGATTTTAGTCAAACGCTCCTCGATGTTTTGAAGCATTTTATTTTTGTGTTCTTGGAAGGCAGAGTCATCAGAGAGGCTAACTCCCGCTAAAGCGATTCCTAAAAACAGGGTGATAAGTTTCATTGATTTCTCCTTTGGTTAAAAGTGATAGTTAGCACTCAAAGTAGTCGACCACCGGTCGTAATGAAAGTTTGAGTCGGTCGAATAGTTATGCCCATAATCGAGGTAAGCTAAAAGTGCTAGTCCTTGGGAGACTTGGTATCCCGCTGAAAGCCCCGCCGAGAAACCTTGATCATTTCGCTCTCCACTAGTTCGATTGGGATAACGAGCAGCCGAAATACCAGCGGTTTGAGCTAGAAATATCGTTTTCGATAAATACATGGAATTGGCGAAATCGAAATTCAGGCGAGTGCCTGAAAAATCAGATCCCGAAGGTCGTAAGAAAGTGCCCGTGATAAAAACCGAGGGATTCCAATAAGAATTCATTTCTCGACTGGAGAAATAAGTCCGGATTATTTGATCCCAACCGGAGCGCTTGGCTGAATCGCTGAGACCGGGATCTAAGAAGTTTCTACCAGGTTGGAAAAATGCCTCAAAGCCCAGTGACCAACTATCACTCAGTGCCACTTTTGCAAAAGGGCCGAAACTACCAGTTAGATTAAAGGGTTTATAAGCGTTCGTTTGGAATTGAAAAATGCCAGTGGCTCCTAGTTTGAATCCGTACTGAGTCGACTTCAAAAATCCTCGAGTAATAAATTGAGTAAAGTCTTGGCTGAGAAACTGACCCCGTTGCGTATCCTGATTGAAATTGTAGTTGATTGACCCGCCATAAGTACCTAGGTACTGCCAACGCTCGGTGGGATTGCTGGCGTAACGGAGTCTCCACGAAGCAGTTTGTTTGAGCGAGGCTTGAGTAGACGCGCTCGCAGCATCTCCTAAATTGGGTAGGAAAAGGACATTACTATCATAGGAAGTAGCCAATCCGACTTCTTTTATCCATTCACTCTTGTTGTACGAGCGGAGTTCTTTTTCGGAGTTTTTTAGAACTTGCTGGGCCAAAAAACGAGTCTCTTCACTAATCGACTGTCCATTCTGAATATTGGCTTGAGCTAATTCTTTGGCATCTACATAAGCACCTAACGCATCCGTTACTCGCTCGTCTTTTTGATAAGCTTGAGCGATGTAGAGTTTAGCGGCGGATGAAAATGCAGGTGATTTGGAAGCAGCTTCAAAGTGTTCCCGAGCTTGAGTCCACTGATTTTTCTCAAGGTCGATTTTCCCCAGCAGAAACTCACTGGCTTCGATATTGAAGTTGCCTCGAACTGCGCTCCGTAAAAATCGGTGTGCGCCTTTTAAATCGCCCTGTTTATAGGCAATATTTCCTAATTCAAAAGCGTAAATGGGAATTTTGTGACTGATTCCCGTTTTTTTCGCAAGGCTGACGAGTTTCAAATAGATCTTTCTTGAGTTCGCCCATTCACTGTTCGATTTTTTTAATAGGGCCTGGAGCTCTAAGACCTGAGGTTCTTCTGGGTAATTTTTGAGAAGTTCGTCAATCTGGACCGACGCTTCTTGTTTATTACCTTCTTGGAGTGCAAGAGAGGCTTTGGCAAAAGTGGCTTCTGCTTCGGAGGGGAGACCGGCAAAACCCAAGACAGAGTGAATTATAAACCATAATGCGATTGGTCTTAGCAAATGAGCCTCAACTGTTTAGCAGGTGAGAAATCATTTTATTAGAGTTGGTTCGATTGGCCAAGGATTTTGGGGGGTGTTCATAATGACATCTCAACGATAGAATTGGCCTATGACAAAAAACAAAAGCCTATTTCTCATCGCGCTGAGCTTTTTGTTGGCGCATTGCGATGATCGTCTTTTAGCAGAGGAATCGTGTGCAAAAGTGGCCGTGCTGATAGGTGAGGCCTGGATGCCTCCAAACTCAGCTATAAAATTAGGGCAGGTTTTGCCTAAAGGAGCCAGCCTAAAAACGGGTCCAAAATCGTTAGTAAAGTTGATTCTTCTGGATGATTCTATTTTAGATTTGGGACCGTCATCCCAAATCAAGCTCAGTGACTGTCAGGAAAAAAATTGGAATTTGAAGATTAATTTGGAATTACAAAAAGGTTCTGTCCGCGCACTCGTTAATAAGTCTCCGAAAAAGAAGCGAGAAGAATTTCAGTTGAAAACGAACACGTCTGTTCTAGCAGTGAGAGGGACCGAGTTTTTTGTGAGCTGGCAGCAAGATAATCGAGGACAGGTCTCGGAGCAGATTGGAGTCGTGGAGGGACAAGTGGATGTACGCTCTATATTTGATGGGAGTGTGAAACCCCTTTCGATTACTGGAGGAACGGAGTTTCGGGCCGAAGGAGTTGTTCAGCAAGTAGGCGGGCAAATAAAAATTGAACCGAAAGCTCCACCGAAAGTCGACCAATTTACCGCCCAAGAACAAAGACAGGCGGAGCAGATGACGAAAGTGGAGCCGAAGATTTTTGAAAACGCAGTCGATTTGTCTACGAATAAAAACGAACCCTCCGCGAAGAGTGAAAAAGTTGCTTCATTTATAAACACGACCATTGAAAGTACTTCGACTCTTTCTGCGAAACGTGATGTGGCATCGGATTCAAAAACAGGGAGCGATTTATCAAAAGTTCTGGGAGGTCTATCGGGGGCCTCACTACCGGGGCAGGGGAATAATACCACCACCAGTTTGGTTTTTATTCCGGCCAGAATAAATTGGAGTATCTCTAACCGATGAGCGAGAAAAAAATGACATTTCTTCGATTCGCTATTTTAGTTTTAAGTCTTTTTATTCAGAGCTGTTCTTTTCAGAATGAGTTTTCGAGCACGAGGGTGCGATTTGAAGGAATAGGGGACGAGTTAGAAACAAAAAGTTTTGAAGCGGCTTCTGCGTATGATTATGCGTGTTTAACCTATCAAGGGGGAGGCGGAACTCAGACAACGAAATGGTATCCGATTAAAAAAAGTGGAAGCTCTCTTTCGGTCGAATTTGAAATTCCAAATCTGCAAGGCGGATCCCATTATCAATTTACTTTGATTGGTCTCGATTCAGACGTCGTCGTAACGGGTCCCCCCGGTGAGTTCTGTCCTAAGAATCGTCCGACTGACTCGGGGTGGGCACAGTTGGGTTATGCGCGGGTCTACATCAGTGCCACATTACCGAGTGTCCAAGTGACCATTCCCTTCGTTTTTAAGGTGGGCGAATCTGATACTCTTCCCGACGCACCTCGGTCACTTTTGGGGGTCCCTGGAGATGGTAGGGTTTCTCTTATCTGGGTGGCACCGGCTGGCATTGGTATTTTTGATTACGTGATTCAGTACGCTTCGGAAAATAGCGGAGGTTGGACAACGGTTGTCCATGATCCAAGTTCCAATCCAGGGAAAATAGTTTCGGGGCTGACGAATGGAACCCCTTACATTTTCCGAGTGGCAGCCGTAAATGCTGTGGGTCAGGGAGCCTGGAGTGCTAACTCTAATCTGATTACACCAACTAGTAACCCGGTATCTATATTTATATCGCAGTGGAAGACAGACAATACAAGTAGCGGGAGTTCTGCTTCGAATCAAATCACTTTGCCTTTGGAAAGCGACGGTACTTACAACTTCACAGTTGAATGGGGAGACGGAACATCGAATAACATCACGACTTGGAACGATGCTAAACTGACACATACTTACCCAAGTGCCGGCACTTATAACGTCTCGATCACGGGAACTATTACAGGATTTAGATTTAGTAACGCTGGTGACGTTCTGAAATTAATTAACATCGGCAGTTTTGGTCCACTTAGATTAGGGAACAATGGAGGATATTTCTTTGGCGCAAAGAATCTGACGATTACAGCAACCGATTCGTTAGATTTGACGGGAACGACGAATCTTTCTGAGGCCTTTAGTGGTTGCATTTCACTTACTTACGTCCTCAGCATGGCACGTTGGCAAACGGCGAATGTTACGAATATGAGTGGTATGTTTTACAAAGCCTCTGCTTTCAATTGGCCCATAGGAAATTGGGATACCAGTAACGTAAGGGACATGAGCTATATGTTTACTGGTGCGAGCGTCTTCAATCAGCCGATCGGTAATTGGAACACGGCGAATGTTAAGGATATGAGTTTTATGTTCTACAAATCCACTGCCTTCGATCAACCGATTGACACGTGGAATATAACCAGCGTAACTAACATGGAAAACATTGTTTCCAGCACCAGCTTCTCCGTCACCAATTACGACAATCTTCTTATTAGCTGGAGTCAGCAAGCGGTTCAAACAGGTGTGAATTTTGGCTCGATAGGAGTTAAACATTCGAACACCTCAACCGTTAATAGTGCTTACCATACATTAACTGTCACAAAAGGCTGGCTCATTAACGAACCTGCACTTCTAGTTGAACCAGTTGTTCAACCAATGCCTTTAGGAAATCCTTGAAGCTGAAGCTGACTAAATTCCTTTTTTTTCAACTCACAGCGGTTCTCCTGCTATGTGTTTTCTCATTTCCCCTCGATCGCTTCGATGCTTTGCTCACCAATTTAAAATTTCAAGTTCGAGGGGAAATGAGAA
>Ga0214923_10000620_pt1 | contig 52652 bp, 41 predicted proteins | sample LL1510_MetaG_FD_177993 | JGI IMG/M metagenome (GOLD analysis project Ga0214923, IMG submission 177993) | Freshwater microbial communities from Lake Lanier, Atlanta, Georgia, United States - LL-1510 | ecosystem: Environmental > Aquatic > Freshwater > Lake | place: USA: Georgia | collected...
CATCTTCTTCTACATTAGCAATTAATGGATTTTCATATGGAAATTCTATTTGGACTGCTACATGTTCATCAAATAATACTTTAGCTTATTCAACAAATGGAACTCAATGGACTGGATTAGGTACAACTATTTTTACAACTACTGCAAATGGTATATCTTTTGTTTCATCATCTAAATTATTCGTTGCTTTAGGTTCAGGAACTAATACTGTAGCTATTTCATCTAATGGAACTATATGGACTGGACTTGGAACAATTTTTAGTTCAGCTGGATACTTTGCTAGTTTTATGTCATCTGCTATAGGTATGAATACTTTGGCTTACTCCACAAATAACGGAACATCTTGGACTGGTCTTGGTATAAGTATATTTAATATACAAGCTAAAGGAATGTGTTATGGAAATTCGTTATATATTGCTACAGGTGATGGTACAACTAATACATTAGCTTATTCTACAAACTCAACAACATGGATTGGATTAGGTAAAACTATATTTAGTCTTCGTGGAAATGATGTTGATTACAGTTCTTTCTTATCTCTTTTTGTATCTGGTGGGCAAGGAACCACAAATACATTAGCATATTCATCAAATGGAACACAATGGACTGGTCTTGGTACAACAGTATTTACAGTTTCCACTGATGGTGTAACTTGGTCTGGTTCATTATTTATTGCTAATGGTTATGGAGGTTCTCATACTATTGCTTATAGTTTGAATGGAACTATTTGGAATGGACTTGGTTCAACAATTCATTCAAGTATTGGAAATAAAACTGCTTCACAAATAGTATTGAATAATACTTTAGCATATTCAACTACGAAAGGATCATCATGGACTGGGTTAGGAACTACAATTTTTATTCAAGTAAATGGAATGTGTTATGGAAATAATTTATTTGTTGCTGTTGGATTTGGTACTAATTCTATTTCTTACTCATCTAATGGAACACAATGGACAGGATTAGGATTAACAGTATTTGATAATTTTGGTAATGGAATTGCTTGTAATAATCATTTATTTGTAGCTGCAGGATATGGATCGTCAAATACTTTAGCTTATTCATATAACGGAACTTCATGGATTGGTTTAGGAAAAACTATATTTACAACTAATGGTGTATCAGTAACATGGACAGGGTTATATTTTACAGCCACAGGACAAGGAACAAATACTATGGCATATAGTAGTTATGGTACAATATGGACAGGACTAGGTGCTACTATATTTACATCAGGAGGTAGCAGAATTAGTGGATTATTACAAACAAATAATACTCTTGCTTATTCTACAAATTCTGGAACTTCTTGGACTGGAGTTGGAACTACAATTTTTTCAGTTCAGGGTTTCGGTTTATGTTTTGGTAACTCCAGATATATTGCTACAGGTCAAGGTACTACAAATACATTAGCGTATTCTACTAATGCAACACAATGGATTGGGCTTGGTACGTCTATTTTCACTCTATCTGGTAGTGATGTTATTTATAGTTCTTCTGTATCTTTGTTTGTAGCTGTTGGACAAGGTTCAACAAACTCCTTGGCTTACTCTTCAAATGGAACTCAATGGACTGGTTTAGGAACAACTGTATTTACTTTCAGAGGTGTTGGAGTATCATGGTCTGGATTATACTTCATCGCATCAGGAGAAGGAACAAATACAGTTGCTTATTCAACAGATGGTACAACATGGGTTGGATTGGCTTCAACAATTCATACAACTTTAGGTATCAGTTCATCATCTATACAATTTACAAATAATACATTAGCATATTCTACTAATAATGGAACAAACTGGACTGGACTTGGAACCACAATTTTCTCAGTTAGTTCCAATGATGTTACATATGGATATAATTTATGGGTTGCTGTTGGAGAAGGTACTATTAATTCTATAGCTTATAGCACGAATGCATCTCAATGGACTGGACTTGGTACATCTATATTTACACAAGCAGGATACGGAATTGCTAATAATGGATATTTATTTGTAGCAGTTGGTATTGGTTCTAATAATACAATTGCTTACAGCGTTGGTGGAACTCAATGGGTAGGTGTTGGAAGTACTGTATTTACAACTCAAGGAACATCTGTTTACTGGTCAGGAGTTTATTTTGTAGCAGGAGGTTCAGGAGGTAATACTATAGCTCATAGTAAAAATGGAATTATATGGACTGGAATAGGAACTACATTATTTTCAACTTTTGGTAATGGTATATCAGCATTATTTGAACCAACTTCTGGATTTAGATTCCTTGCAGTTGGGTCAGGAACTAATTCAATAGCATATTCAAGTGATGGAACACAATGGAATGGTAATGGAACAACAATTTCTACAGTGTATTCTATAGCATCTAATAATAATATTAGTGTTCTTGGTTCATCAAATAATATTTACTATTCATATAACGGTACACATTGGATTTCAACAACAAGTTCTATTTCTTCTATTAATGTTTATGGTATTACCTATCAATCAGGAATATTTTTAGCAGGAGGAAATGGTGCTAATATTTACTATTCATCTAGTGGAACTGTATGGACTGCGATAACTATGAATTGTAATGGAAGTTCTGCTTTTGGAGCTGTATATAATGGTTCTTTATGGTTAGCATTCGGATATTTTAATTTTCAAGATAGTACTTCAGGAAATTTATCTCCAACAAATCCTGTATTAGTAACATATAATTATCATTCAAGTTTTTCCTATTATTCCAGTAGAGGTGGTTCAAATGCTATTAATACTTCAATTAATTTATCTATGTATGTCACACAAATAACTATTAGTTATCCTAATTATAATCTTCAAACTATTGGACGAAATCCTGATTCATCCGTCTATTCTTTATTTGAAACATGTAATGGTACTGTTTACCTTTATGGAAATGGAGTTTCTAATAGATATTTATCACCTACAACTGTTAATAATAGTAACAAAACAGCACTTATTTCTACAATTACTGTTAATCCTCCTATAAAACTAGGAACAGGTGTTGGTGAATATAGCACTGTTTATTATTCATCTACAATATATGATACTAGATCAGACGGATTTCAACTTGGTAATAATTCTTATACTCAAAATAACACTTTAAATTTATCTTTTACAGGTTATACTTTGGATCCTAAGACTATTATGTATTCTTTATTAAATCCTCCTACTTCTTGGAATAGACTTGATATTACAATATTCACTACACAAGGTAATGATGTAGTATTTGGAAATTCTAAATTTATAGGAGTTGGTTCTGGAACTAATACTATCGGATATTCAACAAATGGAACACAATGGATTGGTTTAGGCACTACAATATTTTCAACGTCCGGAAATTCTATTATATATGAAAATAACTTATTTATAGCATCGGGTTCTGGAACTAATACTTTAGCATATTCTACAGACGGAACTATTTGGACATCTTTAGGAACTACTATATTTTCAGTAAGTGGATATGGAATTACTTATTCATCCATATATCAAATATGGATTATTACTGGAAGTGGAACTAATACTTTGGCATATTCACTAGATGGAACACAATGGAATGGACTTGGTACAACAATATTCTCTTCATCTGGAACTGATGTTTCATTTTTACCAATACCAAATAATACTTTAGCTATATCCACAACTGACGGAACCACATGGACAGGATTAGGTATTACTATTTTTAGCATTCAAAGTAATGGAATGTGTTTTGGAAATTCTGTATATGTCGCTACAGGAAAAGGAACAAATACAATTGCTTATTCTACAGATGGTTCTATATGGAATGGTTTAGGTACAACTATTTTTGACCTAACTGGTTTTGATGTTGTATATAGTTCAATTATTCCAAGATTTGTATCAGTAGGATTAGGAACAACTAATACACTTGCATATTCTTCTAATGGAACTCAATGGACAGGTTTAGGTAAAACTATATTTACTATTCAATGTTCATCTGTTTCATGGTCTGGATTATACTTTATAGCATCTGGGTATGGTACAAATACTGTTGCTTATTCATCTGATGGATTAGTATGGACAGGACTTGGTACTACTATTGTTACTGTAGGTAATGGTTCTTTAGCATTACAATTCAATACTAATACTATTGCTTATTCAAATACTAGTGGAACATCATTTACTGGATTAGGTTCAAGTATTTTCTCTGATGGAGGTAATGGAGTTACTTATGGAAACAATTATTTTGTTGCCGTAGGAAAAGGTTCTAATACAATTGCTTATTCAACAAATGGTTCATCATGGATTGGATTGGGTTCAACAATATTCTATATTGGATATGGTGTTGACTATAATAATTATTTATATGTTGCTGTTGGAAGAGATACAAATACAATCGCATATAGTAGTGATGTTGTAAACTGGATAGGATTAGGAACAAGTATATTTACTATATTAGGTTCATCTGTAAAATGGTCTGGATCTTATTTTATAGCTACTGGTAAGGGAACAAATACAGTTGCCTATAGTAGTGATGGTATATTATGGACTGGATTAGCAACTACAATATTTACATCTTTAGGTAACGGTTCAAATGCAGTAAATACATGTAATTATAGTAATACTATTTACATATCATCAGGTTCTGGAACAAATACATTAGCTTATTCATATAATAAAACATCATGGATTGGTTTAGGAACTACAGTATTTGGAACTTCATCTTTAGGAATAACAACAAATGGTTCTACAGTAGTTGCTGTTGGTTCAGGAACAAGGAAGATTGCATATTCTACAAATGGTACAACATGGACAACAGTTAATGGTATTTTTACAACAATCGGAAACGATGTTCATTATGCTAATAACTTATGGGTTGCTGTTGGTTCTGGAACAAATTCTATTGCCTATTCATCAAATGGTGTTGCTTGGACTGGAGTATCTACAACAATTTTTACAACTGGTTATGGAGTTATATATGCTAGTAGTAGATGGGTAGCGGTTGGTTCTGGAACTCATCGCATCATGTACTCATCGAATGCGATTTCTTGGACAGGTGCTAATTCTACTATTTTTACAACTGGATATGGAATTACATACGGTAACAGTTTATTTGTTGCTGTAGGTCAAGGAACAAACAGTATAATATATTCAACAAATGGAACTCAATGGATAGGATTAGGAACTACAGTATTCTCTACACAAGGAACTTCAGTAGCTTATGGATCTAATTTATTTGTAGCTATTGGTTCTGGTACTAATACTTTAGCCTATTCATCAAATGGAACGGTATGGACTGGATTAGGTACTTCCATCTTACCAAATGGAACTGGTATTTCATTTACGAATAATACTTGGTTTGGATTTTCTTCTGGATCAAATACTATATCTATTTCAAGTAACGGAACACAATGGTCTAATGTAACAAATAGTAGTCTTACTTATTCAACACAAGGTTCAGATGTAATTTCGATCAATAATTATAGTTATACTTCAAATACAATTGCTTATTCTACATCAAATGGAACAACATGGACTGGTACAGCTTCTACTATATTCTCTATAAAATGTAACAATGTGTCATTTCAAAATGGTTTATATTTAGCATGCGGTCAAGGTTCTACCAATACGTTAGCTTATTCTTCTAACGGAATTACTTGGTTAGGATTAGGAAAAACTATTTTCAATGTATTTGCCAATTACAGTACTTATAGTTCTTTACTTAGTAGATATATTGGTGTTGGTTATGGAAATAACAGTATCGCTTATTCATCTGATGGAACAACATGGTATGGATTAGGTAATACAGTATTTGCCAAGGGAAATTCAGTATTATGGTCAGGTGATTTTTTTGTTGCTGTGGGTAATGATAATGTTAATAATATTAATACTATGGCTTATTCATATGATGGATTATTATGGACTGGTTTGGGAACATCCTTATATTCTTTATCTGGTAATAGTTTAAAATCTTCTACTGTTACATATACAAATTCTTTAGCATATTCATCTGATAAAGGATTATCTTGGAGTGGTTTAGGTTCAACTATATTCTCTATTCAAGGTAATGGTATTTTATGGAATGGTAAAATATTTATTGCAACAGGTAAAGGAAATAATACTTTAGCTTATTCACAAGATGGTACAACTTGGATCGGTTTAGGAAATACAATATTTACACTATCTGGTCATAATGTTGAACATAATGGAAAAATCAACGTCTCAGTTGGTTCTGGTCTTAATAGTATTGCTTACAGTTATAACGGTATTTCTTGGATAGGATTAGGAACTACAGTATTTTCTGAATTTGGTTATGGTATTAATTGGGATGGAAATAGATTTATTGCTGGAGGAAAAGGATTTTATAATATAGCTTACAGTAAAAATGGTATTTCATGGACTCAAGTTTTGACAACATTACCATTAAACAACTTAGTTTCAAGTGTTGTTACTAATACAGGAATAAAAGAAAATACTGTTACTTTCCCATCAAAACTTTTAATATCTTGTAGTCCATCAGCAGACAATACATTAGGATATAGTTTGAATGGAAATGAATGGATAGGTTTGGGATCAAGTATTTTTAGTACTAGTGCTTATTCTGCAGCATGGAATGGAAAATTATGGATTTCTGTTGGTCAAGGAACAAATACTATTGCATCAAGTGAATCTGGAACTGTCTGGACAGGAATATTGGGATCATCGAATATTTTTTCATCTGCTGGATACTTTGTTTATTGGAATGAAGATGTATTTATAGCTTTAGGTACTGGAACTAATACCATAGCATATTCTCAATCAGGATATACTTGGATAGGATTAGGAGCAACAATATTTACTACTTCTGGTAACTCTATGTTTAATAAAAAATCATTAAATGTAGCTGTCGGTTCTGGAACTAATACTATTGCTTATTCATATAATTCCACTGTATGGACTGGTTTAGGTACAACTATTTTTAGTACATCAGGAAAAAGTATTATTAATAATGGTATTTATTGGTTAGCTGCTGGTTCTGGAACAAATACTTTAGCTATATCATCAGACGGATTGAACTGGAGTGGTCTAGGTACATCAATATTTAGTTCTACTGGAAATAACATATCATTCAATAAATCAATTGTTATAGCAGTTGGTTCAGGAACTAATACAGTTGCTTACTCATTGAATGGAAAATCTTGGACAGGTCTTGGTACTACTATATTCTCAACATCAGGCACAGCTATTAAGTGGTGTGATAACATGTTTATAGCTAGTGGAGATGATATTTTCTTATCATATTCTATTGATGGATTAACATGGACAGGTATAAGTTCTACTTTATTTGCTAATAGTTGTAACAACATAGCTACTAATATTAATGTTCAACCAAATGTAAATATAGCAAATACAATGATTGCTGTCGGAAATGGAGGAACTATTGTAAATTCTATTGATGGATTTAACTGGTCTCTAGTTAATTCATCAATATTTTCCGTTTCTGGATTATCAGTAACTTACACTGGACAATATTGGTTAATCGGAGGTTCAGGTTCAACAAATACCTTAGCTTATTCTACAGATGGAATAACATTTACTGGATTAGGAATCTCAACTTTTAATTCAGCATGTTATGGATTAGCTTTTAATAAAAATATTCATCTTGCTTTTGGATCTTCAACTAACTCTATTGGATATAGTTATAGTGGAACTTATTGGTATGGTTTAGGTACTACAATATTTACTATTGGATACACAGGTATCTGGACAGGAACTACATTTATCGCTGGTGGAAATGGAACGAATACACTAGCTTATTCATCTGATGGTACTTCATGGACTGGATTAGGTTCAACAATATTCACTACATCTTGTAGAAGATTATGTCAAGGTGGTTCGTTAATCATTGCTGTAGGTTCAGGAACTAATACACTTGCTTATTCATCAGGAAATACAACTTTATGGACTGCTTTAGGTTCTACGATATTTACAACAATAGGTTATGATGTTTGTTTTACTGGAACATTATTTGTTGCTGTAGGTTCTGGAACTAATACCATTGCTTATTCATCTAATGGAACTCAATGGACTGGTTTAGGATTATCAATATTTTCAACTATTGGATATGGAGTATCATACAATTCCTATTTAAAGAGAATTATTGCTGTTGGGCAAGGTGTTAATACAATGGCTTATTCTTATAACGCTACTCAATGGACAGGACAAGCAACAACAATCTTCTCTTCTATTGGATATATGATTAGAAATGTAAATAGTATTTCAACTAATGTTCCAAGTGGTTTGTATACAAAAAATATAGAGTTTTCTTCAAATCTTTATCAATCTGGATTCAATAACTGTTCAATCAATATCAAAGGGAAAACAACTTAAATAAAAACAATAATTAATTTCATTTTTATATCAAAATTTTGATATAAAATAATACTTTAGAAATAATTGTTTTCTTATGTACTTGCTATCATTACCCATCTATTTCCAGCAGACAAACTTAACATATACACAAATGTTATCGTTGAATCTACTCCAATTACAACACTTGATGCATTCAATCTTAATCTATTTGAAGCACTTGAATTAGATGACTCATTAACAAACGTCTGACTCTGTGTTGAATCATTCACTATTACCAACATTCTCCCAGTAACACCATTTGCAAATCCACTTATTGTCGATGCGGTTGTTCCTGAAATTCTATAAAGTGATTCTATTCCTAAACTATAATTATTTATATTTGCTGATGATGCTATACTTGTTCCTTCTGAAAAATTAACTGCTCCATAAGTCGGTCCAGTTGGTCCTATTGGACCTGTATATCCCGTTACACCTGTAAATCCTGTATATCCTGTATAACCTGTTGCACCTGTTGCACCTGTAAAATCAGCAGATCCTGGTGAACCAGTTGGTCCCGTATAACCTGTATAACCTGTAAATCCTGTATATCCTGTTGGTCCTGTATAACCTGTAAATCCTGTATATCCTGTATATCCTGTTGCACCTGTAAATCCTGTATATCCCGTGAAACCTGTATATCCTGTAAATCCTGTATATCCTGTGAAACCTGTTGAACCAGTAGCAGCAGCTTCACCAGGTGCTCCTGTTGGTCCTGTAAAACCTGTATATCCTGTAAAACCTGTATATCCTGTTACACCAGTATATCCTGTAAAACCTGTAAAACCTGTAAAACCTGTAAAACCCGTATATCCCGTAAAACCTGTATATCCTGTAAAACCTGTATATCCTGTACATCCTGTAGCACCTGTCCATACTGCTAATCCAGGAGGTCCTGTAGGTCCTGTAAATCCTGTATATCCCGTAAATCCAGTATATCCTGTAGTTCCTGTATCACCTTTCATACCAGTAAATCCCGTATATCCAGTAAATCCAGTAAATCCTGTATATCCTGTCATACCTGTAAATCCAGTGTAACCTGTAAAACCAGTATAACCTGTTACACCAGTATGTCCTGTAAATCCTGTATATCCTGTAAATCCAGTATAACCTGTATGTCCTGTTGAACCTGTAAATCCTGTATATCCTGTATACCCTGTTGCTCCTGTTGCACCTGTAAAATCAGCAGATCCTGGTGATCCTGTTGGTCCTGTAAACCCAGTGTAACCTGTAAATCCTGTATATCCTGTTGTTCCTGTTGCACCTGTAAAATCAGCAGATCCTGGTGATCCTGTTGGTCCTGTGTAACCTGTATAACCTGTAAAACCAGTGTATCCTGTATATCCCGTATAACCAGTAAATCCAGTATAACCTGTAAATCCTGTATAACCTGTATATCCTGTATATCCCGTATATCCTGTATATCCCGTAAATCCTGTATAACCTGTATATCCTGTATACCCTGTAAATCCCGTAAACCCTGTATAACCCGTAAAGCCAGTGAAACCTGTATATCCTGTATGTCCTGTATATCCTGTATAACCTGTTGGACCATATAAATTAGAAACTAATGTTGAATGAACATGAAGTTGATTACCCGATCTAAAATAAAGAGTTACACTTTTTGAAGTTGTATCTCCAGAAGGTATTATTCCATATATTTCAATTTTAACTCTTTTTGATAGATCAATAAAATCATATTGATTTACGTATATTGATGTATCATATTCACCCATTGTCAATGTATTTATTAAAGTTGGATAACTACTTGAATTCAATAATTGATATGGATTACTAACTCCATCTGAATCTACAATATATGCTTTATAATAAACATATATATTTACATCTGTTGAACTACAATAAGCAAATAAGTTTATATCCCAATATCCATCACTAATTACACTTGATGAATAAATATTACTCTCTGATAACCAAGATCCTATAAGTAAAGGATTATTATCTGAAAATGATGCTGTAATTGTTGTTTGGGAACTTTGATTTGGTGTTAATAAAATATTTTGTGTTACAGGTATAGTTGATGTTGTTGTTGAATTATCTAAAAATATTATTATTCCTCCCGATATTCCATTTAATCCTGGAGGCCCTGTATATCCTGTATATCCTGTATATCCTGTAAATCCTGTATATCCTGTATATCCCGTAAATCCTGTATATCCTGTATATCCTGTCATACCTGTTACACCCGTATAACCTGTATATCCTGTATATCCTGTATATCCTGTAAATCCTGTATATCCTGTATATCCTGTGTAAGGACCTCTGTAAGTTACTTCTTTTGTATCTGTATTATATGATAACATCAATGTTGGAGATTCATCATTTCTTATTGGATTTACATAAAAACCTGAATTTATTATACTTGGACCTGTACTATTTGCATTTAATATAATTGAATTAGCAACCTGATTTGTTATTCCAGCATTATATCCAATTGCTAAACTATAAGATCCTTGATTTGTGAAACCACTATTATATCCTATTGATAATGCTCCAAAATTTTGATTACGCGAACCTGCATTATATCCGATAGCTATAGTAGATCCAGATTGTAATGTATTTCCACTATTATATCCTAAATTAATAGGAATATTAGATGTTGATAATGAACCAGCAAAATAATATCCGGATCCATTTGTTATTACTGTACCTGATGGAGGTGTAAATCTTACTTGAATATCAAAATTCCCTTGTTTTTGACCAAACATAATTCTAATAGGGTAGGAAGTTGATTCTGATAATGAAATGGTATTTGTTACAGTTTTATTCGGATGTAAACTACCATTAGCAATTAATGAATTTCCTGTTGTGTATCCAGACAAAGCATTGTTTCCAATCCAAAGATAACTAGAATCATCAGATGTTACTGAAAATGTCCAGGTTCCTGATGTTCCTGCTGGAGTTGTTAAATAACCTGTCCATTGAATTGAAAAATTCGATAAAGATTGCACTGTCATTAATTTTTGATTTGTTGCTAAATTCATATTTGTAAAATCTGTTGAAAATCCGGTCGATCCAGATGGAAATAATAATGACGCATTATTAAAAAATGTTACATCGTCATTATAAAAACCATCAAATATCTGATAGTAAAGTCCAGAAACTAAAGAACCTGAATTTTTAACATTTCCATTTGTAAAACCTAAGTGTATTCCTGTAAATGACATTTTTATTAAAAGAAATAATTTTCTTTAAACTTTTTATTACTTTATTTTTTATGTAATAAAATCTAATACTCTAACTTATAATTTCAGCAAGTTTTAGAAAATTTTTTGAAATCTCATTTATCATAATCGAATTATCAAACAATATTTTATCCATCTTTAACGTTATATTCTCCTGTTCTGTTTTCAATTTTATTATATTATCTATTATCTCTTGCTTTACTCCTTGAATTTTTTCTAATTCAGATTCATAATGTGCTATTAAATGAGATTTTTCAATATCATCATGCAATCCTTTTATTCCATATTCTGAATTCTTTCCTCGCACTTTATCTAACTTCTCATACAACGCTTTCTCATTCTCTGAGAGATTTTGTAATAAAGTCTCAAATTCACATATATAAACACTCAACTCTTCCTTCTTTATCTGAACTCTTTCTGAATACTGTAACACTGTTATCTTTTGTTCCATCATATCATTCAACACCTTCGTATGCTTTATTTGATTTTGATTCAATAACTTATAAATTCCATCTTTCACTGTTCGAATATCATTTACAAATGTTTCCATCTTCACATACAATGTTTTCAAATCTATATATATATATAATTTTCTTTGATCTGTTCGTGGATAATTCAATATCAAAAAACAATCCAACTCATTATCCTTTGTTATAGAACATAAATAATTTTTATAAACTATCGTTAATTTATACTTTATATTTTGAACACAATACATAAATCGATTCAATTGACGAAATATATCTTTCAAATTTTGCGTATCATCTTTATTTATATCTTTTATCGATAACTCTTTATTGTAATCTTCCATCAACAATTTCTCTAAATTCGAATTCTGTTGATTATAATTATTAAAATTTATTTCATTACTATTATAAAATTCTTCAATATCAACATCATCTGGTTCATTCGCATAAAAATTTGTTATATTTTCATCTTCTCGAGATATCTCCATATATTTTATTTCATATACATTTTCTCTCTCTTCTATTTTCATTTCATATCTTGGTGATATATATAACATAAATGACGACGCATTTTGTACACTAAATACTTCGATATAAACACAAAATCCTTCATATGTAAAAAAAGTCTTACATACAAATCCTTTTGATGCTAATAAATTATCTAATTTTCTTATAGATATTGGCATTTTCTCTAAATCATTTTTACATTTAAACTTATTTTTCAAAAATCTTAAAAATGATAATCTTTCGTTGAAAAAATGATTTTTTATTTAATTTTTATACTATAATTCATATTTATATTTATAAAATGCCTGACTGTATTTTTTGCCAACTTCCATTAGAAGGAAACGACAATTATTGTCATTGTGAAAGTTGTTGCTTTTGTCAACAACCATTCTGTGTAGCATTTGAATGTTTACCTCATTGTTCTCTTTGTGATGATGTATTGGAAAACTGTATGTGTTTGGTATGCGATCGTTGTCATTCTGTTTTCTGCACTTGTAACTTCAACGAATACCTACCGATTCAAAATCAAGACGAAGATCCTCAAGAGAATGAATACACAAATGATATTAATAATAATTAAGTTTGCTTTTTTTTTAAAATCTACTTAAAATAATAACAATATTTTAAAAAAAACATGAATAAACACAACTTTCCAAATCAAAATATTAACATGAATACCCCTAAATCTGAATCATACTCTTATGATATTATCGCACAGTTACCAACTGATACAATTCTACCATCTGACCAAGAACTCAAAATTCTTAACTCACTCTTTGTTGAAAAGAAATCAGCTATGAAAAATATTTTTGACGAAGTATACGAACCTCTTATCGTTGGTATTATATTTGTTGTATTCTCGATTCCACAAATCGATGATTTAATAAAATCAAATATACCTGTATCTAATAATTCCATATATTTTCTTTTACTTATCAAAATGGTTGTAGTTATGGTTTTATTTTGGATCATCAAACATTTTCATCTTTGTAAAAAAGAATAAAAAAATGATTTTTTTACCTTTTATAGGTAAAAAAAACACCTTTGATTAATAAAATGGAATCCATTACTATCAACAACCAATCATATTTAATCAATGATAAATATTTTGGAAAAAAAAATAAAAAAGTTTCATTTTCTATTGATTGCAAAACTTATGATGACGCTTCTCATTATAACAATATATTTGCGTTGTTATGCAAAAATTTTTTTCGTTCTCATAACCCTGAAGAACGTATATCCAACTCCTTTGGTGTTTTAATTTTCTTATCTAAATCAGATATTGACGATAATGAAAAATTTCTTGATTACGCTTTAAATGAAATGAATATTATCGTATTGGACTTAATTTCATTAAGTTCAAAAATATTAGATGATAATATTACTTTCAATAATATGTTTTTATCAAAAACAATTGAGACTCAAGAAACGTCTGATCCTTTCTGGGATAAACCTTTTTTTATTGAAATGTCCAGAAAAAATAAATATAATTATAAAGTACCTGTCTGTAGAAAAGGAAATAGACAATTCAGTTCAGCTTTAGGTATAAAAAACTTAAATGACGCAAAAGTTTTTAGAAATATTTTAAAAGAATCTCTTCAATGGTACAGATAATTACTCTGCTACCAGTGGATAATTATTTTGAATCCAACCAGCTACTTTTATATTTGGATCAGGAGATATTCCATATCCAAACTTAATTGATGTTACATCATAACCTAAACATTTTAGTAAAACCATAGCCTGAGATGATGTATGTCCTACATAACAAATTAAAAAGATTTTTTTATTTTTTGGTAGTTTTTTCAAATTCTCATCTTTTAATAAATCTAACCAAAATATATTTATAGAATTTTTTATATGAAAATTAGAAAATGACACACTATCTCTTATATCCACAAGAATAAAATCTTTATTTACACTTTTTTCAAGAGAACCATAATAATTTTTAAAGAAATCAGATGGTAAAATATAATTCCAATCTTTTTGAGTTTTTTGTATATACTTTCTCGCTAATGATAAAACATCACAAGATTCTTTTTTCGATTTACTTTTTTTCATACTATTATTTATTATCATAAAAATAATAATAACTATAAATAATACAAATAACAACATTTTATTTAAAAAAATACATTTTTTTATTATTTTTTATAATAAAAAATTATGGGAGCAATATTTAGTTTAATTGAAAACAAAGATAGAACTATTTATATTTTATTAATGATTCTAATTGTTTATTTGTTCATTATGGAATTATGGTCAATAATCTATTTACTAACACCAACAAAAGATGATAATAAAAGTAAAATAAATTATTTAAGATCATTAAATACAACACCAACAGTAATACATAGTACTATTATTATAGTATCTATATTATTTAATCTTGCATTATTTTTTATTCCTCCTTTTAGATTTATAATGATGGCAAATGATGCAGTATCAAGTAATGCTTATAAAATATCAATTTGGAATAAATTAATTATATTTATATCCAGTATCCTTACATTTATCATTCAAGGAAAAATTAATAATATAAATGAAAATAATTTTAAGGAGAATGACTTCCTTAATACTAAATATATGAATTTAGGAACACTATCATTTTTATTATTTTTAATGATTTTAGAAATATATAACAATTCTAAACCGACTTCTCAAAAATAATCATGTATCCAACTGTGAAATGTTTTGATGTTTCTACAATATTTCCTGAACTATCACCGAATACTTCACTCATTGTTAAATAATAACTTTGCATATAATGAGAAACTGTATTTACTTCAAAATCATGAGATTCTGGTAATCTAAATTGCATCGCTAAATTAGTAAACCAACTCATGAGTTTGAAAAAATCTCCTTGACTTTTAAAGTCTTTAATTTGAAGATTATATAATTTTCCTACATATTCATAAAAATATGGAGAGAACCCACTATAAAAATGATGAGGTTCTTGATGTATTCCTGAAGTAAAAGGGGTTGTTATGATTATTTTACCTCCTTTTTTACAAATTCTAACAAGTTCTTTTATAGCTTTAATAGGTTCAGGAACATGTTCTAAAACTTCAGTACATAAAACATAATCAAATGATTCATTAGGAATAGGTAGAGAATTTATGTCTCCATAGTAATCATGATACCAATCTTTATTTTTTGATTGTTCACCTCGAAAAGAATCCATAATATCTTTATTACCATCAAATTCATGTGATTTATAAATACAATGACTGAAAAGATGTTTGTATGGACGATTTCCAGCACTTATATCAATTATTGTTGAATTATCAGGAATATTTTTTGCGATTGATGCAATCCAATCATCTCTTATACGAGGATTGAAATCACGAGGAAGAAAATGATTAAGATTTCCAAGTTTAGCTAAATCAGTCATAATATATAATTAAAATACAATTATATATTTTTTAAATACTAAATTAAAATCGATTTATAATTATATATACATTTAAAATAAAATGACAAGTATTTTGATTATATCAGGTTTTTTTATTTTAATTTTTTTATTATTTTTCATACATCATCATAAAAATAAAGAAATCGTGAATAGTGAGCATCTTGTTACAGATAAGATAATATCAAATGAAACAAAATATGGCAAGATGATATATTTAAAGAGTGACAAAGTTTTCGTTGATTGTTTAATTGATGGAAAAATATTCGAACAAGATATAATAGAAAATCATTTAATGAATATAATTAGGAGATCAAATGTAATTCTTGATATTGGAGCTCATTGTGGTTCTCATAGTATAATATATTCAAAAATTAATCCTAATTGTAAAATTTATTCTTTTGAACCACAAAAAACAATGTTTGATATTTTATGTATGAATATAAATAATAATAATATAAAAAATATTAAAGCTTATAATTATGCTCTTGGTAATAAAAATTGTATTGCAACGATGAACGATTCTTGTATTGATGGACATACAATAGGTAAAATTGACCTTTCAAGTGGTCATTATTATAATTTAGGAGGATTACAAATAGGTAAAGGAGGTGAAAATATTGAAATAAAAACTTTAGATGATGTGAATTTCAAACAAAAAATAGATTTTATTAAGATAGATGTTGAAGGCTTCGAAAGTTTTGTAATTGATGGAGGAATAAATACGATTACAAGATATAAACCAATAATTTTTTTTGAACAGAATTTTAAATCAGTAACAAAAGAAATGGATGGTTTTTACAATCCTGTGAATTTTACAATTACAGAAAAATTACAAGAATTAGGATATAGAATATTTCCATTAATTACAGATAATTATCTTGCTATTTAAAAATATTATTTATTCTCCAATCATAATCATAAGATTTTCGATTATTACTATATCTATCATTATCATATGAATCATATTTCCTTAAAATTACTTTTCCATTTTTTCTGCATATGCAGTTTCCATCATAAACCAAATTACAATTTTTTGAATTATAATATTGTCCAAATAATCCAGGACCTGTTACATATAATGGATTAAAACCCTTTTTTTTTTCCTTTACATTTTCAATAATTTTTTCTATTAATTTTTTATAAATTTTATTACCTGGTAAAGAAACTAAAAGAGCATTATATATACCTGACCCATTTTCAAAATAACTATCTCTGTCTTTTACTAAATATTCATCATTCGTTAACTCTTTTAAAGAAAATCCATCCTCACAATAATATTTTATATCTAAATAAATACCACCTTCTATATACATAACACAATATCTCCACAAATCCGCTTTGAAAGCACCAGGTATTAAATTATCATAAGAAAATAAAACATCATCATTAAAATGTTTTATAATATAATTTCGACAATCATTATCATCAAATAAATAATGGTGAAATTCTGGATTTTGTTCTTTTAATTTATTGACAGTATTTCTCATATCTGGAGACAAATTTTTAGTATACCAAGTTTGAAAAATTTTTAATGGAATACGCTTTTTCGAATTATTATATTGTAAATACAAAAATAATAATATAATCATTAAAAGTAATAAAATCCAATAAAAATTCATTTTTAATTTAGTAATTTTTATTTCTTTAAAAATGAAATAAAAATTATCTTAAAAGCGGATGACTTAACACAGATCTTTTTTTAGAACGTGTTTTTCTTTTTTTCTTTTTTGCATTTTTTTTTGAAACTTTAATTTGAGGACTTCTTATCAAATTATTAATTTCTGGCATAAATCTATCCATTCTATAAGTAAAAACAGGTGTTGTCGTTTGAAATTCATGAAACATACCATCTCTTGCCATATTATGAATAACATTAGTAATGTTTCTTAATGGAAGTCTTTTTTTAGGAGTCTTTCTTGGAGATGTTTTAGGAGTCTTTCTTGGAGATTTTCTACGAACTAATTTCAAAGGAGATTTTGTAGGGGAAACATAAACTTTGAATCCATCTAAAGAACGAGAAACTTTTCTACGAGGCATTTTTATTAATAATAATAAAATTAATAAAAAAATTAAAAATAATTTAAAGAAATGATTTTATTTGAAAACTATTTAAAGACATGATAATATAAACTGTGTATTAATTAGGTTATTAAAAATAACTACCATTAATACACAACTTAGCGCCTCTATAATACAGTGGTAGTATGCCAGTCTTGTAAACTGATAACCGGAGTTCGATTCTCCGTGGAGGCATAATTTTTATTAAATTGACATCAATTTAATAAATCTTTTTCTGATTGAAAATAATATTTAATTTTGAAAGTAGTTTACATATATAAATTAATTTGAGAAAGTATTGTTTTATTAAGCTCTTTATTGTTATGAAGTTTTTGTATTTCAGACAATAGCTTATAATATTTTCTTTTTGTATACTTTTTATTTAAATAAATTTCATATTTGCTTGCCATTTTATTGTAAAATTTTTCTTTCAGTTTACTTAATTCATATTCATTTTTTCCCTCTGTTTCTGTTATATATAATTTCATAAGATTCAATAAAACTGACCTACCTGTAGATGATTCAGGTGCTTTATTTTCAATTTCTCTTAATATATCAACAGTTTCTTTATCATACATATTATCCTTTTCAAATTCAACACTTTGTTTTCTATATTCTCTTACAACAACATCTTTATTATGACTTCCTGAACCACCTTGTTCGCCTGAACTATAATAAAACATAGTTTTACATACAGCACATGTCATATGATTACAACCTTCACTTCTAATAATAGAAGTAGCACATTTAGGACATTTAATTATCTCTTTCATTATTTCTTTTGATTTCAATTCATTTTCGTCGCAAACATGATTTTCTTTTAATTTTTTATCACATTTATTACAAAACGTATCAAAACAAACAACACAACAGTTATCATTATCTAAAATACCATTCAAACAATATACATTCGGACAATTTACATTTTTCTTTGTTTTTAGTTCTTCAATATGTTTAAGATTATCTTTTCTTATTTTTTTTAGTTTTGACGATAATGAATTTTCTACAACATAAAGTATTGATTTGGGAAATGATTTTTTCATAAATTCATGTCTTTCGTCTCTTATTTTCTCAATCAGTTTTTTTTTATTTATATCCAGAATAGCCTCATTTTTATACTCCTTTTCTATTCTCGAATAACATATATATTCATATTTTTTTATAATTTGTTTATTATCTGATTTTTGAATACTTGAGTGACTGAACTCAAATTCACATAATCTATCAGGACATTTCACTATATTCGAGTTTTCTGAATGTAAATGACTAATATAACATTCTAAACAATCAACACACATAACACTATTACACGTATTCTCATTGTTCATACACTTAAAACTTTTATCATCAAAGTTAATAGCATAATAACAAATAGAACAAAACATAGTTTAAATATGACTTAATTTTATAAAAACAAAAAATAAATCAGTTTTCCAGTTTAAATAAAATATATTTTTTTCTTGTCTTTAAATAAATATACAAATATTTTATTTAAAATGATGAACGATATTGATTCTGAAATAAATGATGAGATAATAGAAATGTCACCAAAAGGAAGATATGGAAGATATTTACAACAATTAGGTTCTGGAGCATACAAAATTGTTTATAAAGGTATTGATTATGATGAGGAAATGACAGAAATTGCATGGAACGTAATAAATGTAGGAAAGTTAAGTAAAAGAGAAAAAGAAAGAGTTGTTTCTGAAATAAATATTTTATTAAAATTACAACACGACAATATAATTAAAATTAAAGCAGTTTGGTATAACAACACTAAACAAGAAGTTATTTTTATAACTGATCTTATATCTGGTGGTTCTTTAAAAGATTTTATTACAAAGTTTTATGAATCTCTGAATGAAAATGATAAACTAAATCACATTTTAAAATGGAGCAAACAAATTTTGAATGCTTTAATTTACATACATCAACAAGATATTATACATAGAGATTTAAAATGTGCTAATATTCTTATCAATAATCATGATTTAAAAATTTTTGTTAGTGATTTTGGATTAGCAACTTTAAAATCAAAGAAAAAAAATTCATGTGTTGGCACCATTGAATATATGGCTCCTGAAATCTATGAAAATTTTTATGATGAAAAAGTTGATATATATGCTTTTGGAATGTGTTTATTAGAAATGATAACAAATGAAATCCCATATACGGAATGTGAAAACATTCATCAGATATACAAAAAAACAATTACTGGTATTTTACCAGAGTCTTTAAACAAAATTAAGAATATGAAATTAAAAAAACTCATTAAGAAATTAATTGGTAAAAAAAAACATAGACCATCAGCTAAACATTTATATGAAATTATTGATTCATATTTTACATAACATTATATTTTGAATTATTCAAAATATAATCTAATAATTTAATGTATGATAAAATTTACTATTCTTTTGTTTTTTATAATTTACTATAATCATTGTAAATGAACATAACGTAATAATAAATATTACAATCAAACATACAAGCGCATAACTACTAATTAAATCATTTTGATTTCTATATATACCAGAAATTGCCCAAATTGATACTAATCCAATAACATAATCATTTTTAATAAAAACTAGCATATTATTTATAATTGTTAAACAAATTAACCATATTATCGCCCAATCATCATCAGAAACAGCTTCTACTTTATAATTTTTTAAAGTAATTGTTAAAGATATAACTGTTGCAAAACATACCCATATAAGATTTGACGATATTCCAAAATTCATCAGAATCGTATCTATATAAACATCATAAGTATCAACCATTTGATAATATACAACTATCAAACAAATTAAATAGAAAGTAATAATAATAAACTGAGATATCCAAAATTCATTAACCCATAATATACACCATAATCCATTTAATATGAAAGATGTATTTAAAGCCCATCTATTCATATTTTTTTCTGGAAATGTTGAAAAAGTTTGATAAACTACTAAAAGTAGTTGAAATACATAAATAAAAGCCCAAACGATAAAAGTTAAACCATCAGGAGTTAGATTAGTATCATTTTTTCTTGATACTTCACCTATTTGATTTCCAACAACAGCATTGCACACTATTTGAATAATATAAGATAATACAACTGAATAAGCAGGTAATTTTTCTTTCACGAAATCCATTGAATTAATTATTGTTATAAATCATCATCAGATTAATAAAAAAATCATTTTTTTATTTTTATCATAAAAAGCTTGTATTTATTGTGGTTAGAGTATTTTACTTATTACTTTTTAATTTTCAGTAAACAAAATATTCGTTAAATTCATTAACGGTCTACGCATAATATTTACATTTCTTCTAACAGATCTCGATGTATATCGTCTTGGTGGTGGAATATTTTCCTTGTTTTCGTTATTATTACCTACATTTACACGAAAAGACGTCATATTAGTCAAAAGAGTCTCAGTTTGAAAAGTTCTTATCATTGTTGAAAGATAATTCTGAAAAGATATCACAATAAACGTAAAAAAATCATTTTTTTAGCACGTTGGTTATTCAAAAAAATGATTTATTTCAAAATTTAATCAACTTTTATATAATGTCAACAGAAATCGATAATGAAGATTTTACAATATGTGATTGCATATGTTTTATAATTCAAATTTGTATAATTAGTGTATTAATATTTTTAATTTTGTATTTATTTAAAATGATAGAAAATATGACTTTCAATATGAGATATGATTTTTAAAATTGTTCTATTTTATCTTAAGTTTTTAAATAATAAATAGAATACACATAATGACGAAAACAAACTACTAAATAATTTATTAGAATTATTATTCAATAAATTTTCAGAAAAATTTCCAGCATTTTCAGATAATATATAATTATCTTCTATATAAAAATCAGTTAAAATTAGAGATTTTATTTTATTGTAATGATAATTAAGATCAACATTTATTTCATTAGTTTCTGGTAAAACATCATATAAAGGTCCTACTATATCATTAGTACCATAATTGTCTTCAATAATAGTTAAGTTAAATGTTTTAGGATCAAGTAATACATCATAAACAAAAGGACTGTTCCCCATATTATAACCATAAAAATAATTATTATTGTAATATATATCAGTGCTTCCATAACCTTCATAACTAAATATAGAATTATTATTATTTTTATATATTATATTATCAGTGATTGTTGAAAGTATAGGTGCTAATGTGCGTCCATTTGTTGATGAACCAATTAAAAAGTCAATTTTATTATGTAATAAAATATTTTTAGAAATTTGAAGTCTTTTTACTTGTGCATAACCATTTAGTGGAGTATTTTTCACTCCATTACTAATAGAAATTGCAGAACCACCATTAACTTGTTTTATCAAATTATTATAAACTAAATGATCCTCTCCAATAATTCTGATACCAGAAGTATCAGTTATACTATTTTGTAAAATTTTATTATTTGCTACAATACATCTATTACCATGTCTAAGACTTATTGAACCTTTACTATTTTTTATAATATTATTATATATAATATTTTCAGAAGATTTACTACTAATAATTTCTATTTCTCCATCACAATTTTCAAAAAGATTAGACATTATAATACTTCTGGAATTTGTTAAACTATTTGAAGATAAACCTATTCTAATAGTTTCAAACCCATTACCACTTCCAGGTGATCTATTTTTAAAAATATTATGGTCTATTAAAGCATAATTTGCTTCATTATTTCTTTTAATTTCAATCCATGAACCTTCTTTATCGAAATTTTCAAATATACAATGATCTAATCTATTTTTTGTCTCATATATACTTAATATAGGTCCTCTTGAATGATTAAATGAAATTTTAGAGTTAGTCAATCTATTACCAGTGCCTCTTATTTGTATACTTTCTATATTACCTCCATTTTCAAAAGTAAATCCTGAAATTGTTATATAAGAACCGGAAATTAACAAATTTAATTTACCTGAAAATATAACTTTATTCTTATTTTGCGCTTTAATATATAATCTATTTTTTAATGTTGCGATAGATGATATATTTATATTTTGATCTATATATATACCATCTTTAATTAAAACATTGTCTCCACCTTTTAATTTTGACATAATATTATTTAACTCATAAAAACTAATTGAGTAATCCATTTTTTATTATATAATATAAAAAAAATGAAGATGTTGTTGAATTATACTATGTATTTGATAGCGTTTGATATATCATAATAATTATTTTTCTTGAATCTATGAAAATAACATTCAATATCTGATTTTTTTGAAATGAAAATGGAATTATTTCCTACTTTATAATTTGGATAGCTACATACTTTTTCAACAATATTAATATTATCTTCAGTAGATTTAAATAAAACAACATCATGTTTCATATTATCTTTAATAATATTCATTAAATCATCAAAATTAGTAGTAACAAATACATCTATATTATTTGATTGTAAAAAATCAGTTTCATCTTTAATTCTATCATCAATAGATTTTTCTAATCCTGAAAAGTCATTTTGTATATCTGTATCCAAAGTATTTGCGTTATGACCTCTATAACATTCTGAAAAAATTAACAAAGGTTGACAATAGTAAACATTCAATTCATTAGCCGATTTTTGAAGAAGTGTATCAATACCATTAGTGCTACCAGTTTTATCAACAAAATCTAAGAACTTTTTAGCACCATTTTTAGAAATGATAAAAGCAGTTGTACCACCTAAACTTAAAAGAAAAGATTCGTAAACAGATTTCTTTTCAATAGAAGGAAGTTGTTTTTTATCAAAGAAAGATTCATTATTATTATCTCTAACGTGATGACTAAGAAAAGCTAAGTCCCAATCATCATTTTTTTCAAGCTCTTTCATAAAATGAACGAACTTGTCTTTGAAATTTGGTTGAAGTTCAATATCATCTTCAAAAATCAAGTAAGCATCGATAGTTTTATCAGTTTCATTAATTAATTGAGTGAATAATTTAACATGTGATAAATAACAACCAACCATTCCACGACGCATATTATAATCATTGTTTTCAAAGATTTGTTGTAATTGTCTGGTAGATGCAAGTTTTTTACCATCGATGGCTGAAAATCTTTCCCAATTAAGAAAATCAACTTGTTTACATGTATTTATAAATGTTTCCATTCTATCAGGTCTTCTATCTAAGTTTACAATGAATGTTTTGATTTTTGATTTATAACCTTTTTCTTTTTGTTGTAAGAATTCTTCTTTACCAGAAAATTGTTTTTCATCATTTAAAATATAAGCATTATGTTTCGAATTATCATCTCTTTCACTTGTTAATCTACCAATATGTAAACAATAAACTCCTTCAAAGAATGCTGATTGATATCCTTTAGAGAAGTATCTATAAGCATAATCCATTTCAAAATGTGATTTTCTAACATCAAAGTCACCAAGTTCTTCAAAAATATCTGTTTTTAATAACGAAGGTCGAAAAGAAAAGTGAGGCCAATAAGAACTATTTTTATAATTTCCGTTTTGTTCAACCCATTTTTTTCTTAATTCATCAGTATGAGGATGTTCATGAATGAAATATCGAACTCCTGAATTCGAAATTTTGAATATTCCTCCTTTAATATCTATATCTGATTCTGTTTCAGCATAATTTTTGTTAAAAAGACATTGTTTCAAACTATTATCAGATGCTAAAACACTAAGAGCGTCAGTAATGTAATTTCTTTTTGTAAAGAACTTCCAATCATCTTCTAAATGAATTAAGTAAGGAGTTTTTACTAAATTTTTAATGATATTCATGCTTTGAGGATGACCTTTTTCCTCTTTATTTTTAAGATAAAAGGTGAAAAAAGGGTATAACTCTTTCATTTTTTTTCTATCTTCATCTGATGAATTATCATCAACACAAAACCAAAAATCAATAAGATGAATATCTTTAACACAATTAAGAAATGAATTGATTGTTTTTTCGAAAAGATCGAATCTTTTACAAGTAGTAATACTAAAAGAAATGAGAGGTAGATTACTTTTTTTTCTATTTACAATAGAATGAATAATATCTTTATCATAATGAATGTAGCGATTACATATGTGATCAATACTAAAATGTTGATTAAAGAGAATTTTCCAACTAGAATCTTTAGTTAATCCTTTGTAATCAAGACAATCTTGTAAATTATCAAAAGCTTCAAAATGTTTGTTTAAATAATAAGCCATAATTGAATATTCATCTTTAATATCAACGACAAATGGAAATTTTTCTATTAAATATTCACCAATGTATATTCCAAGATGAAATAGATTATTACATCTAATACATCTTAAAAGATTGATAGCATTAGTTTCGATGGGATTCTTCAAAAATAAAGTCGAGTATTTTTCTATATCTTCATAAGACATTTTTACATAGAAATATGTAAATTTTAAATAAGAATTAAAATAGAATGATGATATTTAGCATTTCCAATCATTCCAATCAAAAATGATTGGAAATAAAATTATTTAATTGTTATTTAAAGACAAGCAATATATATTTGGAGATGACATTTCAAAAGAAATTGTCGATAATACCTTGTTAACTCAGTCGGTAGAGTGCCTGCCTTTTATTTTTCATTTTTATCCACAAATGTGGTTATTGAAAAGAAGTTAGCAGGTGGTCACGGGTTCGAGCCCCGTACAAGGTTTTGAGATCCCCCTTTAATAATAAAGTGGAATCTTAATAATAAATCAAAGAAAATAAGAAAACTGAAATACGATATTTTTGATCAAAATTTTAAATTTTTAAAAACAAATAATAAATGTTTTTAGGAAATAGTAATGAAATGTTATGTATTGTAAGAAAACAAACTGATGGTTTATATAAAATTGAACTTAGAAAACCAATTACAATATGTTGTTTCTTTAGAAGTAAGTATTTTTATAGTAAAGAGGAAATTTTCAATCTAACAGCTGAGCAAGTAAGAAATTACGAAGTTCCGTTTTGTCGAATAGATAGTGTTACAATAGACATATATCCGAAAAGAATATTTACTACTTAAGAGAAAAAAATAATAAAAATAAATGGATTTGAAAGAAATTTGTCGTAAATTAGGTATAAATGTGAGTAGTACGGAACCAAAAAAAGCTATTGTTGATGAATGTAAAAGAATAGGGTTATCAGAAGAAGAAACAAACAAAGTTAATGAATATTTCGAAAACCATCCTAACGAATTTATGATTAATGAAAATATATCATTTTCATATCCTAAAATAGTTTATTTAATTGTTACAAAATTAAACATAACGAGTCCTTGATTAAATTTATAATTTGTGAATTATAAATTATTACCATTTCTCAGTTACTCGTCCTTTACAATTGACAGCTTCAATACCTAAATGTATAACATAATCATTATTATCTAATAATGTTAATGTATCAAAAAAAGCATCTCTGAAAAATGTATCAGCATTTGAACAATCTTTAGAATATGAATGATAATATTTAGTTTTATTATAATATAATTGCATGTAACCCATAAAAGTAACACCTCCATAATCTTTCAAATTAACTTGGTTTAGAAAATCATCTTTCTTTTGATAATCTTTTCGTTTGAATGAGTATAATGCTTCCTTGTTATTACAATTATTATTAAAATATGTTTCGAATTTTTCAGGTAAAATAATATCAGCATCTAAAAGTAAAATCCAATCATTAGGATATTTTTCATGAAGTTCTTTTTGCATCATATGTATAGCTCCTGCTTTATTTATTTCAGCATTCTTAAAAAATTCAAAAGTTCTATAGTGTTGTTTATTGGAATCACAAAATGCAATTGTATCAGTATCTGATTTATCAGTAATAATATGAAAATTATCCTTTTCAAAGAATTTTATATTCTGTGGATATGTATAAGTTAAAAAATCTGTATAATTAACGCATATAATAATTACATGAACATTTGTCAAAACCATTTTTATTATAATATGTGTTTTATTTTAAGTATTTTTTACATAAAAAGCGTCACCCCATCCATGACATGTCATATCAATCCTTTTTCTTTCAAAATTAAATTCTTTCAAAAACGATTCTAGTTCATCAATTAATGGACAATTTTTATATAGATGCTTTGTATTTACTTCAAGATATAAATATTTAGCGTGTTTTAAAATATTTTTCATTCCTTTTAGTGCTAATAATTCAGCACCTTGTATATCAATATTAACAAATTCGATATTAGATATATCAATATTATTTTGTTTTAGGAGAGTTTCAACTGTTATCGTATTTTTTTTATATCTTTTAACTTCAAAAACATGAGGATGTTCTTTTAAGTGAATATCAAGTTCTAAAATACTTGATGATTGATTGTTATTTGTAATAATAAAATCTCGCTCATCTCCATCAATGTCAGAAATTAAAGCATCAAAAATTATTAATTTATCATCATATATTGATTTCATTCGATTTACAGTTTCAGAATTTCCCTCAATCCAAATAATATTATCATCAGTAAAACCAACAGTATTATACATATTTTTTTCTTGACATTCATCAGCACCTATATGTAATATATATTTACTTTTGTCAAAAGCAAATTCTTGAGTTAATGTATTGAATGGTATTAGCATTTTTTATATAAACATTTTTTTCTTTTAAATTATAATGGTTCAATTGAAAAATAGTTTAAAGTTTAAAATATCAATTATAAAATGAGAAAATGTATGATATTTAACTATATACCTCATAAAAGTCCAAAACATCCAAACTTTTTTTTATGGTATGAAAACTATCAGGAACATTTAAAACGAATGTTTTTGGAAACAGTTGAAATAATTAATAATAATACAGATTTCATAATTGATATTGAAACCGAACGCAACTTTAATATTTTTGTAAACATGATTTATAATGCATCATCAAAATATATTGAAAAAGACATTTAAAGTAATGATAAGTTTTTATATAATAAATCACTTATGTCATCAACTGAGAAAAAGAGTAAATTTATATCAAATATAAGTTCAAATCTTTCAAATGAAGATAATGAAAATGATGAGAACTATTGTGATGAATATGAAAATTCAGATACAGAATTAGATAAAGAAGTAAAAATTAGTGATGAAATACATAATAATTTATTAACTTATGTTAGTACATCTCTAAATCATAGAATAGTTCCTTTATGTGAATATTTAACTATTGGTATGGTAAGAGATTTTCTTCGAAATACAAAATAAAAATTTTTAAATATTCAATATTTAAAAATTTTTTACCGGCTTGATTTCCGATAGCAACTGTAGTTTGTCTTTGCGCGGTCGACAGTCTGTTAAGGATGAAACATTTTATTTCTAGCATTATGCCCTTCTAATCTACAAATACCGCATCTTACTACTCTTACTGGACGTCCTAATCTTATGATAGGAACAGGTAAGTTAGGTGCAGGTATTATAGGAAAGTTAGGTTCTACTTCTTCTGCTCTGGGTATTATAGGTTCTACTTCTTCTGCTCTGGGTATTATAGGTTCTACTTCCTCTGCTCTGGGTATTATAGGAACAGGTTGTTTTCTTTGTTTTCTTTGTCTTCTTTGTTCTTCTAATTCCTGTTTACGTTGTCTTCTTTCTTCCTCTCTTTGTCTTCTTTGTTCCTCTCTTTGTCTTCTTTGTTCCTCTTGTTCCTGTTTTCTTTGTATTCTTTGTTCTCTTCGTTGTTGTTTGTCTCGTCTTACTGCATCTCTCAATTCTCTTCTTTCTCTTCTTTGTTCCTCTCTTTGTCTTCTTTGTTCAAGCATTTGTAATCTTTCTTGATTAAGGTTAAATACATCTTCACGATGTCTTTCTTCTTCTAATTGTTCTTCATTTTGTCCTTGTAGTTGTAGTCGTCTTGCGTTTCTTTCATCTGTTAATTGAAGGAATCCATCAACAACGACAATATTATTGATTTGTAAAACATTTCTCATCATATTTAATACATTCATAATTGTATTACGTGGAATTACTTCAGAAGCAATTATATGATTTATCTTTTCACAAATTCTTAATTCAAAATTTATTTGAAATACTTCAAAAGGTGCAAAAACACCACGAGCATTTGTAAAATTTTTTCGACAATTTGCTACATGAGCATGCGAATCTTGTGAAAAAAATTCCAAACACCATCCACAAAAAGATACATTACATCTGGCACAAGTAATAGCAAAACATCCATTAAATTCATTAAACGCTAAATGACAATTAGGACATTGTGGAGTCAAATAATTCTCTATCCAATCATTCATTATTCTGTTTTCTTCGTTATTATCAACAGGTTGATTTTGTAGATCTCGTACAATCGCAGCCTCTAGAGTATGTTTTTTTAATCTAAACCATTCTCTTAAAATAATTTCAAATTCTTCTCCATCAGTATGTTGTGAAACTTCGTATAAACTAATCATTCTATTACATATTGGCGAGGGGCATTTTATAGAAAAATCTACTAAATTTTGTTCAATTTCATTTAAATCTAATTTTCTCAAGTGTTCTTTAAAACATTCACTGCAAAAACAACTACCACATGCACATCGAATATTAGAAATATCATCGTAACATATAGCACAAGGACAATCTTCTATCTCAACACGAGCTCCATCATTATGTTGTTTTCCATGCATGGCACGTAAAAATTTAATTACTAATTCCAAATTTCTTTTAGGTTTTCTTTTCAATGACTTTTTCAATGACTTTCTTTTTAATGATCTTTTCAATGACTTTCTTTTTAATGATCTTTTCAATGACTTTTTCAATGACTTTCTTTTTAATGACTTTCTTTTTAATGACTTTCTTTTTAATGACTTACTTTTTGATAACTTTCTTTTTGATGAATAATAAATCATTTTTATATTTTTATTATATTCAATTTTTTTTGAAAAAAATTTACTTAAAAGAATGAAATTAAATAAATCAAAAAAATGGAAATCATAGATTATACTGAAAAATCTTTTGTTTTATGCGGAGATACTAAAATTCATAAAAATATTCTTATGGAAATGGGGGGGAAATGGAATCCTAATTTAAAAGTAGGTGCTGGATGGATTTTTTCAAATAAAAAAAAAGATTGTGTATTAGAATGGATGAATACAATCGAAAAAACACCACAACCACAAGCATCAACGACAAGAATAGAGTCATCACTTATAAAAAAAGTAGATATAACAGAAGAAATTATATCAGAATTTTCAGATGAACTATCAAAAAGTGATTGTTTAAAGACAACTCATTTTTTACATGATGATGTTAAAGTGACTTTATATAGAAAATTGTTTTTTAATTTTTTAGTATCAAGAAACAAATATATGACTTATGAAGAATACAGATTATTAGACATTGAGAAAATAATTGAATATTGTGTAATTAAACATTTCAAAAATCAATGTAATGAAGAATCAAGACCGTAATTTTTTTTATCACTGTCTGATATTTTTGTTAATAGAAAAGAATAAGCTGAAGGAGGACATTTCAATTCCTTTAATTTCAAAACAAAACCTAATGTCATAAGTTTTTGATTAGGATTATCAGATTTAAGTTTTTTCTTTAATCCATCATCAATAATTTTGGACATTCCAAAATCAATGATGTATAATTTGTTATCTTTATTATACATATAATTTAATATATTAGAATCACCATGAAATACTTTCGCTTCATCTAATTTTTTAAAAATATTATATACATCTTCCTGTTGTATTTTTGTTAAATCACCTTTTTGTTTTTTCATAATTTCATAAAGATGTGAATCAAGTTTATCCATAACAATATAATTTTCATCAACATTAAAATCGTATATTTTAGGACATATGTTTAATTTAGATGCTTGTAATTGACATTGTGCTTCTTGGAGAATGTTTTTTTTTGATTTATTTTTTTTAAAAGTTTTCATAGCATATTCTTTATTTTTTTTATCTTTTACTAAGTAAGTAGTTCCATCTTTTCCAACATTACCTATTTGATTCAATGTTGTATATTTTTTAGAAGATGAGGATATCGATGATGATGTATCTTTATGTTCTGTTCGAGATTTTTTAAATTTCTTGTCTGTTTTTTCATAATCTTTAAAAAAAATATAAATCATATTAACAAGTTCTTTTTTGGTTTTATTTTTTGTATTCATATTATTAAATTCTTCAGATAATTCATCAATTAATTCTTTCAATTCTACAAAATTTTGTTTTTCTAAAAAACTTATATCCATTTTTATTTTTGTATTATTTTTAGTTTTTAAAATTAATTATATATGAAAAAAATGATTTTAAAAACATTCACTCATTATAATATTAAAACAATGATGAACGTTACGAAGAAGCCAAGAAAGAGCAAGAAGTATATTTTTGTTCTTCATAATATTAATGTTGAAAAAATAAAACAAAAATATGGTATCACCATCGTTTCTAATTTAACTAATAATGAACAACCACTAAATACAACTAAATTGAGTGAATTGAACGATATTACTAATTCAGGTATAAGTAATGAAACAATATCTTTTTTAGATGAAACAAAAAGACTTTTTCAATGTAACATATCAATGATTGACTTTTCAACATCACAAGACATAAAAACTCTTAAATATAACTGTTTTTGGGATAGACATTCATTTAATACTGAACCTATAGGTTGTCCAATACGTTATGTATCAAACAAAGGTGTAAAATCATATTTTTCTGAAATTAGCAAAGATAAGTATTCAATAAAAGAAAATATAACATATCATAAGAAAAATTTATTGAATTATCAACAAAATTTTGTTTTCATACCAATCAAATCAAATTCATCAAGAATAACTATTGATGAAAATGAATACTATGAAACTGATGGTATCTTTTGTTCTTTCAATTGCTGTCAAGCATTTATTAATGAAAATAAACATAATCCACTCTATGAACAATCAACTTTTTTATTAAATAAAATATTCAACGAATATATTAAAAGTATATCAAAAGATAAAGAGCAAAAAATTAAGAAAATTATTCCGGCTGCACATTGGAGACTTTTGTTACAATATGGAGGTGATAAAACAATATTAGAATTTCGTGAGACATTCAACAAAAATGAATATATATTACATGATACAATGTTTCTTAGAAATAAATTCAAACCAGTTGCTACATTGTTTGAAGAAAAAATTAACTTCTAAATTTATATAAAATTATATATAAATTTTAATTTATTTTAATTTAATTTAATTTTTCTTAGACTTGTTTGACTTACGTCTCTTTCTTCCGTCAGAATGCTTCTTAGAATGCTTCTTAGTTCTACGTTTTCTACCATCAGAATGCTTCTTAGAATGCTTCTTAGAATGCTTCTTAGAATGCTTCTTAGAGTGCTTCTTAGAATGCTTAGAATGCTTCTTAGTTCTACGCTTTCTACCATCAGATCTTAATGAAGCACTTAGTTTCTTTCCATCAGAATGCTTCTTAGAATGCTTCTTAGAATGCTTCTTAGAATGCTTCTTAGTTCTACGCTTTCTACCATCAGATCTTAATGAAGCACTTAGTTTCTTTCCATCAGAATGCTTCTTAGATTTCTTAGAACGTTTCTTAGATTTCTTAGAACGTTTCTTAGATTTCTTAGATTTCTTTCCATCAGAACGTTTCTTAGATTTATTAGAACGTTTTCTACGTCTTCTTTTACCATCTTCTTCACCTACATCACCTTCACCACCTTCACCACCTTCACCACCTTCACCACCTTCATCATCTTCAACATCATCAGGAAAATCAAAAGCATTAGCATCATTAGGATTAAAACTACCTATTTCTACCTCTTTATTATCTTCACCAAGAACAGGATCATAGTAATTAGCATCACCTTTTGTATATTTTTGATGACATTTATTCAAATAATAAGCTACAATTTGTTTCTTGTGTTTGTCACTTACACCAGGATAAGTATGTGTAGCATATCTGAATTGAACACTTTGTATCCACGATTTAAAAGCACCTTTTCTTTGAAGAGGACCATACATAGATAAATATTCTCTTTGATAAAAATCACAAAGAAGTCTCCATACTTTATTATTAGTTTCTGGAACACCGTTTTTTTCTCTAAATTCTTGTAAATAATCATCAGAAACACCAGCAGCTCTTAATAAAACTAAATTTTTCAATTTATTTCTTTGACTATCTAAAGACTCAGTACCCTCTTTGCCATAAAAATTCTCCATTTTTTTAAAATCTTTAATAATTTTTTGATTTAATCCAAGCCATGGAACTGATTGATCTACTTGAACTTGAAATAGATGACCTTGTTTATCTCGAATTTGTGTTACAGGAACCAAAGGACTACTTGCCATAGGAACGTAGCCATCAGCTCTTCTTTTAGAACTTTTGTTTTGAAATCGCATTTTTATTTATATAGAAAATTATTTTTTTTTGTAAAAAAAATCAATTTAAAAAAAAATAAAAAATCATAATTTCAATATTTCATATTAAATTCAAAAGAATTCGGTCTTTTTTTCAAAATTTTAATTGGAGCATATTGTCTTAGCTTTTCTTTATTAAAATCTCCATATGTTGTATTCCATATAGTATATTTATTTGTACATTGTTCATATTCTAAAGTATTCTTAACATCATAAACAATTCTAGTGATTGTTTCACCAATCATATTTTCTATGTATTGTGATTTTGAAATTCTTGTATCAAAACCAGTAGGATAATTATAACTAGAATATACAGTATTCATAACTTCGAAAATTCTTTTATCTGGAACAATAATATCTCTTCCTTTTTCATCAACGCCATTCAATAAAAAAGTACATCTTGAAGATATAAAATTTACTACATTAGTTGTAAAAAACTCTTTTACGTATTCATTGTCGTAATTTTTAGATCCAACATACTGAGTTTGTTGAAAAAAATTCAAATAAACATTTTTTGCTGTATCAGGATTTGTATCACTTGGAGTAAGCATAAGAGATAGATCATCTTTGATATAGTTTTTTGTTATATCAGTGAGATTTCTGTAATCGTTTAAGGATGAAAATTTACTATATTTATTCATTTTTATTGTGTATTATATTATTTTTAAAATGAATAAAAAATTCTACATGGATTGAAAATTTTTGTTGATATGTTTGTCTTCAACTTCTCTACTTTTCATCATCATCGTCGCTGCGTTCAAAAGATCTAATTTTTTCTGTTCTCGTTTTTTATTTTTTGTTTCATATTCGTCATAATTGTGAGATATCGAATTTTTTTTATTTTTTGATTTTGGTATTATTTCTGCAACTTCTTGTTCTGTTAAAGGATTTAAAGTATTTTCTTCATCACCGTTAATTTCAAATTTTTCATCTTCATCACTTAAAATATCATCTATAGGTGTACCACCTGGGATTATTTGTTCTTTCGGTTTATTTTTTATTTGATTATAGCTCATTTCTTGTTTTGCTTTCAATTCATTTGTAGTTTCAAGTGATTCTAATTCATTTGTGGTATTCTGTTGTTTTAACATTTCTTTTTGTTGTAACATTTGCTGTTGTTGTTGTTGTAATAACATTTGCTGTTGTTGTTGTTGTTGTAATAACATTTGCTGTTGTTGTTGTTGTTGTAACATTTGTTGCTGTTGTTGTTGTTGTTGTTGTTGTTGTTGTTGTAATAATATTTGTTGTTCGTTCTCATCATTTTTTTGTAATAGAGAAACTTGATAATTAATCCAATCAATTAATTGAAATGATTCATATTTATCTACTTTAACACCATTATGAATTAAAAGTAAACAAGGAACATTTGAAATTTCTAAAGGTGATAATAAAATACGTTTTCTATAAATTTCATTGTCAATACAAAGTAAAGTAATATTCAAAAGTTGAATCAAATTTTTTGTTGTTAATAAATCCAAAAGTTGCTTTGAATAATTAGAATACTTACTATATAACAGTATTTTTGTAGTCAAGTCATAATTCATGGTTTTTCCTATAGTTTCAAAACTTTTAAATATGTATTTTTATAAAAAAGCATTATATAAAAATTATTTATATATAATAAAGAATGGAAAGTAATAAAAAAATTTCAGATACAAATTCAACATCACAAAAACCTAATATAATTTTAGATATAGATCAAACATTAATTGATGCTGTTTATCTTGGAAAAGAAAATATAGATAAAGACGAAGATGATGAATATTATGATTTTTTAAAAAACAAAGAAAAAGCATTAAAGTTTGATTATGAAAATTTCGATGATTATTATGTAATTTTCTTTCGTCCTCATTTACAAAAATTTTTAGATTATATTTTTGAAAATTTCAATGTAAGTATTTGGACTGCAGCAAGTAAAGATTATGCTTTATTTATTATTGAAAATATAATTTGTAGAAACGATCCAAACCGTAAATTAGATTATACTTTCTTTTCATATCATTGTTCGTTATCTAAAAAATTTAAAAAAGGAACAAAAGATTTAAGCATTATGTGGGATTTATATAAAGATCCAAAATTTTCTGAATCAAATACATTTATATTAGATGATTATGATGAAGTTTATAAAACTCAACCAAATAATTGTATTTTTGTTGATCCACCATTTCATTTTAAAGCAAAGGGAAGTGAAAAAGATAATTTTTTATTAAATTTAATTCCAAAACTTAAAAAAATTAAAATAAATATCGAAAAAGGTAAAAAGAATTTTTTGAATGTTTAATAATTTTTGTTCTTTGATTTTTTTTTCACATATGAAAAAAAACATATTCTAAATTTTTTAATTGATTTTCAAAAAAGTAAGATTGATGTTTAAATGTTTTGAAAAAAAGTAGCAAAGAATATTCAACACACACACAATTTTCCATTATTTTTTGTTTGAATCATAAATTAAGGTTCAATTAATATTTTTTATATATTTATATGAAAAAAAACATATTATAAATTATATTTTCAAGAATGAAATGAAGTTGTAGTAAAAATAGAATGATTGGTTTATTAAAAAATCTTATTCTTCATCATTATTTTTTAAACTTCTTAAATCTTTGTTAATCAATGTAGTTTGCTCTTTGATTTTTTTTAACAAATTTAAAAAAATATTCTTAATTTATAAAAATGGCTTCAAAATTTATATGTAATTTTTGTAATAATAGTTTAGAAAGTTTGAAAAGTTTAAATCTTCATAAAAAAACCAATAAAAAATGTTTACAAATACAAAACAATGAAATATTATTGTTATCATGTAATTACTGTTCTAAAAAATTTAATAAAGGAAATTTGAAAACTCATCTTAAAACATGTAAAGAGAAAAAAATATTTGAATATGAAGAGTTGTTAACATTATATAAAAATTCAGTAATTGAAACTGAAAGTTTAAAAAATGAAAATAATTTTTTAAAAGAAAAAATTGAATTTTATAGACATGAATATCAAAAGAATCAAGAAATAGTTATTGAAATGGCTAAAGAACCAAAAACTAAAAATAGTAAAATTAGTTTTAATAATAATACTAATAATATTTTTAATCTTTTCAATAAGCCTGAAAAAGTTAAGGACTTGATCGAACAATATTTATCAACAGATCATCTAATTGATGGACAAAAAGGAGTTGCAGAATTTACATTTCATCATCTAATAAAAAAAGATGAAGATGGAAACTATAATTATTTTTGTTCTGATCCAAGTAGAAGTGTTTTTAGATATAACAAAGAAAATGGAGAAACAGGAAGAGATATTGAAGCAGAACATCTTACTACTTTGTTATTATTAGGAGATTTGAAAAAACAATCAATAAAAAAAGCTGAAAAAATTTGGACAAATGAAGATGGAAGTCATGATTCTGAAATGTATAATTTACATATCAAAAATGCACAGGATGTAGTTGATATTGATAAAGATAATACAACTTTTAGAAAATGTTTAGCAAAAATGATATCATAGATAATTTTAATTAATTTTCAATTAAAATTAGTTCAAAAAGTTTTTCTCCCAATCATCAGCGAGATAGTCATATCTTTGATGAATTGCCCATTCATAAGCTTTTTCGATGAAATTTCGTTTTAAATTAGGTCTATTCAATACAAAAAAGATTTTGTCTAACATCTTTTCTTGATTTATAGGATATTTACATAGAATTCCTTTTCCCATAACTATTTCAGTTAAAGCACCTAAATCAACAGTGCATACTAAGCATTTTGCGCACATTGCCTCAACAGCGCTAATACAATATGTTTCTTTGAAATCTGTAGGATAAAACCAAATATCAGATTTCATAAATTCATTAGCGATTTCTTGTTGTGAAAGTCTTGAATGAAGAAATACATAAGATTTCATAGTTTCAATCTTTTGTAAAGTACTTTCATCAATATTTTCAATAAGAGCAAATATATAAAGTGTTGTTTCTGGAAATTTTGCCTTAATAAAAGGAAGTATATCAATTAGTTTTGATAGACCACGAGAAGGATCAGATGTATATATAAATCTATATGGTTGTTTTTCAATATGTTGATTCAAAAATCTTTGAGGATAAATAGCATTTCTGGAAACAAAAATTTTGTTAGAAGGTAAGTTAAGTTTTTCGATGATATTTTGTTTTTGCCAATTAGATACAGAAATGATTCCTTTGAATTTTGTTCTATGTGTTTGAAAACATTTGGATGAATCCATTACAGGTAAAACATCATGAACCCAAAGATAAACATTTTTAATATTATCATAATAAAGTAAATTTGAAGTAAATCTACTAACAATTAAATAATCAATTATATAAGTCAGAGCAAAGTTTGAAAAGTATTTGTAATCAATGTATTCAATATCATCGATGATTCCTTGATAATCAGTATTTTTATCTTCAAATGACCCAATAATAATGACTTTGTAGCCTTTTTTAATAAATTCTTTTGCTAAATTGATAGCCATATATTCAGAACCAGAGATTCTTTTATCACCTCTTGGATTCCAATTTTTAAAAATCATTTGTTGACCTCCAGTATGTAAAACAATAGTTTTGTTGTTACTTAATTTTAAAGATGAAATATTCATACTATCTGTAATAGCATATTTGACATTTAATAAAGGTTGATTATTAGGAAATGTTTGAAGCATACTTTTTAATTTATTAACAATAGAATAAACCTTTCCTAATTGCAATTTGATTTCAATATAAAGATAAGGTATAAAAAAATCAAAAATTTCAGGTTCCATCATTGTGAAATCATTAGAAGGTTTTGATTGTTTTGTAAGTTGGTCGAGAATAATTTCAGCTTGTTGTAAATTACCTTCATCTTTTAAAATTACAGCTAGTTTATAAGCGGGTTCAATTCTATCAGGATATTTTTTTTGAATGATGATTAATTGTTTTTTGAATTGTTCAATATCATAAGATTTCGTAGTAAAATTAATACAAGCCATTTCATATTCAGCAGAAAATTTATATTCTTGATTAATATTTTTTAGTTTATGTAAAGAATTAAAAAATGAAAGTGAATTAGTATAATCTTCTAATTGATAGTAAGTTTTACCAAGATAGTAAAAAATTCTAGGGTCTTTTGGATAATCTTTAGAATCTTGGAGAAGTAGTTCGATATCATTTTTGAATCTTCTAAGTGTTCTATTTTTATGTTCTGTAGTTTCTATATCATCAATAAAAATATCTGATGCTTCATTTATAATATCAAATTTATCTTTTTTAATATCAAGAATTTCATGAACTCTATATTTGTATCGATAATGAAGATCACTTTTAAATATTCTAATTGATTTATAAGAATCAATTAATATATCATTATATAAATGACCTATAGTTATCAAAAAGCATTTTTCATTTGATTTTGAAAGTAAATTTTTAAGATCATACCCTCCTTTTATGACATAACTATCATCTAAAACAATAGTATATTTGCATGTTTTTGAAGATAAATCGAGAGATTTGTTTCTGGCATCAGAAAAATTATTAAATTTAATAGAATGTAATTTTCCAGGAATATCTTTGAGTTCATTAATAATAATTTCTTTAGTATTATCGGTGCTACCAGTATCACATATAGTCCAGTAGTCTATAATATGTTTATTAATTTGAAGACAATCACGAAGAATGTTACCTGAATTTTTTACAATCATAACGAGTTCTAAAATATTATTTGACATAGTTTTATTAAAAACTTAATGTTTTTATATATATAATTTCTATAATCAAATGATTATAGAATTTAATTTGTTACTTTATATTTTACTTCTTAATTTCTTAATTAAATACCCTATTTTTATAATTTTCTTTAGTTTCATATGGATGTTTGTAACTACAGACTCTTGTAGTTGACATATTGACATAAATTCCATTCTGTAGTTGTATTCCTTTACATTTATCTCCATAACTACAATCATTTACTGTCAATTCAGCAAAAGAATGAGCAAAACGACAGTTATTTCCATGTGAACATTTTTTTTCTTTAAATAATTTACAAAGTTGAGTTTTTTCAATCTTTTTAAATGGTTGTTTTTCATCATTCTTTTGAAAAGAAACTCTTTCTAAATAGTTAGTTTTCGATTCATTAGAATGAATATTATTACAAATCTTGTTCTTATTAGTGTTGAAGAAATAACCATCTTCACTGAAAACCATGTTACAATTCTGGAATTTACAATCGTTAATTCTAAGTTCGTCAATTGAATGAGCGTAAGAACAGATTTTGTTGTTACATTTTTTTCCCGAATCAATAGAAGAACACAATTTAGTGCATGTGTAAATATTCTTTGAAACATCTACAACTTTCTTTTCTTTTTTCTTTATCTCTATCCATTCTTCATTTACGATAGGTGTAGGTTCTTTTTCGATAATTGTTTCGATTTTCTTTTTTTTAGGATTTAAACCAAGACAAGGATAGTCATCAGTATCCATAATGCTGTTATGAATAGTGTTTTCAAATTTTCTTTTTGTTGGAGATTTGTTAAACCAGGAAAGTTTGGAAACAACATTATTTTGATAGAGTTCATTCTCTTTTTCAATTTGTTCTTTTTCTAGTTCTAATTCATTTTTTTTAATAATTTCACTTATCATATAGTCATTAATTCTTGTAATGTTTAAAGGACAAGAATTTTGACGAATGCCTTGAACGTAAGATCTTTCATCATCACATTCTTCATTTTCCCAAGATTCATTATCAAAGTTAGGATCATCTTCACAGCACATATCATACCAGGAATTATCACGAATATTAGAAATCATTTTTCAAGTTTAATCAAATGTTGTAAATATAAAGAAAAAATCAAAAAAAAATCAGTTTTTCCTGAAAAAAAATTAAATATTTAAAGATGTTGTTAATACAATAAAAAATGAAATTTGTTTTTGTCGTAGAAGCATGTATCAATAGAAAACTTGAATATACTTATGACAATTACATAAATAATTGTGGATTTTCAGGAACTGATGCTCAAATTCTCGAAATGTCATATTGGTTAAATAAGATTGGACATAATTGTATAATTGTAAAAGATACAGAATTAAAAAAACTTAATCATCTAGACATAGATGTATTCTGTCCTTCTTTTTATACTTGGTTACCAACTGTTTTAAATTTTTGTAAAAAACTCAGTTTGAACACAAAGATATTGATTTATATACAGTCATTTGCAGATTGTAGGTCTATTTTTAGTTTGAAAAAGAATTTTTATATTGTTGGTGTAAGTGAATACGTAAAGTCATATTATTCAGAGTATGGTTATCCATATAAAACTATTTATAATGCTGTAAATGATGAAATTTTTACAAATAACATTCTTGATTATGAAAGTAAAAAAGGAAATTATGTTTTTTTTGCTTCGTATGAAAGAGGAGGTGAAATATGTTTAAAAATATTTAATTATCTGGAAAATATTTATGAAAATATAAACTTATATATAACAAGTTATGAACCAAAAGATAAAGATAAAATTTCTAAAAATATTTCAAAAAATATTAATGTATATTCATCTTTATCAAAAAAAGAAATCAAAAAATTATTGGACAAATGTGATTATTTTATTTATCCTTTAGTGAATAATATTAATGCTTCTGTTCACCATGATACATTTGCATGTGTAGTGCTAGAAGCTCTTGCTTGTGGTGTTTCTGTTATAACATGGGATGTAGCTTGTTTTAAAACATTATATGAAGATAATATATACCTGATTGAGCCTCCTGTATGTAAAGGATACGATGGATTAAGTCAATATGGTGTTAATAAAAATATGATTTCAGATTATTCTTATAATCTTTTTGTCGATAAAATAAAAGAGATAGAAAGTTCTCCAGAATTAAAATTATCGAAAAAAATAAAAGCACGTGAATGGGCTCTATCTCATATTTGGGAGAATAAAACAAAAGAGTTATTGGATTTTATATCATGAAGAATATCAAATTAAATTCCATTCGGATGGAAATATTTGGCATTTAGTATGTGAAAAGATCCATTGTTTTGGAGCATATACAGGATTTCTTAATTCATAAGCTCCTAAAAATGCTCCCCACCAACTAAAAGTAGAATTAGCACATATAGCTAAATCTGTACATAAAGACATAAATGCTAATGCTTTTTCTTCATCATCACAGTCAGTAATTAATTGAAAACAATCTTTTTTAAAAAAAGGTTCTTTTAAAACCCAATCATTATCGTCAGTAATTATATAAAACTTAGTTACATTTGGTTTCTTAATCTTGGCATCATTAATACAATATTCGTAATAAGAAATTGGTTGAATATAAAATGTATGTGAATGTTGTAAAAAATCACCTCTTCGAATATGAATGAAACCACAATTTTCAAAATTATATTTATAGGATAATTCTTTTCTATAAGATTCAAGACCGTTTAAAATGACATTTCTGATTTCTTTTTCAAATGGAGAAAATGGTTCATAGTATTGATAAAATGATTCTAAAAACATTCCAGGTTTAATCGAATCAATATTCCATGGTTCTAAATTTTGAAAGAAATTAAGATGATGATTACAATAATTTGAAAAGTTATGATTATTTCTAATAGTTTTTGAGTTTTCATTTATGTGAATACCAATATTTTTAAAAAGAGTATGCTTATAATTTTTTTTACTGTGACAGTTATTACTTTCATCATTATCTATTAGATATAAAGGGCAATTATTATGTAAAGAACCAATATATCCAGCCATTACAATAAAAATTTGGTTTCCTAGACCTCCACATGTTATTGGAATAATTCCTCGTGTATTCATATTTTTATAGTTTCAAAGAAAAGAAAAATTCATACTTATAAAAAATTGATTTTTTATAATAAAATTACTATAAAAATCACCTAAACAGTTTAAAATGAACATTTTCATTTTACACATTGACCCCAAAAAAAATGTTGTCATGTATATTGATAAACATGTTATAAAAATGATTACAGAACACAATCAAATGCTTTGTTCTGTACATCATGTTTGTAAACAAGAAAATCCGGAATATTCATATATTCCTAGATATAAGTTATGTCATAAAAACCATCCTTGTAGTAAGTGGGTTCGTGAGTCATTATCAAATTACAAATATCTTATAGAATTAAATAAGGAGTTATGTAAAGAATATACATATAGATATGGAAAAATACACAAAGGACAAGAAGTAACTGAGGAGCTTGAAAAAAATTTACCCGATATACCAGATATTGGGTTGACTCCATTCGCTATGGCTATGCCCCCATCATTCAAAGAAAAAGACCCAGTAGAAGCATATAGAAGTTATTATATATTTGAAAAAAATCACCTTTTTTCTTGGAAGAAACGGGACGAACCTGACTTTGTAAAAGAATTTAGAAGTTATTTTGAATAATTATTTAGTGTATTTTTTCTATATCATTTAAACTATAAATAAATTCTGTTTTAAAATTTTTTGTTATTAATTCGTTATGTTTATCATAAAAACAATAATATACTTTAATTGATTCACTATCATCTAACGATCTTTCACTTACTTTCTTAATCAAATTTGAAAGTATTTCCATTCTTTCTTTTTTTGTTTTCCTTTTTTCTATTGTTTCATACTTATCTGGATTCCATCTTATAATTGAAACACATCCATCTGGTATTTCATCTAAAATTTCATTCAAACGCCCTTCTTCACATCTTTTATCGTATCCTTCATGTTGATTTTCATCTATTTCTGTAATTATATGATGTTCTGATGATGATGCAAGTAATAAATCAGGTCTTCTTTTGGTATTACATTTATTACCTTTTACTATTTTATCTTCTAACACAATATAAGGAGATATTTTATCATCTTTTTTGAGAAATTCAACAGTTTCTTTTTCAATTCTAGAAAAATAACCAGCGTTGGTTTTATAACACTTTCTACATATATCATTTTTCTTTTTTGTTTTGGGATCAGTAAAAGATGTTAAAACATTTACATTTGAGTAACAATATTCACATTGTTTATCTCCAATATCATGTAAATAAGAAAGATGACTTTTTAAATTACCTTTATTTTTTGTTTCATAAACACAATCTTTTTCATAACATTTAAAAATATCACCTTTCCCTATATTATGAATCAACCAAAGATGTGTTTTTAAACTATCATTTCTTTTTGTTTCATAAGTACAACCTATTTCATTACATTCGAAAACATTTCCTTTTCCAATATTATGTACACACCATATATGTTTTTTTAAACTACTTTTATTTTTTGTTTCATAATTACAATCTTTTTCATCACATTTAAAAAGATCACCTTTCCCAATATTATGAATTAACAAAAGATGACTTTTTAATCCATCATTTCTTTTTGTTTCATAAGAACAACCTATTTCATTACATTTGAAAACATTTCCTTTCCCAATATTATGAATATTCCAATTATGTCTATTTAAATCTCCTTTTAATTTAGTTTTAAACTTACAATTATTTTCAGTACAATAAAAAATATCACCTTTTCCTATATTATGTACTACCCAGAGATGTTTTTTAATATATGTTTTTCTTTTTGATTTATAATTACAATTTTCAGTGCATTCATATGTTTTAATTTCACCTATATTGTGAATCTCTTTTAAATGAAATATATATGTGTTTTTATTTCTAGATATGAAAATACAATCTTTGATATTACATTTAAAAGTTTTACCGTCACCAATATTATGAACTTCCCAAAGATGTCGTTTTATTTGATATTTCCTTTTAGTTTCATATATACAATTTATTTGAGTACAATTAAAAATCTCACCATCTCCAATATTATGAACTTCCCAAAGATGTGATTTGAAATGACTTTGGTATTTTGTTTCATAAGTACAATCTATTCGATTACATTTATTCATTTTATATTTCTTTAAAAATAATATTAAGAATAAAATCATTTTTTTGATTTTTATTTGAAAAGAGAAACATCCAATAAAAGTTATTATATTTTTGAAAAACATCACCTTTTTGCATGGAAGAACCGTGAAGAACCACAGTTTATTACAGATTTTTTTAAAATATTTGAGAAATAATGCTATTGTGATTTTTTAATAATTAAAACTATCATTGAAATAATAAATATTATAAATAAAAGAGAGTAAATAATATAAATTATTATTTGACGTAAATAATACTTATAATACCATTCGTTTCTATGTTCTGTCAAAATATTGTCTCCAAAATGTTTTTTATTTGGATTAATAACATACAAATTTATTGGTTGTTCTTCACCTGTAAAAGGAACATAATCCCATCTTTTAACTTGACCTTCAGAAGAAAGCATACAATAACCAATTTTATCAGCAAAAGCTTCATCTTCAAATTTAGAAGTTCCAGATATAAAGTTATAATAAGCAAATAAATTGAATATAGATGATGATAAATTAAATTTGTGTAAAAGGATAATCAAATTATTTGTTTTTTCAGTTCCAAGTATTGATGCAATTTTATCAGTGTGATCATTATGTTTTTCAAAACAATCAAATACTTGAATAACTCTTCTATTAGGAGAATTATTTGTAAAAATACCTCTATGTAATAATGTAGAATAGAAAAGTAATATATTACCTGCTTTTATATTAATTTGTTTGACATGATTATTTAATATATTATTTGCTTCAAAAAAATTCAATTTATTTATTTTATGACTACCTTCAATAACTTCCATTACTGTATCATCAAAGTAAGTAAGACATGTCATAACAGGATACCATTCTTTTAAACATATTACATCTCTATGAAATCCACCAGCATCAACAGAATTATTATTATTACTTACTCTTATTTTTAAAAAATCTATTTCTGTATTCAATGTTTCACAAACTTTTTTTATCATAAAATTAGCATATTCCATCATATCAACTTTTAATTTATCTTTTAATATACCTTCTTTTGTTTTATTTACTATTTCAGTATCAATAATATTTTCAATCAATATATATCCATTTTTATCTAATTGTTCTTTCCAATCAGTATACATTTTTTATTATTAATAAAGTAAAAATTAAAGTTTTATAATCTCAAAGTTTATAAAACTACTCAATTTTTTTTATTCAACTTAAAATAATTCCTTTTTCGTTCATTGATTCGCTTATCACTTTACAAATTACTTTTCTGTCAAAATCATACCAGAAAATATAATTTTTTATTTTATTTAAATCATGATTGATTTCATCAATCTTAGTTTTCAAAGCTTTTTTCCATTTTCCATTCTTTAAATCATTAATGTTTTGTTTATTCAGTAACTCCCATCTTTTTCTTTCTTCTTCTTTTAATGTTGATGGATCAACTTCTAATTTCATTAAAAGATCAATTAATTCAAACATTTCATACGAACTACAAACTTTTCCAGTAGGAATAATATTTTTTTTTGTTGTTTTTTGTTCTAAAATTTTAACGAGTTTAAAATTTATTTCATTAGTCTTTTTGTTTTTTTCAAATATTCCATAATATCCGTAAGGATTATTTTTAATATATTCAACATCTCTTGAAACATCTTTTTCAAGAAAAAGTTTTACTTCATCTTCATTACATTGTTCCCATTCATCGGAATTATTTCTTAGACATCTAAGAGAATCATAATTATTAATTTTATCATCAAATAACAACCATGAAATATAAATATTATCAAATAATTTAAACTTTGAGTTAAAAATTTTATTTAGAATATAATCTCTTATTTCAGAAGAATCATCATTTATTTTAGATTCTTTTGCTATGATACAATATTCTAATAAAGTTTCTTGAGTTTCTTCATCAAGTTTATTAATCAATCCTAAAATGTTTTCAGGAAAATTTCTCTTATTTACATCAAGTTTGAAAATATCCTTGATAATATTAGGAATGTTTTTAGCAACAATTTCCTTGTAAGTATTTTCAAAAGAATTGTTTGAAATAACATTTGGATATTGATTATAGAATACATCTAGAGCATTATCGTTAGCAAAATCATCAGTTAGGTAAAATAAATTATTTGATTCTCTAATATAACATGGTATATTGTATTTATTAAATACAATTTCTTTTTTTGAAATCATATCATATAAAACTTGAACTAAATAACTATGTTTTATTTCAGGAAAAAATGTCTTTAATACTTTAAAATCTATTTTAAAATAGATTCGAAAAAGACTTGCAATATTATCTTTAATAATTTTATAATCATCTGATTCACGAAAATAATAAGCAAAATGTGTTGATATATCAAGAGTTGGAACGTATGATTCTGAAATATCATCACATTGATATTGACATTCTAAATATTCACATTCTCTCATTTTTTCATAGTTTTCAAGTAAATTTCTATCTTTATTCAAATAACAATCTACAGCAGATTCTTTCATAATACGTTCAACTTTTTTAATATTAACATCTTTAATTTCAGATATCTTATAAAATTTGACATCAACAGATGTAATTTTTGAATCATTAGGTAAAGCGACATACTGATAAACTTTCAAATCAGGATATTCAATATTTTCCTTTACACAATCTTCTTTCAATTGATTAAAATCATCTAATGCGTCTAAATCATATTCATAACCTTTTTTATTTAATTTCTTTTTACATTCTATCAAAAGAGTACGATGAGAACCATAACGAAATCCTCTTGCTATAGCTTGTTCTATTTCTGAATAATTAAAATGAGGAGTTATAATATGTTCTTCTCTAATATTTTTAAAAGATAAACCTTGTGAAATTGCTTGTGATCCAATAATGACACTAATATATTCTCCATATTTATTTTTAGGTTCATTAAACATATTTTTTAATTCATTGAAATCTGTTTTACCTGATAGAAATAATCCAAATCTTTTACCTTTTGTTCTTTCATGACCAACTGATTTTGAAAATCCAAAAAGTCCTAAAATTAATGAAAATAATATGATTCCACCTCCCGTAACAGAATTACAATAAACAAAAGATGATTTTTTATTATCGTATGCATTCAAAAGTTTTCTTATAATATAAGCAAATTTTACAGACATATTTTCTAAATTTTTTAGTTTTGTTTCAGTATCAGCATTCATAGGAGCTATAGAATTCTTTAATTCGTTTGTCAATTTATAATTTCCATCTTTTGATACTGTGACATATTTATTAAAACCAGTTTTTCCATAACTTCCATCAGGAAATACAAACAAAGATACATGTCTTGAATTATAATAAAAAGTTGAATTTTCTTCTTTTTTAGCACCATCTAAAAATAATTTCTTTTTTAATTTATCACCTTTTTCAGATAAAGCTTTTTTGAATCTTTTTCTTTTTCCTATCTGTTGTGGTGTTAATGTTTGAATTTCTTCTTTATCTGATAATATTTTATTATACAACTGCTCAAATGTTTTTATATTTTCTTCAAACATAAAAATATCCTTTGGTAACAATTCTCGATGAATATCACCTAATTTAAACATATCTTCAAATGAATTTGCTTTTTCATTAACAATAATTGGTAATACATATATAAATTCTGGTTTTAGATTATCGAATGGTAAATCATGATTTGATATAATACCATATTTTATTGAGTTGTTTTCAATATAAGAAATGATTCTTTCTTCCTTATATATTTCAGCCATTTCAATATCTACATCTTTGATTGAAATATAATAAACAACATATGACACTTTTGATTTTCTCATTATAAGTTTCTTATCAATAAAATAATCATTTAATTTATTAATTAAACTATTTTCATCAAAATTAACAGGTGATTTCAAAACAACTAATTTAGCTCGCCTTTCATCTAATATAGTTTTAATTAAATCTATTATATTTATATCACTCAAAAACATATCTATAATGCTATAATTGTTATATTCTTTTCCACCCCATGGTGGATCAAAGAATACAACATCTTGTAATAAATCTCTAAAAATTTCTGTGTAATCACCGCAAATTACTTTGTTTGTATCATATTTGAATGTAGATATATTGTTTTTTAAAAAAGAACATGTATTTGGATCAATTTCAACTGAATTAACTGTAAAACCATTATTTAAAAAACTAATTGAGTTACCTCCAATACTGGCTGTAGCATCTGTTATCGTAATATTATCATAATTAAAATACTTTTTTATATTTCTTGAAACAACATTTGCTTCTTTCCAAGGAGTAATTTCGTAAATACTTCTTTTTGTAAATTTTAGTTGTTTCAAATCGATATTTTTATCTTCTCTGTTAAAAAAATAAGAAACATTCTCAACATTAGCTAATTGTCTTTCTTCATCAATTATGATTTCATCTTTATCATCATCATTGTCATCATCGTCATCATCATCATCTTCGTCATCATCATCTTCGTCATCATCATCTTCGTCGTCATCATCATCTTCGTCGTCATCATCATTGTTATCATCATTGTTATCATCACTACTTTCATCTAATCGAGATGTATCATCATTAAAGGAAGATTCAAATTCTAGATCATCATCGTCTATTTCAGTAGATAAATCTTCAATATTTACATTTATAAATTTTTTAGAATCTTTTACTATTACTTCTTTATATATTTCAGTTTGTTTATCTTTCATTATTAAAGGAAATGTTGTGAAATATTTTAAATTTTGAACTTTTTCTCCCTCAAAAGTTTTTTGAATTTCAGAAGTTACAGCTTTCAAATACGAAACTCTTCCTTTGAATTTTTCCTTTAAATCCTTTATTTTATCTTTCTTTATGTTATAAAAGTCTCCAGATTTATCAAAAAATAATTTGATAAAGTCTTTTTTGACTGGTAACTGTTCTTTTAAAGGTAAAATAAGATTCATTAAACTGGCTATTTCTTGAAAACTATCATTCATTGGTGTTCCTGACATTAAAATTACCTTACAATTTTTCACTAAATGTAATAATCTATGAATTTCTTTATAAATATTTACATTATAAGGATGAATATATTGAACGGGATTAAGACTTTTTGTATTTTTATAAGTTATTCTATTATCTTTATCAAATAATACTTGCCATTTTTTATTTATATTTTTTGGTTTTTCCTTACTTTTTTCATTAGATAAAGGATTAATCCAATGTTCGTCTTTTTCATCATAATACCAAATGTTACTTGTGTTTTTTGATAAGTCCTCTGTAATATTATGAACTTCATCAATAACGATTATCTTGTTTGAAAAATCTTGTTTAATTTTTTCATCATTAAATCCAGCAAGTTCGTTTGAAAATGTTTCAAATGTTCTGAAATCATAGAATTTTCTTAATGATGCATTTAATCGTCTTTTCTTTAATTTTTCAGGTAATAAATTATAATTTGGAGGAAAATAGTCATCTGTATATTCAGTAATTTCATTTTTGTAATTATCTAATAAATTTGTTCCTTTAGCGATAATTATAGCACCATCAAAAGAATATTTTTCCTTTTTTATATTTTCAATTGTTCCTATTGATGCTCTACTTTTTCCAACACCCATTTCATGAAATAAAAGAATTTGATCGTATGGAGTATAAGAAGATAAAAAATTTTTTATAAACTTTTGAGATTTAGATAATTTATCTTTTGAAGGAGGTTCATTTTTTATGATTTTTTCATCTACAAATTCCTTTTTATTATAAATTGATTTGGAGAAGTTATTGTATGTATTTAAAACATCATTTGATTCTTTTTTTATGTTTGAATAAACAGGTAAAAATTCTAAAATATCACTCATTTATCTTTTTATTAATCTTTCTATATTTTTTTTAAATAATTCATTACAAATTATTTCATTACGATAACGGATAAAGTTTTTGAAACATATACTGATCATTGTAAGTATAAAAATAAACAATTAAAAAAATTGATTATTTTGTTATATTTATTTATTTAGTTATTATAGATTAAATGGAGATTGAAAAGTACAAAAATTATTATTTTTCTAGATTGATAACATGGAAAAAAAATCCTTTAAAAGAACCGCTCCATAAAATTTTTGAAATATTATGGGCTTTAGATTTAGGTATGATTTTATGGGATGATATTCATCCTAGTTTTTGTGAAACTTACAATGTTCCTCATAGGAGAGATTATGGAATTGATATTATAGATCTAGATAATACTAGAACAGGTCAAGTGAAACTTTATGGAAAGACATCAACTATTACTTTTAAGTCTGGTTCTACATTTCTTCAATACTCTGATCATTTAAATATTCGTAAAGAGAATTCTTATATTTTAACAACGCCTGAAGCTAAAATTGATCCAATGCTAGATTCATGCATTAAGAAATCCAACATTCCTGTAAAGCGTAAGTCTTTTGAAGATTTACTAAAACAATATAAACCATTTTTAGATAAATTTATTTTAGAGGAAAATACTTCTGTAAAATCTACAAAAAGTCAAATACAAATAGAAACTAGAGATTTTATTTTAAAGTGTGACAATATTATAAAAACAAAAGAAAAAAAAATATTTAAATTTGAATTACCTCCTGGTGTTGGTAAAAGTTATCTTATGTTTTATATTATATTGGAAAATAAAGAAGAAAAATTTGTTATATTTGTTCCATGGATTCAACTAGCTGAACAACATAGCAGAATATTAGATAAACTAGAAGTTAAATATCAAATCATTGGAAATGGTAATAAAAAAGTCAATGAAACATCAAATGTTATTATTTGCATTAATCCTAGTTCTAAATACTTAGAATCTAATAAATTTAAGTATAAATTTATTGACGAAGCACATCATTTAGAAGATGAAGATTCTAAGTATAGACAATTTATTGATAAAGTCGATTGTGAGAAAGAAATTCAGTTGAGTGCGACTTTTAAGAATCAAGATAACTTAGACTATTGTATGTCATTTAGAGAGGCTGTTGATACAGGTTATATTACTGATTACAAAGTGGTTTTTGAGTTTTTTACGAAAGGAGATAAAGATGATTGCTTAATTGATTTGATTTCTAGAAGACATGAATGGTTTCCTGCTTTCTTATATGTTAATTCTACTAAGAAAGCCATAATGTTCGTTGAGAAATTAAGTAATAAAGAAGTTAAAGCTGATTATGTTATTGCTAATACGGGAATAGAAAAACAAAAGAAAATCATAGAGAGAATAGAAAATAATGAGATTGATGTTGTTTGTCTAGTTGGATGCTGGAACGAAGGTACGAGTATAGATAATTGTAGAAGTGTAATTTTTGGAGATATGAGGTTTAGTTCTATAAATGTTAAACAAATTGTAAACAGAGGTAATAGAATTCATATAGATAAACCATTTTTTAATATTGTTATTCCAATGGTTGCTGACGATTTATCAGATGATGGCGAGTATTATGATGATTGCTCTAATTTAGTTAAAAATTTAGCTGATATGGATCCAAAATTAAAAAAATCCATCAAAAAAAACAGTAAAAGTTCTAGAATAAAAATAGGGATTGATGGTTCGTATAAAGAAGAAAATTTAGAGGAAGACGAAGTGGAAAATTTAAAAAATCCAGTAATTCATATGAGTGAATTGATTTTTGATAGTTTAGGAAATATGATTGGACGTTTAAATGAAGATGACAAGATCAGTGAATTTATAGAACAAGTAGAAAAAAATGGTATTCCTTCTCAAGGTGGAGAAACGAAATTTAGCGATGGTACAAAAATGGGTAGATGGTTTAACGATATTAAAACCCGAAAGTTAAGAAACTTAAGAGAAAGATCTGAAATATATCAGAAACTATCGGTTAATGAAACCATTAAAAAAAATATGGATGAATATTTAGAAAAATTATCTTTAGAAAAATTATCTGAAGATAAATTATCTGAAGATGACAAAATCATTGAATTTATAGAACATGTAGAAAAAAATGGTATTCCTTCTCAACGTGGAGAAACGAAATTTAGCGATGATACAAAAATGGGTGTATGGTTTAACGATATAAAAAATCGAAAGTTAAGAAACTCAAAAGAACAATCTGAAATATATCAGAAACTATCGGTTAATGAAACCATTAAAAAAAGTATGGATGAATATTTAGAAAAATTATCTTTAGAAAAATTATCTGAAGATAAATTATCTGAAGATGACAAGATCAGTGAATTTATAGAACAAGTAGAAAAAAATGGTATTCCTTCTCAATGTGGAGAAACGAAATTTAGCGATGATACAAAAATGGGTGTATGGTTTAAATATATAAAAAATCGAAAGTTAAGAAACTCAAAAGAACAATCTGAAATATATCAGAAACTATCGGTTAATGAAACCATTAAAAAAAATATGGATGAATATTTAGAAAAAGTTAAATCCAAATAATGATTTAAAGACAAGGTTTTTTATATAAAAGACTATTAGTTATGGAAAACACACTGTTAAAAACTTCGAAAAAGAAACATATGTCTAAT
>Ga0214923_10000622_pt1 | contig 52520 bp, 53 predicted proteins | sample LL1510_MetaG_FD_177993 | JGI IMG/M metagenome (GOLD analysis project Ga0214923, IMG submission 177993) | Freshwater microbial communities from Lake Lanier, Atlanta, Georgia, United States - LL-1510 | ecosystem: Environmental > Aquatic > Freshwater > Lake | place: USA: Georgia | collected...
ATATTCTTCTTTTTATCATCCCAAACGATTTCCATAGCGACATAACCATCGATTAGAAAATCCTTCATCAATTGCCATGCACTAACAGAATCAGCAAATCCATATCTGTTATAAATCTTCTCGAAATATTCTTGATATTTGTCCTTTATATCTTGTGTAAATTCAGTTGGTAATTGTCTTGGAGAGCAAAAATCTTTATCTGAATAAATAATACACTCATCACAAACAGTAGAAATAAAATCTCTAATTTCATCTTTAATTGAATACTCTCTTAGAATTCTTCTTTTATCAGCATATGAACGATCAAGATATGGTATAGATTTTCTATTTAAGATTGATGCAACCGCTCTTTTTGAAAAGAAGTCGTACATTGAGTTTCCCTGTTGAGCATATGGATCTTCATTGATACCAACACCAACTTGATTACGCATAATCATATCATCATAATTCATGCCCCAAGTAGAAAGGTTTCTTAGAATACGACTAAATAAACCTCTGTTCTCTACAGCAGAATTTATATTATATTGAAACTGTCCCTGATTATTGAGAGGATTGTACGAAGCCATAAATTTTCAAAAATTTTAAGGTATATATAAAAAATCCAGTTCCTCCTAAAGATTACTCCTTGGGAAATTCTCCCAAAAATGCTAAAAGTTCTTCTTTGAAAGATTGATAACCAGGATTATTATTTAAATCAGCTACTAAACCATCAATTACTTTTTGAACAATTTCTCTTCTTTCATCTTCTTCTTGTGAAGATAATTTTCTTTTTTTGATATCTGATTCTATTTCCGGTAGAAATTTTCCACTCATCTCTTTTCTTTTCTGCTCGATTCTTTCTTCTTCAGATTTTTCAAAGTCCTGTCTAGCTTTTGTTTGTGCAGCTAACATATCTTTGTATTCGAGCTCTTCGAATTTTTGTAAATGTTTCATAATTATAGTCGTATTTTTAGAGTATATATTATTTATGGTTTACCATATTTTTCATATGATTTTCTCAATCTCTCAATATGTTCTTTAAGAACATTATATTTATCACTTATTTCATCCTTGACATCATAGAAGTCTTTCAAGACAGAAGTGATTATCTCTTGATGTCTGGCCTGTTTTGTTTCTAATTTTGTTTCCCAGATTTCCATCAATTTTTTAGGATCATAAGTATTCTTTGGATATGAAGAATATAAAAATCTTGGCAACAATTCTAAATTAACTCTATGACAAATTTTTATTTGAGCAACGTTATATTCCTGTATAGCATATTCAAAACCATATCTAAGTAATTCAGTGTACATACCTTTAAAATTGACTTCTATAATTTGATTTTTTTCAAAATTTTCTTCAGTAATGAACTTATCAAAAATAGAATCTCTCAGTTCGAGTGGAATAAAATTAAAATTCACACCTAATATTACTATCATATTTGAAAATTTTCTATAATCACAACAGAAAATAGGAGACCAACGCATCCAATTTGAATCGTCTAAATAGTGAAGATGATAAAAGCCACCAACTTGGATGTCTTCTTTTGAAATAGCTTTACAATCCTCATCACTTTCAGAATATTTTTCATACATGAATTTAGTATTATTACGATAATAATCTATCAAATCACGACCAAAGACCAATCGGTTTAATTTTACTCTTTCTTTCAGGGCACCCATATACAATATATATTATATGTTAAACTCCAAACCTAATAATACAAACTATCATCAAGGCAATTATATTCCTAAATTCAAAGACAAAGTATTGAAATTAAACTCACAAGGTGGCATCTATTATAGAAGTTCCTGGGAAGTTAAGATAATGACTTGGTTAGATAATAATCCCAAAATAACTAAATGGGGAGCCGAATGTGTTACTATACCATATCAACTAACACACTATGAAAGAAATGGCGATATCAATTTAAAAAGCCACTGCTATTATCCGGATTTTTATTATGAAATAGATAATGGCAATAGCACGACTAAAAAAGTAATAGCGGAGGTCAAACCGATGAAAGAGTATTTAATGGTTCAAAAACTTCAAGAAATGAAATTATCAGTACCAGAGAATGCAACTCTCAAGAAATTAAAAAACTTTGAGTATGATTTAAAAATGGCTCAAAAAAATTCTGAAAAATGGAAAACGATGATAAAATACTGTGATTTAAAAGGATGGGATTTTATAATAATCACTGAAGAACACTTGAAAAGAATGGGGCTACTATAAGGCAGAATAAAATAGATATCTTTATCATACAAAAGACAATATCATATTTATTTGAAAATATCCAGATATCAAAAGAACTACACAATCCAACCAGTAGAAGTAAAATACCAAATACTTTCCACTCTGTAAATAAAAGTGCAAATGTCCAAAACCAATAAAATATCTGATGTAAATAATATATTATATCGAACAGTATCCAGTTTTTATTGTCATACATAATCAACTTCTGGTCAATATTTTTTTTTAAATGTGATTTATTGACCAAGTAGTAAAATGTAGAAAGAATAAAAAAGAAAGCTAAAAAATTCATATCTTAAAGAAGATTTCTTCTATTTTTATTAGATTATTCATTTCATACTCCATTAATCGTAAAGAATTTTTTTCTTTGACTAATTCAAAAAGAGTATCAGAAATAAAACATTCTATAAGAGGTCCACTGATTCTATCATATTCATGTGGCACTAAAGCCTGACTCTGACGGATTATATATATTTCATTGAGATAACTCTTGTGTGTGTCTTCATTAATGTGTAATGAGCAACCATCAGGTCTAATACCCCAACTTCTTTCAGATTCTTCCCATCTCTGGAAGTAACAACGATTCATTTAAAAAATGTTTATAAGTTAATTCAATTCCTCTTTTTAAATCAGTCTTATGTGACCAACCTAACTCATGTATTTTAGAAACATCTAAAAGTTTACGGGGCGTACCATCTGGTTTTGAAGAATCATAAATAATTGTTCCGGAGAAACCTACGACTTCTTTTATCAGTTGTGATAAATCTTTTATTGAAATATCTTCTCCAGTTCCGATGTTAACTATTTCAGAATCATTATAATTCAACATTAAAAATAAACAAGCCTCAGCTAAATCATCAACATATAAAAATTCACGCATAGGTTTACCACTTCCCCAAATTTCAACTTCAGGATTTCCGGCATTTTTTGCCTCGTGAAATTTCCTAATCAAAGCTGGCATTACATGCGAGTTTTCTAAGTGATAATTATCTCCTTGTCCATAAAGGTTAGTTGGCATCACTGAGATGAAGTTTGTTCCATACTGCACATTAAAACTTTGACACATTTTGATGCCACTAATTTTTGCAATTGCGTAAGCATCATTAGAAGATTCTAACTTACCAGAAAGTAAATACTCTTCTTTTAAAGGCTGAGTAGCCATCTTTGGATAAATACAAGATGAACCTAAAAATAATAATTTCTTTACACCATTTTGATAAGAAGCGTTGATAACATTCGTTTGAATCATTAGATTTTGATAAATAAAATCGGCTTTAAAATCATTATTGGCTTTTATACCACCAACTTTAGCTGCTGCTAAGAAAACATATTCAGGTCTTTCAAAATGAAAAAAATGATTGACTTGAAACTGATTTGTCAAGTCTAATTCTTTTCTTGACTTAGTTATGATATTAGTATAACCCTCTGATTGTAATTTTCTCACTAAGGCGGAACCAACCATACCTCTATGACCAGCGACAAATATTTTAGAATCTTTTTTCATTTTCTATATGTTGTTTTGAAATTTTATCAAAATCTGAATAGACCATTTCTTTACACAACTCTTCTACTGTATATTTTGGAGTCCATCCTAATTTTGTTCTTGCTTTAGTTGAATCACCCACTAATAAATCTACTTCAGTCGGCCTAAAATATTCAGAATCGATCTCAACAATGATCTCTCCAGTTTTCTTATTTATACCTTTTTCATCTTTACCGACACCAACCCACTCAATCTCAATATCAAGATGTTTGAATGCCATTGTGCAAAAATCTCTGACTGAGATTTTTTTACCAGTAGAAAGTACATAATCTTCTGGAGTTTCTTGTTGCATCATTAACCACATTCCTTCAACATAATCTTTAGCATGTCCCCAATCTCTTTCAGCATCGAGATTACCAATTAATAATTTATCTTGAATTCCTAATTTAATTTTAGCAACAGCCTGTGTAATCTTTCTTGTTACAAATGTCTCTCCCCTGACTGGACTTTCGTGATTGAAAAGTATTCCGGAACAAGCAAAAATACCGTAGGCTTCTCTATAATTTACAGTAATCCAATGAGCATATAGCTTAGCCACACCATACGGACTCCTTGGATAAAAAGGTGTTGTTTCTCTTTGAGGCACTTCTTGAACCAATCCAAACATTTCAGAGGTTGATGCTTGATAAAATTTAGTTTTCTTCTCAAGTCCTAATATTCTGATAGCTTCAAGAATTCTTAGTGTTCCTATACCATCTGCATTAGCCGTATATTCCGGGGTTTCAAAGCTCACTTTAACATGAGATTGTGCTGCCAAATTATAAATTTCATCAGGCTGTACTTCTTGTATTATTCTGATTAAATTGGTCGAGTCAGTCAAATCACCGTAATGTAAATGAAAATTTTTTGTTTCTCTTGTAGATTCATATAACGAATCTATTCTTTCAGTATTAAAAGATGAACTTCTTCTCTTTATACCATGAACAGTATATCCTTTTTCTAAAAGAAACTCTGCTAGATAACTTCCATCTTGTCCCGTAATTCCAAGGATCAATCCAATTTTTCTATTTAAATTTGTATTCATATTCTTTTTGAACTTTTATATCTTTTATATAATTGAAGAACTTTATAGTTTCTTTCTTATTTAAGTAAATTCTATTTCTCTTAGTTATTTTGACATTGATATTTATATTTAAAAAATATTTTTCTATTATAGTCCCATTCACAAAACATCCTAAAACTACAAACTATGTAATCCTTGACCATCATTAGATCCTTCAAGTGAAATTAGTCGAATTTGATTGTCAGAATCTCCTTTCTTTTTATAAATTTCGTTGAATCCTTTAGCTATTCCACGTTTGAATACTTCTGTAAAATAAGCAAAGGCATTGACTGATTTTTCCTCATTGAAATTGTACCAATTTTGATACATATCCAAAAGACCAGATTGATAACAATCCATCTTGTCATCATTATTCCAATATCTCATTTTTTTGATGGTTTCTTTGCCAAGTAATTCCAACATTTTCTCAGCCTTTCTTGTTAATTTTCCTTGTGATTTTGATACAAGAATTTCAACATAGAGTTCTTTGTTATTTAGGTACATTCATAAAGCATTAATTTTTAAGCACGAAGCTTAAGATGCTTTCATGTTATATATTAACTATCATGACGAGTTTTAAAAAGGCACAAAAAAACCTCGAAATTTTCGAGGTTTTTTATTTTATTAAAGTTTAATTCTTTCCTTATATTGAAGCTCCTTAACAGCTGTCAATTCCCCATCGAGTGATTTAGCTCTTTTTTCAAGATTTACCAAAGCTTCTTTAAGAACTTTAGTTTCACCTAACATTTGAAGAGATGCTTTTACTTTACCAATATTGAATTTAACATCCTCTAATTTAAGAGTAATTTCTCTTTCTTTATCTTCAAGCTTTTTCTTAGCAACTACTTCTTTGTTTAATTTATTTTCAAAGAAATAAGTCAAATCAAAATTTAATTCATTTCTAACCTCGTTTACTAACTCAAGAGCTGAATCATACTTGAAGAATGAATAACCATATCTTTCATCACATCTGTAAACAAATAGATTATTTTTATAATTAAATGCAAATACTTCCAAAGTAGGATTGATTAAGTTAGAAACTCTTTTAACTACATCCAATTCAACAAAAGAATCCATGTTCTTAGAAACCTCTTGTATCAATGGATAGAAATTCTTATTAACAATAGGGATAACTGGTGATTGGAAAATACTTTCTAGTGTTGATTCTTCATTTAATTCATCTTCATTTATAAACAATCCCTTTTTAGCAACACCTAAACCAACTGTCAAATATTCAGAAATTCTAAAATCGATTCTATTCTCATTTATAGAACAAAACTGAAGAGCTGTTTGTAAAGTTCTTAGAGTTCTAAATCTAGCTTCTTCTTTGACATGATTCTCAAGTAGAGTTTTATCAATTGTATTCTCACTTAGAAGAAACCAAGAATCTTTGATAAAAGCAATATGTCCATCCTCAACTTGTTCAACGATAGTATAAACTGACTCAGCTTTACCACCATTTAAAAGGTTTTGTCTCTTTTCGGGAGATTTAGTCAAATTATGAACAAATAATTTAATTTCTGGAACCCAGTCGTAAATAGCCAATTCATTAAGAACTTTAGATAACCTATCTTGATCTGTTTCAAGATTAATTGTTTGTAAAAGCACATTCAAAGGTTGTCTGTATAATTCTCCTTGGTTTTTTGAGTTCAACACATTGTAAAGACTCTTTAATTCATACACTAATTCAAACTGTGCTACATCATCATTAAGACTTTCTAAGAAAGACTTTACTTGTTTATCATAAGTATAAGGTCTTAATCTCTCATTCAAAGATTGAATCATTTGCTTTTCAGCAAATTCAGTATAATTATTAAGGTGACCCTCAACAACATAAGCTACGTCTGACTGTTCGAAAGTCAAAGACTTTTTAAAGTTGAAAAGCTCAAGTTTTAGATTCTTCATATTTTAAAAGTTTATTTTTTATATTCTTATATATTACATTCAAAAAACGACTTTTTACTATTTTTTACTATTTATTTTGTGACAAGTCGTCTAAATTAGCATTCGGATTCGAAGGTCGTGCACTTCCAGTTCTTAAAGCAATAATATTGTTGAACCATCGAGTTCTGAAAGGTTTAACTTCAACATTAGTAATAAAGGCTGGGTAAAAGGTTTGAACTTCCAAAGAAGCCGTTAATTTTATAGTATTATCACTCTTCAAATTCTTTTCTCTTACAATTTCGATTCCATTATTATCAGGTTGCATCATTATAGCATCAATATTCATATAATTATGCTCAAAATACATGTACTTGTAAAGCCAAAGAGTATTCATAATTGCTTGAGAACATTTGAAAACATCGACCTCACTTTTTAGTAGTATCTGTAAATCATAAGTCGCTGTGATAGGTATAGCACGAAGTTTATTCAAAACTCGCTTAGCCTCAACATTATCTTCAACAACATTTCTTAGCCATATATTTGGATTTCTGAATTCATCTGAACGAATGACCCAACTTGTGAGTGTCACATGACCTCTGGGTATTTGGTCAGTATTCAACTCAACAAATCGATTTTGAGATACTATATCATCAGTAAAAGCATCAAGTAAAAATCTATCATCACCAGTTAGCGAGTAATAGAATGGCACATTTACTTGAACATCACCATTTGTAAATCGATTAATCCACTTTACTCTACCTTCAAGTGTATCTAAAACACATATGGTCAAATCTCGTAGAAATACCTCATCAAAATTAAACTTTTCACCTATCATTATCATATATATTAGAACTTTAATCTTCTTATCATGTCAATTCAAAATTTATTACTCTGGGAAAAATGGCGTCCAAAAACTTTAGATGATACCATACTCCCAGAACGCATAAAAAAACATTTCGAAAACGGTGTAACAAAAAATTACATCTTCTATGGTAATTACGGAATAGGCAAAACATCATTAGCCAGAATACTTATAGGCAAATATTCAAAAGATAAAGCCTTTTTAGAAATCAACTCTTCACTTTTCACTTCAATCGATGTTTTGAGAAGTGAGATTGAGAAATTCTGTAAGACCGTTCCGATGTTTGATACAGAAGATCCAATCAAATATGTTTTTCTCGATGAGTTTGAAAGAGTTTCACCTAACTATCAAGACGCACTCAAAGCTTTTATTGAACAATATCATCACAATGTTCGTTTTATTCTAACAACAAACCACTTTAATAAAATATCGGATGGTATTAAATCAAGGTTTACTGCTATCAATTTTGATACTCAAAGTCCAGAAGAAGAAAAATCAGTAAAAACTGGAATCTATAAAAGAATTATGGATTCAGTTTGTCCAAAAGAAAACTTAACAATTGAAAAAGAAGTTCTGATTTCACTAATCAACAAGAAATATCCAGACATTAGATCTATTTTCGTTGAACTACAAAATCTAAAAGATACAGGTGAGGTTACATCAACGGGTTCTAACATAAACAATAAACTTAAAATTGACACTTATAATTTAATCTATGATAAATCAGCAGATTATGAAAAGATTTATCATTTTTTAATGACACTTTATGGAGCTGAAAAAATTGATTTGCTATTTCAAATACTGGGTAGAACTTTCATTGAATGGTCTTTACAAGAAGGTAAGAATGTAGATAAACTTTTTAAGTGTAACTATGTTATTTCTGACTATCGTTCAAAATTAGATTCACAAGCTGATCCAATTTTACTTGGCATGACTGTAATTGGAAAGTTCAGAGATATTTTACTTTGATTCTATCCACTCCTTCATCTTATGAAAGAAAGCATCATCAACAAGATAATATTCTTTACAAACAAATGTTATTTCTTGTTCTCCAATTTCTTTCATGCCATCTTCTTGGTAACCTTGAACAATTTGATTCATATGTGAAATGGCATCATTTCTAACTTGTTCAGCCATCACTTTTTCATAATCTTCTATATTCATTTCCGGAATCCAAATTAAATCTTTTTTCAAATCTTCTTGTTGTATATCAGGACTAGCTGAATATTTATCTGGATTCTCTCTAATTTCACCTAAAATTCTTGGTATTTGATTTAAACCTGTTTCGATGCCTTTATATGAGTATTGTCCTCTACCACCACCTCTAGAATATGACCACTGGTCTCTTTTTTGACCTGGTTCACCATATATTCCCCACCATCTATCCATCATATACTCTTCATCTATATAATTGTCTCCAATATAATCATAATCCATATACCACTCTTCATTTTCAATATCAGAGTATAAGTCCATTATCTTTGGATTCCAAAAATATCTATATTCACCAATAGGGAAAAATAAAAAATTAACCTGTCTTTTTCTTTCAAAACCATCCTGTTTATCAACATATCTTGTGTAACTTTTAGCATTTAGAGGTTGTTTAGTAGCGAAAACTCCCATTCTTCGTATAGGAATGTCAAACTTTTCGGAAAATAAATTATCAAATTCTTGAGAAACGTCTTGTCTCATATCTAAAGTATATCTATCACTTCTTGAAGCTTTTTTCCAAATGCCTTTATCAACATCGACCTTACTACCTTTAACACCTCTAAAAATTATCGAATCAGCTTGCTTGATTTCATCTAAAAAAATCTTACAATCTTTTTCCAAAATCTGAATTATTTTATTCCAATCTTCTTCAGAATATAAATTATCAAAATCTCTTTTACATTCTTTCTCATAGTCCTGCAAAACTTTCACTGGTGTATAAAGACCAACTGGGATTTTGAAAAACTCATTAATAGTCATTAAGTATTTCATCTTCTTATATATTAAGAAGTCTGAATATAATATATAACTCATGGCAGAATTTGACTTTAGAGATTTTTATATTGGATATGAAGGACATCCAAGATTTACGATTAACAAAATCATTACTGATGATATAATTAGAGTAATTGTTCAAAAATATGAAATGATACTTTTTACAAACAAAGGTGAATTACTTGGTGATCCAGATTTTGGATGTGATTTGACAAAACTTTTATATGAAACAAAAATATCAGCCGAAGCAGTAAAAGCAACAATAATTGGTCAAATAAACGCTTACATAAGTGAATTACAAGAAACAAATTTTACATTAGATGTAACATTCCAACAAGATCCTGAAAATTATCAGGATGTTATGATCGTTGATTTTACACTTTTAGACTACGAAGTTAGAGCAATCATTTCTTAACTTGTGTAAACTATCGGAATTACTGCATTGGTGTATTGCTTAGATGTCAAATTGGTGTATGATTCTAATTCCCTTAAATCCAGAATGCCTTTAATTTCATAATTTTTTCTATCTCGATAATGTGAACCATATCCATTTTCAGAGGATACTTCTATCACCAAATATGGGTCGATATTAGAATCTATTGTAAAATTGAATGGATAAAGATTGTCAATTCTTCTTCTTTCTGTTATATGTTGAATTGGAACTAAATCAATTTCTTTCCACTCAGTGATATTCAACCAGTTGCTTCCAGCTGTTCCACTATCTAAATACGGTGTTACAACTGAAGCCGTAGAAGCAGTTCCAAATCCATAACTTGTGAAGATATAAAATTCTCTTTGATATTTCACTATATCAGAAACATTGTAAACATTACCTTTAGACCATTCAGAAATGTTCTCATACTTTCTTGGATTGTTAGTTTTATTATTATCAATAAAAGATTCATATAACTTATCATAGTAAATAACCTTATCACCAATCATGTAATTTTTGAAAGCATACCACTCTCTATAAATTTGATAGGTTGTTACATCAACAGTGTAATAATCGGGTAGAGTAGATTGTGTTATTCCAGGATATCTTGAAGGAACATCTGTTGGAAAATAAAAATCTAATACACAATTATAAACAGTAGAACCATTATTCACCGGCATCAAATACAATTCATTCATTTTGAATGAAACAGGAGTAAAATTTTCATAGTGCTTAATAATATTAACATCTCTTACTATGTGTGAAATCGTTGATACACCCTGAAAGTCTGCTCTTCCAGTAATATCTAAAATTTTATGAGTTATAGGTATAATATTTTTCTGTAACCAATATTTCAAACCTTGAAGTTTTTTCTGAACCTCTTCTAAAGTATAAGTCAAAATATTATTACCTTCTCTATCCGTAATTCTGTATGTCAAATTAAATAAGTTGGTATCATCATAATTCGGATTCGGAAAAGTATGCTTTATAAAATCATTTTCTTTCCAACCTTCAACTGTATTATCGAAAATATCTGGTATTTCAACTTTAAATAATTTAAAATAATTTGGAGATTCAATGTTAATATTTCGATAATATTCATATAATTCTAAATCATTATAACCAAAATAATTAATAGCGTTTATAATTGACTTATAACTACCAATGTATGGATAAATTATATTTTTCATCATCAACATTTCTTTTCGTTTACGATTCAAATAAACCCAATCAATACCCTCTTCTTTAATATCATACTCTTTGAAAATATAAACATCATCAGATGAAACCAATTTACCAACATTACCCAATTCTGTTTTGAATCGAATATCTTCGATTTCAGTTTGACCATAAACATTAAATCTTCCAATCTCTTTATCCCAAACTTTAAATCTAACTGAAAGATAAGTTGTTTGGCCAATCTTAGGATAGTCTGAAATTATAGTAGATTCTTGAGTAAATTCGTCAATTTGTTTGAAGAAATCTACAACAATTGATTTGAAGTTTATTGCTCGTATTTTAACTAAATAACCATTATTCTTAGAAATATATTGTTTTTTTGTATTGCTTTCATCTTTGATAAATAAAGCTAATTGTTGACCCACTTTCAAACCTCTTATATTACCATTTGAGTAATTTAAAAAATTACTCACTGAGTTTACATCAAGCGAAATCACACCATATCTATCAGTCAATGTAGTTATTGTTTGAAAAGTTATTATATCAGATTGAGATATTGAAGTATTAATAGTAAAATCAATCGATTCTTTCTTGTAAAGTTGCAATATACTTCTCAAACCACCTTCGATTTGTGCGTTAAATCCAATATAACACTCAATTGGTTCGGGCACTATTGACAAATCATCATTATCATCTAAATAACTTAGTTCATTTTCGATAAGTGGGAATATAGTCTGTTGATACTCTGGTAAACTAACTCTATCTAAACTTCTATTAGCACTTCTATTCAAATGAATGGTAGTCAAAGGTTTAGGACCAGTATATGCTAAAACACCAGTTGTTGGTAATAAATCACCACTAAAATCATACATAAAAAACTCTGGTATATTGTCTGAAAACCATTTCCAATAAAGTGAAACTCTAACGTCTCCATTAAAGTTTTCTCTTGGTCTTCTGATAAAATCTCTTGTATGTAACCACAAATAATCTCTATTGTTAAAATTAGGATCTAAACTTCCATAGAAATTCTGAGTGACTGAAGATGATGTAGATGAAATTGGAACAAATGAAAATAATAAACTCGGAACTACTTCAACTATTGTATTAGTATTTGGTTGAATAGCCCAAATCGAGTTTCTATCAGGATCAGAAATAATCTGAGTAGTTGGATCAGATAGTACAACTGAGTTAAACTGTGTTCCAGTTTGAGCATTGTAAGTCCAGATACCAAATGGACTACCCTGATTAGAAATGTAAATATCACCATCATAGTTATTATAAGCTTGAAATCCATAAATAAAAGGCGTTGATATTGCATATACAGCTGAATCTGTCGTAGTGTCCCATAAACTAAATTGATCAGGAACATTAGTCGATAAATGGATACTTGATAAAACTGGATTAAATGCTAAATAATTTGAAGTTCCGGCCGGTGCTGAAAGTAAAGTAACAACTCCAGCATCTATTTTATAAAGATTAGAAGAACTCCAAATATAAACACCTTCTGTTACGGGATCATAAATGATAGGATCATCTGTAAGTCCAGAAATAGTGTAAGTTGTAAATGTAAGTGTACCACCGTCTATTCTCAAAACTGTTGAGTTATCTCGACAAGTTACATACATATCACCTTCGAAATCATTAAATGCTAAATTCCAACTTCCATTATAAGCAATTGTTGAGATAGATATAACCAATAATCCTAAATTAAAAATCTCAACCGACTGATCAGTTGTAACATAAACATACCCTGTATTTCTGTCGAAATCCAAAGAATAAGCATTTTGTGTGATAGCAATTTGACTAATAACTGTGTTTGAGAATGGATCTATTTGCCAAAGTAAATTTTGAGAAAGAGCCCAAACGAAATTATCAACTGAATTATAAATTATCTGAATACTATTTGTATTTGATGGTAAATTTATATTAGTTATCAAATTACCAGTAGTAGAATCATAAACAGCCACATTGTCACCGAAAACAAAAATAGAACCAGATGATTGAACATAAATTAAATCTACCATATTGGAAATACCAGTAAATGTATTCACACTATAAGAGGCAGATGTAACATTAACTAAATTGAAAGCCGAACTGAATTGTTGTAAATTAAACATACCACCATTACCAGTAGGACCAGGAGGACAACCAGATTGAGAAAATCCAAGTGAGAATGCAACGACAGTGAACGGAGATAGTGAACACACACCACCAGTCAATCCCCAGAAAGGCCCCTCATAACTCAAATTAATTACACCAGGATCCAAATAAAGAACATTAAATTCTACATCTTGTAGTGGATAGACTGTACCATTGATACCAGTAACCATACCAGTTGAAAAACCAGCACTTTCTAATTGATTAGTACTAGAGTATGTTGCTAATAGAATCTCATTCGATGTTAAAAGAGTCCCATGATTTCCCAACATTTTATCAACTACATTCCAGTTGAAATCACCGGGTAGAACTGAAACACCCGCTCTAACCTCAACATCACATCTTTGATTCTGTTTTTTTACATGAAATTTGATACTCGATGCCAAATTGTCAACATAAATACCATAATTATCTAATATATCAGAATACTCATCTACCCAATTCTGAAGTGTGGTAGAAAGAGTAGATGTAAAAGTTGGAGCTTGTGGTAAAGTATGAGATATACCATAAGATCTATTATTAACTCGTATATCAATATAGTTTCCCAAACTTGAAGTCATGCCCTGAATAGATGGTTCATAGAAAAATAAATGTGATTTCTCAATATGAAAATCAGCAGTTGTTCCAACTTTGACTTCAAATTGTAAAGGCACATTCGGATATTCCGTTGATAGATTGATTGAGTTATAGTATGGTGAAACTACATCTATTGTTTGTAGAGTCGGAACAATACCTAATGATAGTAATATGACACTATGATATGTCATCCAACTCCTCAAAGTTTTATCGATTGTTCTTTCTAAATCTACTACACCAGATGTATAAACCCATCTTATTTCAGTTTGATAGACTTCTTTGTTAATTACTATTATAAATCCATATTCATCTAAATCTGTGAAAACTATATTATAAGAAAAGTTTTGACTGAAATCATAATTAAATTCTCTTTTTAGATTTTCTTCTACTTCGATAGCTCTTTCAACTACCCATTTCTGTGTTCCCAAAGATAATGATGATGTCGGTGAAAAAGATGAGGTTACACCAAAATAATTGACAATCGCATATCTTGATGGATAAATCAAATCAGCATGAATCGCACCACTTTCATAATATAAATCTATATTCAGAACTGATAAATCAGAGGCAAATTTCTCAGCGGCAGATGCTAGAGTCACACTAGATGACATAGTAAATGACTGTGAAAAATAAAGTCTATCAGTAGTCAAATATAAATCTGCCGTAAGTGATTCAAAAACTGGCGATTCAGCCAATGGAAGATAAGTTGGATTGCCCCAATATGTTGTATTGTCTGGTGTTATAGATGAAGTGACAGTCCAAACGTGAGTTTGGAGACATTGTTTTATTTTATTATCCCAAATAACCTGAGTACCAGCCTCGTAAGTAATAAGATTCGCATTTCCAACAAAAGTAGGAATACTATCAACATTAAAAAATTGTGAAGCATTAAGTGAAGGTGGCACACTCACAACCTTAAACTCAACACCTGGTTTGAAAATTGTTGGTATAGGAAGAACGTTTAAATCTAAAACATTCACATAGTTATATGTAATTGAAGTAATCGGATCTGTTATAATCAATGGAGTTGTTGAGTCATAGAATGTCATAGAACCACTATAAACTTCAGGCAAATCTGTTCTCATAAGAACTTCAATCCATAAATCATGGTTCACTGGCAACGTTGAAGTAAAATATTCATAATGGTCAATATCATAAATATTTTCATTTTTTACCGTGACAACAGTTACATCAATAAACTTATTAGTTTTAGCATATAAATCATTCTTTATTGAGTTTACTATGTTAAGTTTTCTATCTTTATACAATCGGTTGTAGAAATCTTTTTCATTCCAAATAGAAAGATTTTCCACCAGAGTAGATGAACTAACATAATTATAAATCCCAATTATATCAACTGAAGAAATTGTTTTACCAACATAGTTAGTCAAAGTCTGCCACGAATATGAAGTATTAAATGTTCGGTTATCGACCATGCTAATAATCAAAACGGCATTCTTTTTATTACCGACGACTACAAAAGTCCTATCAGTATTTGTGAACTCAAAAATAGATGAGTCAAATCTTAATAATGTACCGAGTGGAAACTTTTTATGAAAATTTTCACCATAAATCCATTTTGAATAAAAGTTAGATTCAAAATTCACTGGCTCGATTAAATCAATCTGTTGATTCGTGTATTCAGAGTTATAAAAGTGAAATCCAAATTCATTAAATAACTGCCATCTCAAAAGTGTCAAATCAGCTTGATTCTCATATTCGAACGCTTTAATCTTCTCAAACATATATAATGCTTGAGTTTTAAACGTATCATTTGAGTTCTCATGAAATAAGATGTCACCTTCATATCTTTCAAGTGTTTCATTATAATTAAAATTCAGTGCATTACCTTCTTTATCGTAAAAAATCAACGAATTATTCATATTTATTACTTTTTTTTAGATTATCAGAAGCCCATAGTGGTTGTAAATTACTCAGAGAGTTTATTACATCAATAGGGACATCGCTGGAAAATTTAGACAATGGCTTTATATGGTCTATGTGCCAATCTCCATAATTTTCCCAAGTCATACCTTCTATGAATAAAGATTCTAAATATATTTTGAGATCCAATGATGAATAACCCAATAAATTTTTAGTTGATTCTGTCTTATCACTTCCAATATAAGAAAGAGTTCTTTTTAAGATATTTCTACAAGCGAATGAATACGGATATTTTTGATAAAATTTTCTCATATACTCTCTACGAGAAATAATATATCTACTATTGAATTTTATCAAATTATAATATAATTTTCGTTGTTGTAAAATATGTTCCCTATTTCTAACATAGTAGTCAAATTTCTGAGCTAAAACATCATCTTTATTTTGTAAATACCAATCCTTTCTATATTTTAATAGATTTAACTTATTATCCTCGTAATATTTTTTTTGATAATCACTATTCTTATCAGACCATTTTTTTTTGTAAATTTTCATTTTATCAACATTTTCAATTCTCCACTTTCGTTTTGCATCATTTCTGCAATCTTTACACCAAGAATCCAGTCTATTTTTGATGATTTTAAAATTTTCTTCATTTTTTTCAATTCTACATGAGCTACAACACTTCATAATAATCGAATTTTATTTTATATATAAAATATCTAATTCTTGATAAGGATTTTAATATATAAAAAAACTAATTCCAATTTATGAAAGAAGAATCAAAAGACCTACAAAAACACGGAGGTATAAATATCAAAGATTTTACACCTGAAAAAGGATATCTACCTATTGTCGATTTGGAAGAAAAAGATGCTGACTTAAAGACTGTTAAAAAGTTTTCTGATTTTGGCTTTAATCCATCGGAAAATCTAAAATTCCATTTAGAGAACAAACTATCTGTATTAGATAACGTTTTTAGACCTGGGTCTCAAGCATTTTATGAACTTTTGAGTGAATCAAAAAAATTTACCGATTTATTAAGTGAAACTGACAAAGAACTATTTGAATCAACAGATATCGGCGAATTTGTCATGTATGAAGGTGAGATGGTTCCACTCGATTTACCGATCGAAGAAATTGAAGAAATAAATGAGTCTGAATACCAAGGTAAAAAAGTAAAACTAAACTATCCGATGAGAAGTTCTGGTCCCAAGAAATATAAAGTTTATGTAAGGAATCCTAAAAGTGGCAAAGTCATGAAAGTTAATTTTGGAGATGTCTCAGGTGGTCTGAGTGCCAAAGTGAGTGACCCTAAAGCTAGAAAGTCTTTTGCAGCACGACATCAATGCCACTTGAAAAAAGATAAAACTAAACCTGGATACTGGGCTTGTAGAGCTAATAGATATGGACACTTGTGGGGTGGAAAAACTTATCCTGGTTATTGGTAATATGAAACATTTAAAAACGTATAACATATTCGAAAATACTAATATAAAAGTTAGTATTAAAAAAATACCTTATATAACAAAAGTATGGAAAGGTGTCGGCAAGACCGAAACCATCTCTGGTAGTAGTGAAATAATTGATATCACCGGAAGAAAAATAATTCTACTTGATATAAATGGTGTTAATTGTCCATTTTATCTAAGTAGCGGAGCTGCTGGTAAAAAAGACGTACCAGCTGGAAAATGGTATCCTTTCTTTGGCATTAGTTCTGATGGTTGGATAAATAAAGGTTCCAGTCAACAAATCAATTCTTATTATGGAATTGACCTCCTAAAATACTATGGTCAGTATTTAGATAAGACAATAGGCGATGTTCGTAACAAGGAGTATCCAAAAGCAGCGGGTTCTTCAGCTACTGAAGAAAATAAAAATTGGCCTCACATCAAAGCTATCAACAAAGATTTAATTCCAGCTGTAAACGAGTTGAGTGATTCTAAAGAAAAGTTTAATCAAAATATAGAACAATGGAAACAAAAACTAAGACAAGCTTTTCAAAAGTAATGTTGCCTTTCATAGAAGAAAAAATTGGCGAAAATCTATTCATTAGAACCTTTAAACAAGAAACCGAGTCTGGTGAATTCATGTGGCACCGTGATTACGAGGACCGTATAATAGAATCCATTGAAGAAACTGATTGGGGATTTCAATTAGATAATCAACTACCTATTCATATTTCTGGTAAAATATATATACCTAAAGGAGTTTATCATCGTCTAATCAAAGGCAGTGGAGACTTGATAATAAAATTAGAGAAATTGTGAAACATCTAAGAAAATACAACGAAGCTTTTGGTCAAGAGTGTTCATTTGAAGATTTCAAAGATATTATGCTTGATATTTTAGATGATTTGAATTTTAACTATGAATTTAAAGACTACACAGATACTTCCTTTTACGATTGCACAATTTACGTTGAAGGCAAAGAAGAATATCAATTACACGATGATATACCACCAATGAACATAAACTTTCTCGATTTTAGACAAGATGGTTTACTGCCACCATATGATGGTCCAGAAGAAATAACAAACAATGGAATTGATGATTGCATTGAATCAATCAATCAAAATCTAAGTGAATTAGAAACTTTAAAGAATAACTTAGATAGCATAATAAAATATCAAAAAGATTGTTCAAAATTGTTTGAATCTATAAAAACTATAAATAAGAGACTATTAGGTTTTTCTAATTGTGAACATTGTGCAATTGGATTCAATGAGGGAGAATTAAGAATAACATTTGAAATTAAAGATGAAGAAGATTAAATCATTCAATAACTTTATTAATGAAAAGTTAGGAGTATTATCAGGTCTTGAAGAAATGGCTGATGTTATTCTAAAAGAGCTTAGTGATAAAAATTACTTTAAATACAAGACACGATATTTAGATAAAGATATTACTATTCACTGTTTCAAAAGCAAAGATAGTGATATTTATAAAGAACTTTCAGGTAGTTTCAGTGTTGATGACTCCGAAAAATTTGAATTCACAATCAAAATATCAGATTTATCTAAAAGTACACTAATTCACGAATTGAAGCATTTAGACAGGACTATTCGCAGAGGAATGAAAACAGATACTTATTATTATATTAATCACATTGGTAGATATGTAGCTAAACAATATGGACATCTTTTCACAAATAAAGATAATGCTGAGATCCTTATCGAAACTTTCTATTATTGCAACCCAGATGAGTTTGAGGCATATTATCAAAATATCTATCAAGATATTAAAGACCTGATGTTCGAAGGAATGACTAGAGAAGAAAAAATTGAAACTATTAAAGGCGTAATTGAAAATGAAGAAATCTACACATTTTTTAAACATTATTACAATAATCAATTTAGACTAGAAGACTTTTTCAAAACAAAAGAAGATTGTAACTTTTTTTTAAAAGATTTTATTTATAGACAAGAACTATTTTTCAATCAACAGGATGATACAATATCAAACTTAGACAAAATAAAAAGTTGGTTTAAATCTAATATACTTAATAAGTTCACAAAAGATGAAAAGATAAATCCTGGGGTAAAAGAATTGAACTATTATATCAATAAAATAGTTAAGAGAAATTATCCTAAGTTTGGCAGACTTTATGCCATTTTTATTTAATCATTCTTAACTTTATAACTCTCATTATAAACTCGAATAATCTCATCAAACTCTTTCATCATACCTGATTTAAAATTATCATTAGAATATTTTTGTTCTAAAATATACTTTCTGATAAACTCTTCATAATCCAACTGAATTGAAACTTGTAACTCCTCTTCAGTCATTTGAGTTGACTTTTCTATTTCTTCTTCAGATTTGACTATATCATCTAAATATTCAACTGAAGCAAAATTACCAACTTCCAAAAGTGTTTCTAATTTTCTTCTTAGTTTACGATTACTTACCAACAAATTATTTGATATAGTTAAATCCACATAATCCTTTGAATCTTTTAAATTATCCAACTCATCTATATCAGATTCTTGTTTCACCGTGAATTTCTTGAAAATAGGTGAGTGTGTATTTGGAATAAAATCAATTTTTCCAGAAATTAAATCAAGAATAGTTATACCTTTTTGGTCACCCATATCATTTCTATCCATCTGATAGGGACTACCTATAAATGTAAAGTTTTCGTTAGATTGACGAATATGAATATGTCCACTGAATACGTGCTTATATCCTTTGAACTCAAAAACATCAATCTTATCGGGATTTCGATGAGCTACAGAGTTAAGGTGCATTCTACAACCATTTAAGTCGGAATGACAGAAAAGATAATCGCCCGGATTATTCTTAATCTCTTTAATCATATCTAATCTCTTTTCAACCCATGGCATTAAAACTAATTTATTACCAAATATTTCAATAGAAGAAGTTTGTGTATAAACATGAATGTTTTCAACAAAGTTAAAAAGACGGACCGAATTAACATCATTAGAACCTTTATTCCAAAGATCGTGATTACCAACAATCAAATGTACTGGTAGAATCTTTGATATTTCAGTTAAGATTTTTTCGGCTTTATAAGAAGCAATAATCGGAATAGATGTTCGATTATCATAAAGGTCACCACAGTGAACCATAATATCACCTGGTTTAACATTTTCTTTTAAGTAGGGGATGAAGAAGTTAAGAAAGTAATCTTCCATCATATTGAGCCACTTATCTAAGTTATTTACATAAACTCCAAAGTGCCAATCAGTAGTAACAAATACTCGCATTCATAAGAATTGATTTTCAATTTATATCAATAAAAATAAAAAAGTCGATGTTTTCACATCGACTTTTTCTATATCTAAAGTATTTATTAATATCCAGCAACAAAAGGAGGTTGAATAGTAAAGTTATTATCGATATACTCATCAATCCAGTAATCAAATACAAACTTAGCTTCACAATCTTCCCAAATACCTTGACCACCCCAATCCAAAGATGGCGATTGAACTGATGATAATTGACAGTTTTGAAAAGTTACTCTTCTCAAAACAAGACCTTTTTTATCATGTTGATTGACAATTACAGTTCCAATAATATCAGCTTTATAGTGAAGATAACCATTTTGTGAGTTCCAAACTAAATCGTACCAAGCTCTCAAAGTATTCCAAGTTTCCATAGAACCTTGACTATTTACGTTCACATTGAATTTGATAGTGAAATCTCCAGAAGATTTATCAGGACCAGCATTCAAGAATTCACGAGTTGAGTATTTGAAACGTTGGTTACTAGCTGCAATTTCTTTATTAGTAACACCTAAATCGATGTTTTTAGCTTGTTGTAAAAGCAACACAGGATCTCTACCCTGAGCTTGTAATATTGTAGGCAACACGAATGTTATCTCAAATAAATTCATATATACCGGCTCTTGTGGTTGGGTTCCAGGACCACCCGGAGAACCTGTCATTTGTAGTTGAGTAAAGTGAGGCAAGGGCATTTTATTTATATTATTTTTTGTTTAACTAGTTTATCTAGTTATGTTTTATATATCTTTTTTCTTTTTGTCTCTATTATATATCAATGAAAAAAAGTGAAAAAAAGACATATAGGGAGGACAAATAAAACAATATATACATTAGATGGAATGTAAATATAGAAATTGTAAAAATAAAGTTACGGAAGGTAGATTAGATAAAGTGTATTGTTCCGTGAAGTGTAAACGAAATGAAAAAAAATATAGACAAAGAGAAAAGAAAAAATGCCAAAAAAACTAACACAACAGGAATTCTTAAACAAGTGTCATAAGATACATGGTGATAAATATGATTATTCCAAAACGACTTATATTAACACAAGAGCTAAAATAACCATTATGTGTGATAAACATGGTGAATTTCAAATTACAGCTGATAATCATGTTAATCAAAAGCAAGGCTGTTGGAATTGCTTTCTCGACAAACACAAACTAACCGAATTAAGTCCAGAAAGATTAGAAAATCTCAAAAAGATTCACAATAACAAATACGAGTATAAAGATTTATCAGTTACAAAGGGGTTTATCAATATAATTTGTCCAGATCACGGTGATTTTACTCAATATCTTTATTTTCATGAATATGGACATGGATGTTCTGAGTGTAATTCGACTTCAAGGGGTGAAGATAGAATAAAATCATTTTTAGAATCACACAATATACAATTCAAAAGAAATTATGAATTTGAGGATTGTAAAAGAGTTAAGAGATTAAGGTTCGACTTTTATTTACCGGAAATGAATATGTGCATTGAATATGATGGTGAGCATCATTTTGAGGAGAATGAATATTTTGGTGAGGGTAACTTAGATTATATAAGAGAAAATGATAGAATTAAGAATGAATTTTGTCAACTCAATAATATCAAAATGATAAGGATTCCCTTTTATGATTATGAAAATATCGAAACTATACTGGAGGATTTAAACAGAACAAGGAAAAAAAGATATAACTATATATAAACTATAAAAAATAACAATTAATATGGCAGATAATTTATCAGAAGAAGACTATCTCAAAAAACACATAAAGGACTTAGAAGGTGGAAACGAGAAAGTAAATCCAAATCAAAGTATGTTCGATTTTGTTGCTCAAACACAACCTAATGCAAATCGTGTAACTGATCTTCAATTTTTGTCCTTTGATATAAAAGAGTTACCGTGTGGTAAATTCTATCCACAAGGCACTACTTTCTTAGTAAGAGCAGCACAAGTTAAAGAAATTCAATCATATTCAATGGTTGATGATAATAATTTTTATGATATCGTTGAAAAAATGAATGATATGTTACAAGCTTGTGTTCGTGTGAAATACGCTGATGGTAAAATGGGAAGCTACTTAGATATAAAAGACCAAGATAGATTATATCTAATCTTTCTTATTCGTGAATTGACCTTTCAACAAGGAAATGCTTTAGCAGTCACAGTAAAATGTACTTGTGGTGCAGATAATTCAGTTGAATTAGTTCGTAAAAACTTTAGATTTCATCAAATAGATGAAAAACTTGATAAGTTTTATGAAAAAGGTAAAAGTTCTTTCTCTTTCACAACAGTAAATGGAAAAGAGTTTGAATTAACACCACCAAACATTGGTTTACAAAAATCTTTTGCTGATTATATCATTAAAGAAAATAATGAAAAAAGACCACCAAATTTAGCATTCTTGAAAATTATTCCCTTTATGTTGAATGGAAGAACCAATATTACCTACGAAGGCATTAAGGTTAAACTCAAAGAATTCGAAGATTTAGATGATATTTCATTTCAATTCTTGAACGCCGCTGTCGGAAAAATGACATTTGGTGTAAAAGAATTAGCCAACAACTGTACTGCGTGTGGAGTGGAGGTCCGCACTGATATGACATTTCCCAACGGAGCGTCAGGTATTTTCGTTGTTCATGATGCCTTTGAGACCTTTATTAAAAAATAAACTTCTACTTCAAAAACATTATCACGTTCAAGAAGAGGCCATTGATAATTGGCCTTTCTGGATGTTAGAAGAAAACATTTCAATAGTAAATGAATTGACCGATGAAGAAGAAAAACAAAGAAAAAAAGAAGAAGAAAAACAACAAAGTTCACAACCAAACTTCAATCCAAGCTCTTATATGAATAATATGAATAGCATGGTAAACAAATTCAAATAGAAAATATCTTAAAGACGCTTTCAGAAAATAAAAAACCCAGAGATTTCTCTCTGGGTTTTCTTTTTGTAGTATTTTATTAAGCTGTGATGAAACCACCTGCTTGAATCGCTCCGGTTCTAAGAATTGTGATGTTATTCACAATGATTCCCATACCTTTGATTGGTTCAACGTAGGTATCAAGAACACCGATTTGGTTATCGATAATTTCTGATGTGTTGTTTTCTTCGTCACACTTATTGAAGTAATTGTAAAGACCGTTCTTAGAAACGTACTTTTCACAAATTACGTCAGCTCTCAACTTAATTTCAGCTCTGATTTCAGGAGTGTTGAACTTCCATTGGAAATCTAACAACATTCTTGATAATTCTCTCTCAAGTTCAATCAATACCTCTCTAACGTGAATGTAAGAAAGAGCAGATCTATAAAGAGTTTGAGCAGTATTTTCTGTTTCAATCACATAACCTCTATTTCTCTTGAACACAATTGGGTTCATTTGAGCTTGGTTAAGATTCTCGATATCTGTTGGTGTGAAATCTCCTTCAAGACCAGCAATATTTGTAATTCTACCGTTTGTCACACCAGCCGCAATTGTCCATGGAACAATTGTCGTAACTGTTGAGTTATGCTTTCTCATATAAGTTAATCCAACGTAAGCTGAAGGTGGAACATCAACTGGTCTACCATTATCATTTACAGTCAAATAAGGAGTGAAATAACCAACTGCTGATACGCCTCGCCCGTCACCGAATGAGTAAAGAAATGCTGGATTACTTTCTGGGTCACCACCCTTAGCTATAAACTCTGTCTGTAAAACTCCTTCAGCATTGACAAATGATGGAGAAGATGAGTTTTTAAAGCTTCTTAATGAAGGCATGTTTATTATACCAAAACAATCAAGTCTATCACCACAAATATCCACTAACTGTTGTTTACTTCTTTCAGTCAAACCTAAACCGAATGAATCGATTAAGTATCTGAAATCAAAAGCTTCTTTATTCGTAGCGGCTTTGAAAAGAGGTGTACCTTTTGCAACTAAATCAAGAATTGCTTGTTGTTTAGCTTCTGTACCATCAGGTAATGAATCTTGTCTAACTCTGAATCCCTTCAAGCTAATTGCTTTGTAAGTTGATACATAGTCATCAATTGCAGTGTATCTAAATGTCTGTTTATCACCAGTACCAAAGTCAGATATTTTAATCTCAGCATCACAAGTGATTTCAACTAAATTAGAATCACCTGTCCAAGTCTTCTTAGATAGAATTCTTGTCAATTTTTTAGGCATTTGGTTTGGATCCAATGATGCAGTTGCATAATTTGCTTCAAGATAATCACCAATTTTAACTTCAGTGTATCTAGAACCTCGAACAAGAATCTTGTTTGGTTGATATGTATATCCACTCGGAAATTCCAATTCAATCGACTGTTTGTAGTTAGAGTCTAAAGATTTTACCCAAGTAGTATTATTAGACCAAATAGGTTCTCCCATACCATCGATGCTGTCTAAAGGCACTGAAGACTGTAAAAGTGAATCTTGAAACTCTGTTTTCAAATTAAGTTCACTATCAAGATACATATTCAAATAAATTGGTCTATCAGCAAAGTTATCACTATAAGCGAATAGGTTATTAAGTTTACTCAAAAACTCATCTTTAACATTCTGCTCAACCTCGAAAGCGTAGTAACTATAAGTCGATGAACCGAAGAATCCATAAGCAGTACCGGATAATGTGTCCAAAGCATAAGCTCTTGTAATTGCTGTTAATGGTGAAACTTGACCAGTGAGTGTGGTTAAACCACCTGCTAACTGAAGAGCCTCATTAGTTGAATCATTCAAACCACTATCTGTCATTACTTTAAATACTCCTGAATTTTGAGCTCCTGACAACAAGAACTGATAATCATCCACAACATTGTTGAAGAAATCTTTGTTTTTAGTAATTATTTCAGACATTGTAAGTCCAAAGTAATTCGTTTCTTTTTCGTTTACACCGAAAACAATATAATCATATCCAGCTAATATATCATTAACAGATTCTCCACTAATCCATTGTACTTGAAGTGGTGAATAGTTAGTTTTTTGATAAATCACATCAGTTGTATTGATAAATCCTTGTTCATATGATTGATAGTAATTAGAATATCTAGACACAACACCTACTGTACCAGCGATTGTTGACTTAGTCTCAAGTCCTTGTTTTCCAAGTATGAATTCATTATCAAATTTATAAACAACCAATGGAACATTGTAATCAGCTAATGAAGAAACATCTGTTCCAGACACAAAATAATTATCTACATAATCATCATCAACGACAATGTTGTTTGAAGGATTTGTAGTAGGTATAGAACCAACAATCTCAAATGATCTATTAAGAGTGTTGACATCTTTAATATTTTTTATGGTTATTAAAGCTAAACTTACTTTTTGGCTGAATCCATCTAAAGGATAGGTATTAGGAATCGGATCGAAAAGTAATACACCTTTGTCAGAAGATGATCCATTCAAATAATCTAAAAGATAATTGAATGTCTTAATCTTTCTGTATCTCTCATAATCTCTCGGAGTAATAGATTGATTTGTATCAGGAAACTCAACTTTGAAAGAAGCAGAACCGGTAATTGTATAAGTAAAGTCAACACCAGCAATCAAAGGTTTGAAAGCAGCATCACCAGAACCAAGAACTGTTCTATCAATTGTCACATCATGGAATGTCACAGAAGCTGTAACGAAAGCTCCAGCGTAGTGTGAGAAAGAAGCGTAACCCAAGACAATATCTGTAGCAGCAACCAAAGGCTTAGTATTAGGCGAAGTTGTCTGAACAGATTTTATTGTACCTGAAGTATCAACAACGAATGCCGAATAGAAAGATTTAGCTGTTCCAGTTGTTAATGTATTATAGTAACTTGAACTAAGTTTTATGACACCATTCAAGTTAGTATTACCATTTGGATCTGATGCGGTATCGTTAATTTCAACGTATTGACCACCGATTATAGCATATCCATTATTAGAAGTAGCATCAACATCATAAGTTATTGAAACAGTTAAACCAGTAGCGGTTGCAGTCGTCACATTTAAATCATTAACATAACCTTCACTAAACCAATAAGTTCTCTCAGCTCCATTAGCCGTTGGTGTTATATAACCTTCTTTGATACCACCCGAAACACCAACATTAGACATATCTGTACTCAAGTAAGAGTGAGGTCCTGCTGATATAGGTTTAGATTGTGTACCAAACAAAGCCATAACGTTCCCTGGTCTATCAAGAACAGTTTGAACAAATGGATTGCTCTCTGTGATTGTTTCTTCATATGACAAGAATTTTATTTTAACTTCACCATCACCAGAACCATCATTAATATCTAACTCACCAAAGTTAGTGTAACCAGATGTTGGTGGGTTTGATAATAAATCATCACCAACCATGTTATTACCTATAAGGTCAACCAATCCTGTTGGATAGTCAGTTTCAAAAAGATCGGCATTGAATGAACAGAAAACTCCATGTTGGTCTGTTCCTCTATTAATAACAGTCTCAATAAAAATATTTTGACCGTTCAAATCTCTAAAGTATGGAATTAAAGACAAACCATCAGCATAAGCCAATGTTGTTACATTTCTATCATTAGTGAAGGGAATCACTTGATTCTTTCTCAAACCTTCAGGTGAGAAGTAATTAGAAAATCTTGGATCAACTGATAAGCTTCTATAATCAGAATAATCACCAGCAACAACAACAACATCTACTAAATAATCAGAGGCTAAATCGGTAGGATTTACATAAGGAGGTAATTTTTCTATACCACCATACCACTCAAGAAGCGGTCTATCAAAACCAACTTTCTTAGATTTGAAAACAAAGATAGTCACATACTTATCAGATAAGTTTGTGAAGTTTAATACTCTCTTTTCATAATCAAGATCAGCTTTTGTTATATTGATGAATGATTCTGTATCTCTTTTCCAGAAACCAGTAGTATCGAAAAATCTTCTATAAGGAGCTAATCTCTCAATATCGTTTTGAGCAGTTGTTTGAGCAGAAAGAGATTGATACTCGATTCTATCAAGTGCATCATCAGTTAAAAGCAAGTTGATTGCAAAAACTGGAGAAGATTCTAACATCTTAGATATTGTTCTATGAAAGAAAGAACCCTTTCTCTCTAATTGTCTATCAAGAGGTCCAAATATATTTTCCAATTCACCAATTGTCTTCAACAAAATAGGTGTATTAACTGGTCCTTTCTTGGAAACTCCAATGATGGTATTTGTTATACCTTCAACAATCGGACTTGAAATCACTGATTGGTCAAATTCTTCGATGAAGATTCCTGGTCTTTTGTATTTACCGATTTGGATTGCCATATTCTTAAATTTATTTTTTATTTATGTTATATATAAAATAGAAAAAACCATATTTTTCTATTTTTGACTAAGATTTTTAATTTTCTGCTCCTCCAATTTCATCATAGCTTCGAAATTAGTCTTCTTAGTTTGATAATTTTTATCAATCTTTGCATATTCAGATTTATTATAAAGTATTGTTTGATTCAAAGTATTCAAATAAGTCCTACTTTTCTCAATTCTTTCTGATACTTTAGATTTTTGTGAACTATCATCTAACTGATTGAATCTATCTTTCAAGTCATTCATTTGTTTAGTTAATTCATCTACTCTTTTCTTATCAGTTTCAAGCTGAGTTGCTAATCTATCAGCAGTTCTTTTCAGAGTATAAACACTCTCTAATTCTTTGAGATATCGATTTCTTTTTTTGACATCTCTTTGATTAGCATAAACATTTTTTTGTAAATCATTATTTATTTCAGAGTCTTGTCTTTCAGAATCATCGAATATTTTTTTCATTACATCTTTCTTCGACCTATAATAAGCAATATCCTTTTGAATCATATTAAGTGATTCTTTATTGGTCTTTTCGTTATCACTGATTAATTCTTCTGCTCCTGGTGTTTCTTTAATCTCTACACCATCTGCCTCCAAGAAAAGCTCAAATCTTTTAAGAAATTTCATATACTATATATCAAGTTATTTAAACAAAAAAACCCGATTAAATCGGGTTTTTGTTTATTTGAACTTTGAAAGTTGTGCTTGATACTTTGTTTTTATTTTACTTAACTCAGAATTGTATTCAGATTCATCCATTAAATTTCGTTTTCTCTTGGTTTGAATATTTCCAATCTCTGTCATAAAGTTGTAATACATCTCAGATATCTTAGGATTAACCAATGGCTCTCCCTCTTTTCCTTTCACATTACCTACAAAATGTTTACCATTTATAGACAGAGAATAAGAATCCTCCTTAGTTGCTCCCCAAAACTTTGAACTTGTTCTATGACCAGAATACCCTTTCATAACTGCTATATCCATCTTAGGACTCGTTGTATAGGATGTCTTAAATCTACCCTCTTGTTTATCTTCAGGTGAGAGTTGTCTTAATTTAGTAGTTTGTTTTTGACCAACTCTGAACTTGTTTACCTTAGCCTCACTGACTACATTTAACTTGACATCAAAATATTTCAAAATCTGTTTCAATGTTTCATTAAATATTTCTAAACTATCACCAAATGTGGCCAATCCACCATATAAGTTCTCCTTATCAAATTGAATTGATCTCAATGAGAATCTAGCAATCTTTTCAGCTACAATCTTTCTTTTATCTTTTACAATATTGATATTTTCTTTGAAAAGAACATCTAATTTTGGCATTGTTGATTTGTATTTACCATGTAAATGTTCCCAAATCTCTTTATAGAGAGCGACTATGACATCTTTACTTTTCATTTTCTCAGAAATCACACTATCAAGAAATTCAGGAGTAATAGAAACTCCTTTATCTTTTTCATCCAATAAGATAGAAATTGACTTTCTCATCTTAGTGAAAGCCTGTAATAAATGTGTTTCACTTTTTCTGATAGTTGCTTTACCTTCTTTTCCAAAAAATTTAGCCTCATTAACAAAATCAGAATATGACGTGATGAAAGACTCAGATAATCTTTCTAATGAAACTGCCATTTCAGGCGATTTTGATGTATATTCACCATCATTGTCCTGAAAAATAACTGAAGCTACTCCCTTAGCGAGTTTTTTCTTTTTAGTATCATCTTTAGTAAGCCATTTTTTATCTTTTCCCAAATCTGTATCATGAGTTAAAGATATCAACTTAACTTTCTTTTTTTCACCCTTTTTGTTTGTATAAGTATAGATTTTACCAACTTCAAATTGACCTATTTTTTGTGGATTCATAGAATCGTACCACTCTTTAGCAATTTTCATCAGTCTATTTCTTGTACCTTGGCCTGGTTTAGTATTTTTACCAGCTTCTTTTTGAGATTTTTGCCACTCAATAAGTAATAATTTATATTTTGCAAGTGTTTTAAGTCTTTTTCTTGTTCCTTCACCGGGCTTTGTATTTTTTCCCAATTTTTCTTGTTCTTCTTTCCATTCAGATAAAAGTTCTTTGTAGATTTCATCAAAAGTCTTTTCAGCCTCTTTTTCTACATTTACTTCTACTTCTCTAATCTCTTGTATTTCTTCTTTGTTAAGTTCGACCTCTGGCTCCTTTAAACTAATCAATTCGGTAGAAGTCATATCTTTTAAATCCTTCTTTGAACTTTTTACTTCTTCTCCTTCTATACTTATACTTTTGTACTGACTCAATAAATCTCTCAAAGCTGTGAGATTCTTAATCATTAATGGATAAGCAGATTTTTCATCTTTAATAACTTCAGTCGGTTTGTTTTCTTCTGGTTCCTTAGTTCCTTCCTGCCCTGGCTTAGGTTCACTCGGTTCTGGTGTATCTGGACCTCCCTTTTCAGGTTTATTAGGTTCCTCTGGTTTATTATCTGAAGTTTCATCTGGAGAGGGTTTATCTTTACCACTTGCGTCTTTTTTTTGAAAAGTAACTTCTCTTCTATCATCACCAAAAACATCAATATCCAAATCTTCAATTGAATTCAACATATCATTGAAAACTTGTTTTGCTTTAGCATCATATTCATATTTTTTGAATAATCCAAATATTTCATTCTTTGAATATTGATCGAAATTAAGTGTCTTCATATCTTATAAGTTTATTTTGTTATTACTCGCTGTTCTAACATTGTTCTTTAAACCTGGTAGACCTAATATTTGTTCTAACTTGGCATCTAAGAAAACCGTTTTATCTTCTATTTTAAGAAAAACTTTAACTTCATCTTTCAGATTGAATTGCTTATTTGATTCTTTCGGTTTAGACTCAGAAAAAACCTGTGTTACATCAGCCTTGAAAGATTTATCCTTTTGTAGTTTATTTTCAGAAAGATTATAATTTAATTCTAACAATTCAACGGTTCCCGGTTTTTTCATGCGTGGTAAAGTACCTTTTATATTAGAGGTTCCAAAAAACCAACTATCTAAAACTAAAAACCATACTTTAGTTTTAGATGTGTCTTTAAGTAAATAATAAAAATATTTAGTTTTACCATCTATATTTAGTTTAAATATCAGACCTTTCATATCGTCCTGTTCTCTCAAGTAATCCCTAAGAGTAGTTTCTTGTTTATCTGAAATTTGAGTCCAGTTAAAAAACCCACAACTTGTCTGATTTGGTAAATCATCAGCAGTATTTCTATTTTTTTTAACATCATTAAATCCAACAAATGATAATCCGCCTGCTTTTTTTATCGCGTTATCATCGATACTGAAATACTCATTCAAAAATTGTTGTAAGTTATTACCACCCTCACCTCTCTGAGATGAATACATTGATGAGTCATTCAACAATCTTGTAATAAATCTCAATAGTATTTTACCGAGAGGTTTATTAATTTGCTTCTTTTCATCTTTTTCTGCTTCAAGAATTAATTTTTGATTAGTATCAAAACTATAACTATCACGAACACCCCCAATAATTTGTGATTTACTTATTAGAGCATCTTTCTTTTTATCTTTATACTCCCAACTAAAAGTTGCGTCTTCGCTGAATATAGTTGTTGTGTATTTTGTGTTAGATAAAATTCCCATTACAGCATCATTCCATTTTTCATATAACTCGATATTTCTCCAAGGTCCATAACCCGGCTTTTCCGCCTCACCCGGCGTTCCCGTACCAAGATACTCATATTCTAAATAAACAGACATTGAAACTTTTCCACCTGTTCTTCCAGAAGGTATAGTTGGAACGGTGTGTAATCTCCAAGCTCTTTGAAATAATCTCACAATCTCCATAATAGAGTCTGAATTTCTGAGAACTATGTTGTCAGTTGTTTTACCCATATCTTTGATATCCTGAACTTGAGTTTCAGTAAATTGAAATTTATCTTGAATATCTTCCGTAAATAAATCATTGAACTTACTAGCTATAGCATCGTAATTAACTGCCTCATTAATTTTTCTAAAACCTTCATATCTTAACAAAGATTCTTTCTTCACTTCTTCTTTCTTTTCTACTTTAGATGTTATATTACTAATATCACTGGATAATTCTTTACCATCTTTACTCATAAAGAAAAATTTATCTCCTTCAATTTTAGTGATTTCTTTTTCACCCTCACCACCATCTTTCAACTTATATTTAACAACATCTCCAACTTTGTATTCTGTTTTCTTTTCTTTAAAGCCTTCTTCAGAAACAACTCCTTTCATACCATTCAAAATATCAGAAAGAGATTTATTATATTTTTCGATAGACTTTCCAAAATCACCCATAGCAGAATAAAGATTTTCTGTCTTTTTAGGATTAAGAGTCAATGGATTATCTTTGTCATTGAATTTCAAAGAAGTATAAGAAAATCTTGCAATCTTTTCAGCAATAATACTCAATTTAGATTTATCATTCAATATATCAACACTTTCTTTAAACAACGGTGTCTTATCGGGATTTAAAGTATCTTTTCTTTCTCCAAGTAGGTAGCTATAAATAATCTTATAAAGATTCTTAACTGCCTCAATCGTTTCTTTTTTATTCTTATCTTTTAATATCTCATCAATAAATTTACCATCTACAGCTATACCCTTTATTTTAGAATCAACCAATTGTGCTGATGCTTTTCTAAAGTTTTGCAGAGCTGAAACAGCACTCACTTCTGCTTTCTTTATAACAGAAGAAGCTGTCGTCTTAGTAGCAACATCCTCAAAAATATATGATTCATTTGTTACTTGTAACAATTTATTATCTACCACTTTAGTTGGTGATGTTTCATTATAATTACCAGAATCATCAAGAAAAACTACAAAAGATGTATTAGGTTGTAATTTATTCTTCTGAACATCATCATCGGTTCTCCATTTTTTATCAGGACCTATTTTCATAACATTTGTATTAGAAACACACAGAACCTTACTTTTCTTTGGACCTTCAATCAATAAATATTTCTTTCCAGGTTGAACTTTGACCTGAGAGGGTACTGGTGTTTTAGAAGGTTCACCCTCAATAGAAACATATTTCAGTGTATCTAAAACTCTTTTTAAATCCTGTAAATTAAGAATCATTTGAGCATAAGTGACTTTACCAACAGACCCACCACCACCAGCACCGACCTGACCAACTTCTTCAACCTCAGCACCCTCTTCACTACCTTCTTCACTACCACCTTCATCTTCTAATCCTTGAAGAAACTCTCTAAATTCTTTTAATATTCTCAATAGTTCATCTTGGTCTTCTAAGTTATAACTTGTGACTTGTCCTTCAAGAGTTACAACTTTACCGATTAAATCTGTGACATCTTTTTCTTCTTCAATTGCTGTGGCCAAGTCACCAATTAAATAACTGGTTGTTACAATTTCTTGAACACCATAAGGTGATTCAATCTTTGAAGTTTCTAACATTTCATCAAAAAGAGCCTTTAGACGGTTACTAAGAGAGTCAATTCTTTTTAAATTGAACTTAATTTTAACTTTTCTTGCTATAGAATTAATCATTTTACCAACCCAAGAATCGCCCCAATTGACATCATTTGAAAAAGCCTCATTTGATTTTGGAATTCCAGTATATTTGCTATATCTTTGTGTTCTAAGTGTGTCTAAGTATTGTTCTCTTGTTAGAATCTTATTCATAAACTCTGAGCGATTTTATTTTCAGTATATATAAAATTCTAAACATCTTTTTTGTATTTTGAAAATTATTGATTATATTTGTATAACAAACAACAAAATCATCTATTATGAGCAAACTTTATAAAGACAACTTTTTAGCTTTACACTTAAACAAGTTTAACTCAGTTGAAGAGTTTGATAGGGTCTTAACAGACAATGGGCTAACTAATATCGATCCAAAAGCTATGTTCGAAATGAAAAATGAAGGATACACTAAAGTTTTCTTCGATACCGAAACTGGCCGAATGGTTGGTTTCTGTCACAATACCTTAAAAAAACAAGTTAAGTTCACTGATAATTTCATAAGCCAACTCAGAAATCAAAAATCTATCGATTTCATAGCAGAGCCAACCGACTTATCAATCGACACTATACTTGATAAAATCAGTTCTAAAGGCCTAGACTCACTGAATCGTTATGAAAAAGCTTTTTTAGAAAACAACTCTAAATAAATTATTCTTAAAAGTAATGACAAACCCAACCCAAAAGGTTGGGTTTTTTATTTTTTCTAAAAAAATCCATATCTTCTCCAAATTAGTTTTGTAACATCAATATATAACTTAATAATTTTGGTTAAACCGTTATGAGATATACCGAACTAGTGATTGATGGTAAATCATTCAAATCACAAAATGAAATTCTTAAACAATTACTCCTGAAAAAGTTTTATTGGCTCTTAGACTCTGAAATCGAGAATGCTAAAATAGAGATTAAAAATGATACTCTGATTTGGCATTCAGGGGATTTCTACTCTGGAGACTGGGAATATGGCATTTTCAAATCAGGTAATTTCTATGGAAATTTCATAAATGGAATATTCGAAAATGGAAATTTTAAAGGGAAATGGCAATCTGGTATCAATTTAAAATCTGAAAGGATATAAAAAACAATCAATTAACATGAAAAAGAAGAAAGTAGCTGTCATGAGACCAAACAATGTTTGGAACTCTGAAATGATTAAAATCGGTCAAGATTTTAATGGTTATTATTTCGAAATAGGAATGGAATTAACTAATGATTTAGCAGAAGCAGTAGCAATTTTGATGAGATTGAAATCTAAATGGAACGATGAAATTTGGAATTTAGAAATATCAGAAATCGACTACTATAATATCGAACCTTCAAAATGTTTATATTGGTTGACTGGTGGAGACAAAGAATGGGGAAGGGAAGAAAACTATAAAAAATACTGGCACGAAGTTCAATTAGAATTTCAAGAAGAGTTTGGTGTTCTAATAATATCTATCTTGAAAAAATCTAAAACTTTAAAAGATGTGAGAACAGGATTCTTAAAATATCTGAATCTAGCAACACTTTACAACTTCGCAATTGAGAAAGGAATAGCTTGAAATAAAAACCCAGTCAAAAATGACTGGGTTTTTTAATATATAGTATTATGAATGCTCATTTCATCGACTTAGATATAATATTAAATACTGAATCAAAACCTTGGATTGTTTCTAAGGAGAAACCTAATATTCCAATTTTAAAAATAGAACCTTCTGATTTTAAACTTTTTCAATCGGGTATTTACCGAAATCAAAATAATAAAATTGAATTCAACGGTAAAACGTTCTGGTTATCTAATGAGTTTATGAATAAAGTTAAATTATCTGCAAAAAAATATAGAGCCGATGTTTCTAACTTGGCCATTTCTCTACAAGAATATCTTAATCCACAGTTGATAGAAAATATTCCATTTGAAATTGATTTATCTATCTTCAATCAAATCATTAATACAGATGATGATATTTATATCATCTGCTCTAAAAACACTAAAAGAAACTACCAAAAGCAAATTGATAAATTAGAAGAAGATTTGAAAGAAAAAGGATTAAAAGTAAAACAATTTTATTACATATCTGAGACTTTTATGAATAGAAATGAAGACGATATTTCCAATTTAAAAGTAAAACTAATTTTACAACACCTAATTGGTCTCAAAACCGAAGGTGATAAAATCATAAATAAAGAAATATCTGACTATACCAAAATTACCTTTTATGATGATTCTAAATCAGCTATAGAACTGGCTAAAAGAATAAACCACGTATTAGAATCACTACTAATCAAAACTGAAAAAGAGGTCAAATTAAAGGTCAAAGATAAAATTCAAAATGTTGATAATGTTTTGATTGTAAAAGAGTACACACATAATAAATCGAAAAGATTCAATGAGACTATTGTTGAATTAGAATATACAAATGTGATTAAAAACTTTGAAAGTTTTAACTTTTCTTTTTCAAAAGGGCCTCGTTAATCATATCATTCAATTTCTTAGAATCAACAACTTGTCCGTCATCATCTGAACCGATTGAAGGTGTTTCTGGATTACTTTGCTTCATCTTATCAGCTACCTCCATTAGATCACCTCTAAAATCTTTATAAAACTTCTCTAAATCACTTCTCATCGTAGATGCAAATTTAGAGTTTTCACGAACCTCTCTAATAGTCTGGTTTATAACCTCGTGCATTCTAGCTGAATTATCACCATTATCTACTTGTCTCAATTGTGAAAGAAAGTTCTTACGAGTCATCTTCTGTAAGAAAAGAGTTTCAGCATAAACCATAGCATCTTCTTTCATCTTATTTCTGATATAAGCATTGTGTTTTAACTCTGGAAACTCACCTAAATAAAGATCAACCAAAGACTCAAGCACTTCCATACCCTTTTGTGTCACCATTGTTAGATCGGCATCATAATCGTAAAGTTCAATCTGCCCTAAATCAGGCAGGTCATCAATTGTTGCCAAGTGTTGACTGATATCAAATTCTTTATTCTCTTCTTGAATTAAATCAAATTCATCTGTTAATCTATTTTTCTCTTTTTCCAATTTTGACTGTGTTCCCATATGTGAGTGTATTATTTGTATATATATGTAAAGTATATAGTAAAAAGTTTATTTCCTTTATGTCAAAACAGATAATATGGAACACAAAAATGATAGAAGAAGCCGCTGATAATATCAATAATGGTTTCGTTCTTAGTAGAATACAAAATCCATTCTACGAAAATACAATTGGTCTAAGAAAAGCTGGCTTAACATTTCGAATGTCAGCAGTTGAAATAGATGAATATGTAAAATGTAAAATGGATGTACATTATTTTGCTGAGAAATATTGCTGGGTCAAAGGTGAGAAAGGAGAGCCAGTTAAATTAAAACTCAGAGATTATCAACAAGAAATCCTTGATAACTTCTTTAATAATCGTTTTAATATTTTAATGGCTTCCAGACAAACAGGTAAAACCATTTCATCATCAATTATGATGTTACACTTTGTTCTTTTCAATAATAATAAAAACGTTCTTGTAACAGCTAATAAATTGGACACAGCAGTTGAAGTTCTGGATAAGATGAGAGAGATTTATCAAAGACTACCATTCTTTCTTCAGCAAGGTATTCTTAACTGGAATCAAAAGTTTATGGTATTTGAAAACAAAAGTAGGATTAAAGGTTTCGCAACCACAAAAACGGCATCTATCGGTCAGTCTGCCGACTTTCTTTACTTAGATGAGTTTGCTTACCTTCCGGATAATATTGCGGATAAGTTCTATAAATCGGTATTTCCAACCATTGCTAACATCGAGAACTCTAAAATTATCATCACATCAACACCGAATGGATTTAATCTGTTTCATAAACTTCTTATGGAAGCTGAGAAGCCAGAAGGTGAAAAGTCATCTTATGTAGCAAAACGGGTTTATTGGTGGCAAGTTCCGAAAAGATTTGTGACTTATGTAAGATTACTACCTAAAAAGTTAGAAGAGTTTAATATAACAACCGAACAAGTTTTAGAACATCTAAAACAGAGATTTCCAAACAATAACTCTGAACTCGATTACAATGACGAAATTAAGAAATGGGTAATAACTATCTTTAATTCAATTGATTGTTCAGAAGATGATATCATTAGGGAATCAATCGGTGAAATCAAACTACCACAAATAGCCGAAATAACTACTTGGAAAAAAGAAACAATTAAAGATATTGGAGGAGAAGAAGCTTTCAACCAAGAGTTCGATTTAAGATTCATCAATTCTTCTAGAAGTTTATTGGATGAAGCTTTGATTGAAGAATTGACAAGAAATAAAAAACAATTTGAGTGGAAACCAATTGAGGAGTTTGATAGAAAGTTAAGATTTTCTTATCAAGACTTGAAATGGTCAACTGATGAATCTGTTTATAATCCTCAATTGAGAAAAGACTACAAAATTTTACTATCTATTGATGTCGCAGAAGGATTAGGTTTGGACTACTCAGTAATCAATATCTTTAAAATGGTTCCTAAATCAATTGATTTGATTAACTCACAAAAGGCTAACTATAAAGATGTTTTAGACTTTGTTAGGTTGGAGCAAATTGGTATTTATAGATGTAATATCGTATCAGTAGCAGATTTAGCTGAGATTGTTTATCTCTTAGCTTTTGAACACTTCAATTCAGACAATGTTAAATCGGTTTTAGAGGTCAATACTTATGGAAATGAATTATTAGCACATCTACCAAATGTGTTTGGAGGTAACAATGATTATGGCTCTGGTGTATTCTTTAGATTTAAACATCGTGTTGATGCTTTAGATGAAAAAATTGGTCTCAAAGTAGGTGAAAATAAAAATTTAATGGTCAAAGACTATCAAGACCGTTTACACAATAGGTCTATCATTGTCAGTGAACATGAAACCATACAAGAAATGACCACATTTATTAAACATACTACATCTGCTGGTAATGTTAGGTATGCTGCTGATGGTTCATCACATGATGATACAGTAATGACAATTGTTAACTTAACTGCGATTTATGGTAAAAATGATTTTAAAGGTATTGTAGAGGACTTATTTGAAAACTTAGGCAATACCGAAATTAAGAATCTAATAGATGAAGTCTTAAAAAGAATTGAATACACTGAAGGTGTTGACTACAAACAACTATTGGATGTCAGAAGAAAACATCTAACATCCAGTAGAAGAATTCAAGAAGCAAGAAAAGGTTGGGGTTTAACCGATTAGTTTTCCTCAAGAGTCGCACAAAGACCAGCATTCACTAACTTCTCTTTCATGATTGAAAGTTTTTCAAAATCACCATATTTGACATCACACTCACCTTTAAAGTGAACGATATGAGCACATTGATTAGCCTGTTCATACTCATGTCCACAAATTTTCATTAGACAGGTGATTACCCAATCAAACGAATTGTAATCATCATTTCCGAGAACTAGTTTCCAAGGTTGAGATAAAATCTGATCAACTTCTGATTTAGTTTTCTTTTTAGTAATTGTTGCCATATTATTTAGTCGAGTTTATAATTTTTGGAGTTTTATCTGATTTTGTAACATCTATGATTTCAACACGACAAGGTTGAAATCTTGCCCAAGTTTCAAATTGAACAAGGTGATCGTGTCTATCATCATACATGACAAAAACTTCTGGTTTATATTTATTAATTAATTCTTCAAAAAGTTTAGTTTTGAACTTGTAGGTTTCACCACCCCAGTTACACTGAACTAAATCAAATTCAAGATTGTGTGATTTCAAAACTTTCTCAACTTCTCTTTGTAGTTTAAGAAGGCGTCCGGTTGCCAAAATTACCATAGTATCGTCCTCAGCGACTGCTTCTAGATACTTTTTATAAACAAATGGATTGACCGGAATATTGAAAATATTCATATCAAGTGTTTCTTTCTTAGACCACCAACCGGTATAAGGCCAAACTGTGCCGGTCTTTTCTTTCCATATTTTTTCACCTTCTATTGGTTCAGGAGTGAAACATATAGTTCCATCAAAATCAAAGCTGACTATTTTTTTCATCAAAATGAAGAGTTAATTTATAGATATATATTAAGTAGGCTAATATACAAAAAATAATTAAAAAATGAAAACATTATTCAAAACATTATTTATGAAGTCAGATTCAGAAACTCTAGACATAAAATCCATAATGATTGTAGTTCTATTTGTCATAGCTGGTATATTCTTTACTCAATGGTATTTCGGTGGAGAGAGTCACAGAAAAGAAAGAAAAGCTCTTGAGAAACAAAACAAAGAACTACAAAAACAAAAAGAAATTTTAGCGAAAGACTTTAACACACTTCAAAAAAAATTTGAAAAAGATTCAACAGACTTGGTGAGAATACAAGCTGAAATAAAAGTCTTAGATGGTAAAATCAAAGATAAAGACGCTCAAATTGATAAGGCGAATAAAGATTTGAAAGATTTCAAAGCTGGTATTTCTAAAACCAAATCAGAAATTAAAGATTTAAAAGATCACCCAATTAAAAGAACCGGTAATAGTCTTTTAGAATCTATAAAAGAAAAAACTAAATAATTATGAAAAATATAATCTTTACTTTAAGTTTACTCCTAACGTTTATGTTAGGTTTCTCACAGACCTCTTTTGTAAAAGAAGATTTGCCCCAATATTTTGTCCAAAATGGAGACACAATAGGTATCCTTTTAACAGTTGAACAAGTCCAAAAACTAGATAATAACTCCGAATTGTTAGGTCTATTTGAAAAGCTATCTATAAAATGTGATAGTTTAGATACATACTATATAGGGGTCATCAACAAAATGAACGATAAAATAACAATTCTTAATACTAAGATATCTAAACAGGATGAAGCGATGAAAAAACAAGACGACATGGTAAAAGATGTAAAGGCTCAATTAGCCAATGCTCTTTTAAGACTAGATTTATGTGAACAACAAAGAAGTAATGATTCAACAATAATAAGAGGGTTAAAACAAGATTTAACTAAGGCAAAAGTTAAAGGAATAGCCGGATGGGCTACCACTGGTGTAGTTTCAGCAGTAGCTATATTTCTTGGTATATTTTTTGGCATAAAATAACAAAAAATGACTTTTTATAAGTAATATATAAGTTATAAAAAATATCTTAAATAGGATGAAACACATTAGAAAATTTGAATCTTATCGTAATAACAAGAGAAGAGATGAAATCATAAAAGAATCAGTTCTTCAGGTTAACGACATTTATAAAGTAAGAACTTTGATTGATATTCCACAATCTCTTATTAACGCTTATGTTAAAAAAGTTAAAGACAACACTGGTAAAAATCTTAGACAATTCTTTGGTGATGTAGATATCGCAGAAGAAATTGTAAAATATGTTACTTTGAACTTCACTAATGTTGATCAAGTTCCAGCTGGTGCACTTACTGGAGACGCTCAAGGATCACCAGAAGGACAAACTCAAGCTCAGTCACAAACTGAACCACAAGCTCAAACCCAAGCTCAGCCACAAACTCAAACTCAAGCTCAGCCACAAGCTCAAACTCAGAGTCAAGGGCAGGCACAAGTACAAGTTCAAACAGAAGCTGAACCACAAGCTCAGCCACAAGCCCAAACTCAAGGTCAAGCACAGGTTCAAGGTCAAGGTGAGTTTGAAGAAGTAGGTGAAGAAGAGAAAGAAGGCACTGAAGAAGAACCTCAGGGACAAGCTCAAGAAGAAGGCGAAGAAGAATTACCTCTATAATTGAAAATAATCAAAAAATATATTTGAAACGAAACATCAAAAGTGTTTCGTTTCTTTTTTTTATATATACTATATGGAATGGATAAAAACATTTGAAAGTTACAATACAATCGAAGACTTAATTATTGTTGATGTTCAAAAATCATTTAGTAAATTTTTTACCGAAATGTATATAAATCAACTAACTAAACATTGTGTCAATTTTAAAAATGTTTATCAAGTATTTGACAACCACCACGAAGGTAAAAATGTTGATAAAGATTATCTTTATGATGAAAATCCAGAGATACCGGTATCAGATGAGTTTTATAGTTTTCCAAATATAAAAGAAAGAATAGAAAAAAGATACAACTATAAAGTAGATGCAGATTTCTACAAGAAGATACTTGATAAAGAAGTTTATGATGAGGTATCAAGTTTAGAAGAAAAGAAACAACTAAAGAAAGGCGATATGTTTCCAACGAAAGAAGGGACTGTAATAGTCTATATTGGTAATAATCACGTATGGTTTCATTCTAGTAAAAAACTATACGATGTGTTACAATCCTTAAAAGGTAAAACAGTAGAGATAGTAGGTGGTTCAGATTCAGAATGTTTGGAAGATGTAGTCACTTTAGCAGAAAAAATAGGTGTTCTTATCAAAAGAAATTATAAATATATTTGGTCAGCATCACATTGTCCTATAAGATAGTCATAATATAAATTTAAAAATAAATATATAATATAAATTTAGTTGATATATGCCTTCAAAATCAAAAAAACAACAAAGACTTATGGGAGCTGCTTACGCTTACGCGACTGGTCAGAACAAAGATGTTCCAGATTACATAAAAGATGTTGCAAAATCTTTCATGAAGAAAGGTAAAAAGAAGGGTACCAAATCTCTTAGAGATTTTGCTAAAACCAAGCATAAAGGTTTACCGGAAAAGGTAACTAAAGTTGAAGAATCATTAAGACACTTAGTTAGATTCTCTGAGTTTAAGGGTTGATTTTCTCAACCAAATACTCAGAATAACTTATATTAGTTTGAGTATCAATATAAAGATTCTGACTCAAGTAATCAGTATAAGAAATAGATTTATCAATCATTTCAGCAACATATTGACTATAACCAATATAGTTATCCCTACTATTTCTTAATTCTTTTATCTTTTTAATTTTATCTATCATATTATAAAAAACCCTCCGAAGAGGGTTTGATTGTTAAGATTGTAATTGTGTTTCAGACTTAGGTAGTACTTCTGATAAAAGAACATCAGAAGCATCCATTCTCAGAGCCCACTGTTGAATATCTTCTGGTAAGGCTTTGGCACGAGCATCATAGTAATTAATCACTTTAGAAACTTCTCCGATTCTCATTAATAACTTAGAGAATATATAAGCTTCTTTGGTCAAACCCTTGACTTTATGACTCTGTATCAAATGATAAATATAAGTTAGCTCAGTTGCTGTAACTTCAAATAATTTGATGTCAGTATCATTTTGATACTTAGTTCCCTCCATAGTACCAAGAAGTTCAGTAAGCTCGATAGCGATGAAAACAGTATTAACATCATAATCCAACTTCTTTAAGAGAAGGTCTGTCAAAAGATTATATTGAGGTCTATTCAAGTAGAAGTTAAACTTAACATCTCTTAGAGTTTTTTTATATTCATTGTAAAGATATTGAGCATTTCCGTAGATGGCATCTTTTGCTTCTTCTACTAATCCATGTCCTGGATTATTTTTCATGAAATTTTCTACTTCTTCAATTTTTGAGTCTAACATTAATTCTCTATCGAAGTTTAAAAGTCTATTCAAAACTTCATTTTCAAAAAATGATAACTCAGGTTTTACAGTATTTACTTGTACGGTTTGATTCATTTTATTATATTATTTTTTTAATCCCAATTCTTCAACTAAAATATTCAAAGAATCTAATTTATCTTTAGCTTCACAATACTGTGTAACCCACCTATCGTGTTCAGTTAGCAGGTCAGAGTGTTCTCCAATTGCTGCCAAATTAGAATTTGATAGATATAAAGCTAAGTTCGCTTTTGCTTCTTCCATTTGTGCCTCATACTTTTTAGTTAAAGCACTTATATAAGTTTTTGATATATTCATAATTTTAAATTTTTTTAGAATGTGAACTCTTCAGTACCATCAGCCTTTTGTTGTTGATACAATTCTTCAACTTGATTTGCCTTTGCGACTTTTTCTACACCATATTTAGTGATTAAAGCTGAAAAAGTTGATAAATCTGGTTTAATCATTTTAATTTTTCCGGACTCAGTTTCAATAGAAATTTTATCAATTTCTTGTTCAATCAGAATTGAAATAGATTCTTCATCAAATACGTTGAAAAGATCCTCATTAACTGAAACTAACAACTCTTTATTCAAGAGAAAAGTGTATTGATCAGCCAATTTAGAAATTTTAATTAATTGTTTTTGTTTTTCCGAACCAATAAATTGGAAACCTACTGAAATCGGAAAAGATTTTTTGTTAAACACATCGAAGAACTCTTTTTGAGTGTCCTCAGAAACTTCGTAAAATTTACTCATTTATAGATTTTTATTTTTATATTATAAGAAAAATTGAAATGTTTGTTTATCCTTTCCATAACCAAAATGTGAAAGTAATTAAACCAATAACTGAAATAACAGGCAATAGAATTCGATATATTATCTTATTAATCTCAACAGAATCTAATTGTTTATAACCAATAACAATTAAATAAGAATATTTATCAACCTTTTTGATGGGTTCATAAAAATCATATAATTCAGAAATACCTATTGAGTTAAGAAAAGTAGATAATTCATTTATATAATCTCTAATGTAATTTTGAGATATTCTATCTATATCATCTTTTCTTAGATTATAAGGCTCTTCAACAAGATTGGTTGGTATGTTCAGAACCGTGTACATTCTATCAGCGTTGTCAATTCTCATGTTAAAATCTCCCTCAAGTCGCACTTTGTTCTTATTAATCGCTGACTTATAGGAGAAGAATAATCTCAAATCTTTAAAAATACCCATATAAGATTATATATCAAAAAGAATCAGATGTTGATATTTTTTTAAACTGAACATCTATTTTAGAATAATCAACAGAGTAGAATCCATTTTTATCTATAATTAAAGCCTCTTCAAATTGAGTATTTAGTAGCTCTTGTGCAATTACACCCTGATAAATAACTCTCGGATTGAAAGTATATGTAAAGTGATAAATATTTATTCCACTAACCGACTCACCAACTTTCTTTAATATGTTTTTTAATCTTTTATCAGAACGACCCGTACTATTGGGAACATTACCAGATGAACTTAATTGATTTTCTTTTACAGAAAGTAAATAGTTTTTAAGTGCACCTCTCGAACCAACCACACTAGAAATATCAGCTAGTAAAGCTGTCATCCTATCTACTTTTTCTGCCAAAATTTGTCCCTCGGTTTTTTGATTGTTACCTTTAGGAGTTACTTTCATAGCGGTTGCAGTAGGTGAGGATTCTTTTTTACCTTCGAAATCTTTAATCAATTCGGCAAATATTCCACCTTTCTCTTCTATCTTATCCAATACATCTTCTAACATATCAGGATCCATAAGAGATAACATTATAACATTATTAGCCATACTCTTAACTAATCCAAGTTTTTCAACATCCAATCCTTGAATCGAATTCGAAAAAGTATTCATAGATGAACCCAATTTTTCGAATGCCATAGCCAATAAAGTTATGTTAGAAACAGCCTGTTCCAATGGACTTTTCGAAAATAGGTTTGATATTTTACCAAATAATCCACCTGATTCCGGCGCATCAAAATTTAACATTCCAATTATTGATTTGAACTTTTGTAAGGCAGTAATTGTACCATTAATCCACTCTACTTTCGGAAACTTTGTAAAATCTCCAAGACTAAATATTCTATCTACTCTGACTATTAGTTTAGCTATATCCAATAGAGAATCACTAGAACTTGCACCAAATAGACCCGCAATACCTTCACCAATAGCACCTAATACACTCTGATTTGACATCAACTTCTGAAATTTAGTCATAGCTGATATTGCACCAGTGACCCATTCATCTTTTGGATATATTTTATAAGCACCTCGACTAAATATAGCATCAATTCCAACAATTGTAGCTGCCATACCTAAAGCAACTAAAGAACCTATCAATATTAAAGGACTTAGAAGTGAAATAGACGCAGATATAGTTGCGAACTTTGCCAATAATGACATCGTAGGATTAACCCACTTGTCTGGTGGATAAGTTTTATATGAACCCATTTGAAATAACTTATCAATCAAAAGTATCGTACCAGCTATAACTAAAGCTGTAGCCGAACCGATTACAATTATCGGTGAGACCAGACCAAGTAAAACAGACATAGCAGCGAATCCACCAAGAATTGACATAGTTGGAATAACCCACTCACTTGGAGGATAAACTTTATATGATCCCATTTGAAATAATTTATCAATTAAAAATATTGTACCAACTATTAAAAGAGCTGTAACCATACCAGCAACTATGATTGGAGAAACAATCCCCAATAGAACAGCCATAGTCGCAAATCCACCAAGAATTAACATAGTCGGAACAACCCACTCACTTGGAGGATAAACTTTATATGATCCCAATTGGAAAATATATGAAACACTTACAATCGCAAGAGCAACGACTGCAATCATTGCTAGACCTGCGTAGAAGAATGGATTAAAAACCTGAGTTCCTAATAATATAGCAGTCAATCCAAAAAAACCAAGTGCTAAACCAACACCCATCGACCATCCCATACTCGGAAACTTATCATAGTTACCTGTTGATAAAATATAAGAAACCGCAACAATCGAAGCGGCTATTATAAGGATTACTCCGAGTCCCATATAAAACATTGGATTCATTAAGAAATTACCCAATAACATAGCAGCAACCGCAAACAGACCTATACTTATGACTGTCCCAATAGACCACATAAGTGGTGGATAGTTTGTGTAGTTCCCAGCAGATATTAAATGAGATGAAATCATAATTGTAGTAGCAATTATTATGATTGATAAACCACCTTGAACATAGTCTTTGACACTACCTAATTTTAAAACTAACCAGGTTACAAGTGCAAAAGCCGCAATCGCTAAACCCGAGAATAAAGTCCAAACGAGTGGTGGATAATTAGTATAGTTTCCCTTAGATAACAAGAGAGAACTTATCATTATAGTTGTTGCCATTATAACAATGGATAACCCACCATTAAAATAGTCTTTTGGATTACCAAGTTTGTTGACAACTTTCACAGCGACTGCTAAAGCAACTACCGATAAAGCAATACTTATTGATAAGAATAGAAATTTAGCGATTGTTGAAAAAGAAACAGGACTCATCAACATAAGTAAATATGAAGCACCAACCACCGCAGCAGTCAAAGCCAATAAAACAAGAGTTCCCATTCCGATCTGTTTTTCTGTTATTCCTTTAACGCCCTGCATTAGTGGTTTCACTGCGTAAGACAACACCACAAACGTTGCGGCAATTAAAATTGCAGTGAATGCTTGAAATAAACCAATCGGTCTAACAAGAGATAAATAATAAGAAGCTCCAACGATTGCAAGACTCAGTGCAATTAGAACAATAGGTATCAGTGCACTAGCAGCGATTGCAGTAGCTGGATTAATACCTTTAAATGCTGAGATTAATTTACCTAATCCAAAAGAGACCACTCCGAATGCCGCAGCTATCATAATGACTGTTAAAGCTTGATATAACCCTATTGGTTGAACAGCTTGTAAAACAACAGAAGAAGCTGCAATAGCAATACTAACGGCTAACAAAACTATCGGTAAGACTACTGATGCTTTTAGTGCATCACCTGCCTTAATATCTTTAAAAGCTTTCAATAAATTACCAAGGCCAAATGCAGCGGCTCCAAATGCAGTCGCGATGAATATGACAGTCAACGCTTGAAATAAACTAATTGGAACTACTTTGGTCAAAACACGAGATGCTAACATGATTGCAATAGATAATCCAACAACTGATAATCCTATCATTAGAACTTTACCAGGAGTCAAATCTTTAATTTTTGCCATCTTTTCAAATGCAAAAGCTATCATCGGAAGAGCCACTGATATTGCTAAGACAGATTTCCAATCAACAGTACCTATTAATTTGAAAGCCAAACCTATTGCGAGAACAGCACCAGCAATTAGAACTATTGCTGATATACCATCTTTTAACATCTTCTTACTTTTTTCTTTACCAGCTCCTTCAAACACATTCATTGATTTATCCTTCTTTTCTTTCTGAAGTTTAATGATGGTCTGTTGATTATCGAGTATTTTCTTATTATCACTTCTCAAATCTTGTATACCTTTAGTGATTTTTTTCAATTCTTCACCAAAATTACCAGATTGCATAGCAGTAGCAGTAGGACTTTTTGCCTCTTTATTTTTATTCAGAGAATCGGTCAACATCTCTAAGGCAATTGAAAGGTTATCTAATGCTGCTAATAATTGTTTATCCATTTAATTAACTTAATCTTGTAGAGTATATATAAATTATGTTATCATTCTTAATATATAACAATATGAAAAAGGGGATAAACATCATGACATTCAAAAAATTCATTTCTTATTTCAAACTAAACGAATCTCTAAAAGAAGTTCGATTAAATCAAATATTAGATAAAATATCTAAAAAAATAAAATTATCTAAGACTGAACAAGAATTCTTAGATCATTATGATGAAACTTCTGAAGAAGATATGATGGATTACAAAATGTTATCTAAAGAATCTACATTTACCAAAATATCCAAACTTTTAGAAGAACGAAAAAGAGTTATTTGTAATCTAATTGATAGAGATGGTGTAATCGGAATTCAAATTGTTCAAATCTATAATAGATATGATGATGAAACTTGCACTATGACACTAAAAAACGGAGAAAAAGTAAAATTACAAGATAATATACTTTACAATATAATTTACAATACAAATAAAGACGAATGGTCCTTAGAAATGGAAGATGAGTTTTTCGAAAAATTACCAGTAAAAAATGATTAAATCTTGGAAACAATTTAACGAGAGAAATATTCCAATCGGAACTCAAACAGTTGGTGGTGCTAGTGGTGGTACAACTGCTCCTGTCGGACCAATGGGACCTAATTATGGTTCAGTGAAACTTAGAAATAGTACGATATCAACAAATGATACTGAAGTAATCTACTCTGAAATAGATTCTAGAATTTATACTTACGATGATTATCAACAAATTTACCAAGACTATTTAAAAAGGGGTGGAAAACCTCTTCAAGGTTTCAATCAAGAAAATTTAGTTAAAATATTAACTTTTTAAACACCAAAAATTGGTATTTTACCATCCACACCATTTACAGTAACACATAACCAAAAAGCTGGATTTTTTAAGTTACCACCATATTCAGTGAATGTAGAAGAAGTTCCAAGTGGGTAACTTGAAGAAGCAAGTGATAATTGACAATCCTTCCATATTTTAGCACCAGTACCAATTGCTATCGAATTAGAATATGTAGCCGACATCGTTGGTCCTGAACCAGAACCCAAAAACACATTGAAACAAGAGTTAAATCCTAAATTCGTACCTATACCATCACCAATTAACACATTAGATACTCCATTAGCAAGTTCTGCTGCTCGATTACCCATCGCAATTCCCAAACTAGTAGTAGTATATCTAGCAGCGCCAGATCCTATAAAAATGTTATCATTTAAACCGTCTATACTACCACCAGCTAAATAACCAATCACAATATTTCCATTTCCACCAGTATTTGATAAACCAGTATCCTGTCCTATAAATATATTACCATAACCAATCGTGTTAGAACAACCACTTCTATACCCAGAAAATACGTTTCCACTTCCAGTTGTATTTTTGACACCACTATCAGAACCTATAAATACATTAGAGGCCCCAGTTGAAGTCAAACAACCCGCTCTGAATCCAATCATCACATTATAATCAGACTTAGATGTATATCCAGCTGCAGCTCCAATAAAAACATTTGCAGTACTTGATGTTGCTGAGTATCCAGCAAATGCACCTAAAAATGTATTGGAATAACCACAAACATTACTAAAACCACCACTAAAACCAAGAAATGTATTATTGTAACCGGAAGTATTTGAAAATCCTGAGAGAACTCCAATAAAACTATTACATTTGGCCGAGTTGTTGTATCCAGCTCTAAAACCCATAGCTACCGTACATTCAGAAGAAGTACCAGCATATCCTGCAAAATCACCTATGAAAGTATTGATACAACCTTTTGTGTTGTTGAAAGCCACACAATCGCCTATAAATATGTTATAAGTTCCAACTGTATTTGGGGCCCCACATCGACCAATAACTATACTTGAAGTTGCAACAGTACTGTTTAACATCGCGTCCTTACCCAAAGCTATCACACCGTCAGCGTTTAATAAGTTTTTACCTGCGTTCGCACCAGCTAAAAGAGAACTATTTACCACAGAACTTGCAGAAGCCGCTCCAAATCCAACAAAAACATTACTTGAACCAGTATTTAAGGTTGGTTTTTCAAGCACAGTAATTGTTGAAGTAGTACTATCAGAACTCAATGACGGGACTTTACCACTTTGAAGGCCAAAACTTTCAAACGTTCTATATTTTGTAAAACCACCATTATCATCCCAAACTAAAATGTATTCACTACTACATTCTGAAACAGTTCCAAGTTGTAGTGATGATTCTATGTAAGCCCTATCTATTGAATATGTCATATTTTATATATTTAATTTATTCAACATATGTTGTTGATGTCCAGAAAACGTCTCCAGTAAATGGAATATTTGAGTTAGAATTGACTACAAAACCAGTGGCCAATTTATTTTCAACTGTCCAAGTTCTGGGATCCTCACCAGTAATCTGAACACCATAATTTGTATTTAAATATGGAGAAGAAAATGTGACGCCATACTTTAGTATGCTTGCACCTGAAAAAGAGGCCCCACTTATAACATTAGATTTATAATCTATTTGTTTATATCCGAGTTCTTTAGTTGTGCTATCCCAAGTTACAAAATTACTTGAAGAACTTAATGTCAAACCACCAACTGAGATTGTACCAGTATCCGTAACAGCAAATAAATCATTAGATCCAACATCTTGAATTGAAAAAGTGCCAGTAATAGTATTTTTTATACCAGATTCATTTAACTCAATACTATTTACTACTCCTAAAGAAGCAGAAATATAATATAAATCCAAACTATATGTGTAAGCAAAAATATTAGAGAAAATACCATTCGGTAAATCCCAAACAGACATATAAACATAGTCGGACTGAACAGCCAACTGATTATAATATCCAGTAGTTCTATCGATTGAAGCCAATGCTGCTCCAAAAGTTCCACCAGCATTCGTATTGTTGAAAACACCAGCACCTCTTATAGTATTACCATCATCATAGTACGCAACTGCACCCGAAATAGTAGCGAAATAACCATCAAAGTCACTATTAATAAATTGAAAACCATTTGTATTTGTTTGTGAAAATGAACCGGTTCTACTTAATTCTAAAAATGTATTTGTGCTATAATAATCAGTAATTTGAAAAATATTATTAGTCGAAGATGTTCCTATTGAAACACTTGGATATCTGTTACCACCCTCAATAGCACCAGAAACAAAGAGAACTCTACCTTGATCATTTCTTAAATCTAAAATATCCTGAACATTACTTACTCCGGTATCAACTACCAATCTAGCCCAATTCTCATCACCAATCGTTTTATCTTGTTCAGCCAAAGATCCATCAATTAAAATCCCCGAATTTCGGATATGTAATTTCTTTAGCGGATCATTAGTCGAAATTCCTAAGTAGTTGTCTAATGGAGAAGAATAAGTGGCGGTTAAATAAGCGCTTGAAGTTGAATAAACTAAATTATCTGACTCAGTTAAAACTCGAGCATAAGTACCACTCAAAGGGATATATTTCAATTCACTTTCAAAAAGAATTCTTCCAGACTTTCCATACTTAATCTCTGTTATATCAACTTTCAAATTATCATCAGCAACAGTTACTAAATCATAAACTTCAACATTACCCATATTATTGACCAGAGATCCTGTAGCAGCAACAAATGCACCATTCGCCACAACTACTTTACCATAAGTCGCGATGTCAAGAGTTCCAAAAACAGTCAAATCACCATAAATCCAATATTCCTCATAGTTAGGCACTGTCACAGTTTCAGTTGATTGTATCACATATTTAGCAGCTCTACTTTGAGTCGCGGCTGCTAATGCTGATATAACTAAAGAATTTCCAGAATTTGATAAAGAGATACCAGTACCAGCCACAATATCAGAAGATACTTTTCTAGTACTTAATGAAGTTGCTTCAATAGAGATACCAGTTCCACCATATATCTGAGTCAACATATCAACTTGTTGAATAACTGAAGAACTACCATGTAGTGTAATAGAACCAGTACCGGATATTGCACCATTTAAAACAACTACTTTACCATTACCATACACATTAACTAAACCATCCACATTCAAATCACCATAAATCAAGTACTCAGAGTTAGTTCCAACATTAATTGTAGTAGATGATTCTATATTCCAAAGAGGATTGAATATATCTCCGACAAATTCTTGTTTAGTCCAAGTACCACTCGGATAATCATCATTCAAATAAACGTAAAGACAAGTAGTTTCATTATCAACACGAACAGTTGTACCTTCAGTTGGTGCGGTCAAATCATAAGATAGTCCATTCCATTCCACTATCAAATCATTAAAAGTTGTCCAAATTCCACTACCACTAACAACTAAGTATCTATCACCAATTGAAGGTGATACCGGTGGGGTACCACTTCTGGAAATGACAGAATCTAACCATTCGCCACCAGAACCACCACCACTAAAAGTAACAAGGTTCCAGTTAAGATTATCAGATAAATTAGCCGAATTAGTAGTCTTCAATTGAAAGAACTCATCAGTACTTAAAACATAAACCAACATACCAAAACTTCTTCTATCATATGTTATGGCATCTCTGTCTGTATATGTGTTTACTGTATGATAACCACCTAATAATTCATTTGCAACCGCTGTTGCCATCGGAGAATTTGTAGATAGGGGTCTTATAGTTGATGATACTAAGGTTCCTTTGTTTTTAGACATATTAAAATAATCTTTTTCTCCAGTATATATTTAATTTTATATATACAATTATGAAACATCTTAAACCTTTTAACGAATCCATCGATGATGAAATAAAAAATGAAATCAGACAATCAGTAGAAGATTGTTTTTTAGACTATACAACGGATTATGGAATGAAAATTCAATTTGTAGATGGATTCTATGTACCTGGTTATCATTTTATGTCTGAAAGATTATTAGATGGTACTGTGAAAAATATCATTTATCTCGCTTTTTTCAGATTTATCCAATTTGTAATCCTGATAATTCTCTAAATATTTCATATAAAGTATATATAATTATTTGACTATGAATAATTTTAAATTATCCC